>Ga0316207_10000033_pt1 | contig 305615 bp, 286 predicted proteins | sample 6weekpyrite_MG_FD_204943 | JGI IMG/M metagenome (GOLD analysis project Ga0316207, IMG submission 204943) | Microbial mat bacterial communities from mineral coupon in-situ incubated in ocean water Damariscotta River, Maine, United States -... | ecosystem: Environmental > Aquatic > Marine >... | reverse complement strand
CGCTTTCTTTCGGACCCAATTCAAGCAAAATATGCCGTGCCCGTTCTGTAAGCCTTACAGAACGATCCTCACCATTCTTGGTCTGGGTGAACAGTATCCTGTTATTCGGCAAATCCACATTGCGCCAATCAAGCCGGAACAGTTCCGAACGTCTTCCGCCGGTATCAAGAGCAAAGGCGATTATAAACCGTAACCGCTTGGAAGCCGCGTTCAATAACCGCCGTTCTTCTTCGACGGTTAACCACCGGGTCCGGCCCTTGGACATTTTCCCTTTGGGGAAAACCGGAACCATGGCCAGATCACCTTCGTTTCTGGCTTTATTCAGAATGGCTTTCAAGACGGCCAGATTACGCTGCACACTTGCCTCCTTTACTTCGGCAGCGCGTTTATCAAAAAATTTCCGAATCATTTTAGCGTCTATTTCCGTCAGCATGAAATCTCCGAAAATATCCAGAAGCATTTGCAACTGGTATTTCAGATTTATTTTGTAACTGTCGGGGTTTCACCGTTTTCTTTCTTCTGCATATCGCAACAGAGCATCCCGAAACGGAATATCAGGGATAACGCCGAAATGCTGTTCCATGAAGCTTTCCTGTTGCCATTTTGCTGCAATCGCTTCGGCTAACTTTTTATCGTCAGTCCCAGTGCTTTTGCGCTGTCTTCGACCTTTCTGGTCGTTCCATGTGGCCCACCATTTTGGTGAACCCTTGCGTTTGTATATTCGCATATTTGCCTTCTCCTCATAGGTCCCGAGGTTCGGGCGCTGTCGCAGGATTTATTATCGTTCAGAAATTTTTGAATATCAACAATATCCCACCGCTTGCACCTTGGCCCCAAATCACAAAAAGGAATACCAAAGGTCATGAAGGTATCAATCGACACATCAATCCACGCTGCGGCGTCTTCACGCGACAGGTACCGCCTTGGCGGTATGGTGGATGTGTGAACGATCTTTTTCGTCATAACGTTTTCAGCATTCCTTTAATAAAATTTCCAAATTCGTAACGTTCATCAAACTGACAGATTAACCGTGCTTTTGTCTGTTTCCCTACAAGGAACCGATCTTTAATTGGATTTGCCTACAAGGGATTTAACCGTTGATTTCCCTGTAGGGAAATTGCCGCTTTTAACCGTTCATTTTTCGTCGCCTCGTGATTATCCCATTTTCTTCGGGTTTCAATCGCCCTTCCCTTAAGCTTAAGCTTTAAGGAACCGGGACCATGAAACCGCCCGCGAAAACGGCGAATCGAATTCAGGGATAACCCTTAAACAAAAACCCCGCCACCACGTAACGTATACGTAACGTGCCGATCAGGAAAATTTCAGGAAATGCATTTTCTTTAAAGAAATCTCGTAACGTATGTCTTTAAAGACACGTCCACACGTTACGTTTAAGGTAACGTGTTATTTTTCGGTCCCATAATTCCGGGCTTTATTTTTATATGCATATAAATATTGCCGAATTTAATTAATATATGTATATTAATTCATATGGATAATACCTTGCCCCTGACTTGGAATGAAAGCAAACGCCAGGATACCTTGCGGGACCGGGGACTTGATTTTGCCCATATGGTTGATTTTGACTGGGACACAGCATTAACCGCCGCCGATACGCGATTTGACTACCCTGAAACGCGTTTTGTTTCGGTTGGATTTCTGAAAAATGATGTTGTGGTTTGTGTCTGGTGTTACCGGGATAAAACCATCCGAATTATCAGCTTGCGCAAGGCCAATACTCGCGAAAGGAAACGTTATGAGCAAACCCCTGATTGACAAAAACGGCGAAGCACCGGAACTGGGTGATGATTTCTTTAAAGCCGCCAAACGTGGCCGCCCGGCTATGGCTGAAAATGAACGCAAACAACGCGTCACGCTGTACCTTGATAAAGAAATAGTCGAATATTTCAAACATGACGGACGTGGTTGGCAAACCCGCCTTAATGCCGCTTTGAATGAGTACCGGACCACTCACAAATAAACCGCGTCCCGATCTTTATCTCTATAGAGATATGGCCTCTTTAAAGAACCAGTTTAGTCCGTCGTGAAGAATACAGATTAAGCCTCGATTTGAACGGTTCGGGCATGGTAATTTTCTGATATCCACATTTTTGACAAAGCCCAAAGAAGCCTGATCCACTTGAGGATAAGGCGGAAGTTGTAGCCGACGGCTGCAAGGACAGGATTGATGGCGTCTCCCTGCCTGTGGGCAAGGCGGTTTCGATCCATTCGGTGGCCGTTTTTGATATGCCCGATGACCGGCTCGACGGCGGAGCGGCGTTTCATCTGGCGTTTGATTGCCGGGGTGACGCGGCGTTTTTGCCCGGCGGTAAAGACGCGCATCCTGTAAACACCGGGCGCGTTATGGCCCCTGTATCCGGCATCGGCAAGGATGCGTTTCAGCGTCGCACCGGTGAGTTCCTCAATCTCGGGGATGACTGTTTCCAGGGTGTGCCCGTCATAGGGCCGCCCCGGCAACGCTTTGGCATGGATAGCGAATTGCCCCATCATATCCCCACTACGTAAGTGCTCAATCCTGAGGAATTTGACCTCATGTCATACGCGCCCAGACAACCCTCATGGGCATTATAGGTTACCTCATGGGGCTGCCCAATTGATCTATGTCAATGCAGGACTGCTACATTTTACATATGATAGTGGAAACTCATTGAGTGCATTTTAGTCTATTCGCAACATCGTAAACAAGGGAGGGCCTATCCATGACCGAAGGATTAACTTGGGGGTTACCCGTTATCGGTTATCTGTTCTTGGCCGGAGTCGGCGCAGGCGCGATGACAGTTAGTGCCTCAATGTTCCTGCGCGGCGGGGACTATGGAAACAGCATGCATGTGGACACTGCTCGTTATGGTGCGTTACTGGCACCTTTCCCCATCATTATCGGCTCGGGATTGCTGGTTCTGGAGCTCGGATCGTTCGAGGTTGGGAATTGGTTCAGGTTTCTGAATCTGTATATGGTTCTCAACCTGTCGCCCATGTCAATCGGGACCTGGCTGATCACCGCCACGATCGGTGTCAGCGTAGTCTATGCCTACACTTACCTGCCGAACGCACCGGGAATAACCACCGAACAGCGCTATAAGTTGCGAAACGTATTTTCATGGCTCGCTATCCCCTTAGGCATTTCAACTGCGGTCTATACCGGTATACTCTTGGGGGCCATGCCCTCACGGCCATTCTGGAATTCGCCCATCCTGGCACTACTGTTCCTAGTCTCAGCGTTGTCCACAGGCATTGCCGCTATTCTACTGCTCAGGGCGATTTTCCATAGTGGTGAGATGGAGCACGAATCGGAGCGGCACATCGTCCACAGCGGTTATCTCCTGACGGCGTCGGACGCCATGCTGATTGGTTTCGAGTTGATGGTTATATTTTTGTTCATCATGTATGCCCATCTCACAGTAGGCGACGTCCGGGAAGCCGTGTCAGTGCTCTTTACCAGCACCACCCTCGCGCCGCTATTCTGGTTCGTGATTATCGTGCTCGGACTAATCATTCCGGCACTGATAGAGATTTACTACGTCGTTCCCAAACTTCTTCGCCACCGTGAATTTATTGTCCCAAGATGGGTAGAGATCGGGGTTGCAATACTTGTGCTCGTCGGCGGTTTCACACTTCGTTATGTCGTCGTCGTAGCCGGTCAGATTACTGAACCAGCTGGATTACACTTTTTCCCCACTGGACTTAACTTTTTCTAGGAGGCGAGCATGAGCGCGAAAAAAGAGCCCGTAGCTATCCAAAGGCCATCGTTGCCGGACAGCGGCACCGAACGGCGAAATCTGTTGGCGGCTTTTGCCAGCGCAACTTTCGCCGGACTGGTTGCCCCGGCCATAGAGGCTAAAGCCCAGTCACGAGAAACGGTTCCTCCGGATGGGACCCCATCTGTTAGCCTGTATTCGGAACTCGATGAAGACGATGTCTTGGGGCGGATGACCAAAGACCTCACGCGCGCCCTTCAGAAACCCATCGAGAAACGACACTGGAGCATGTTGATTGATCTGCGAAAATGCGTCGGCTGCCAAGGCTGCACAGTCGCCTGTGTCCAAGAGAACAAGCTGCCGCCGGGCATCGTTTACCGACCTGTGAAAGAAGAGGTGCGCGGCCAGTATCCAAATGTTACCAAACAATTTCTTCCCCGTCCGTGCATGCAATGCGACAAACCTTCCTGTGTCTCCGTCTGTCCTGCGGATGCCACCTGGAAACGACCGGACGGAATCGTAACAATCGACTACGATGTTTGTATTGGTTGCGGCTATTGCATTCAGGCCTGCCCCTACGAGGCCCGCATCAAGGATCATGGTTATTTTTGGGGAGACGACGTTTCCGGCGCGCCCGAGGAATATGAAAAGCTCCCCAGTTTGGAATACAATAAGGTATGGCTGCGGGCCAAGGAAGGCTCGCCCATGGGCGTCGCAAGAAAGTGTCATTTCTGCGTCCACCGCATTGAGCATGGCCTACTGCCGGCTTGCGTCCTGTCGTGCATGGGGCGGGCGACTTTCTTTGGCGACAAGAACGATCCCGATAGCCTAATCAGCGAACTTATCGTGAAACCCAATGTCATGCGCTTGCGGACCGACATGGGTACAGACCCACAAGTTTACTACCTCATCTAAGGAGCGTATGGTCATGACAAATTTATCTCGACGAGAAGTCCTTAAATACAGCGCGATAAGCGGCGGCGGCATCCTTGCGGGAAGCGCATTCGCTTTTCCGTTTCGTAAGGTAAGCGCCGCAGAGAGGGAGCGCCTTCTTAAGGCCGAACAGACATTCGTCTACACCGCCGATGTGATGTGTCCGGCGGAATGTGGCTTGGCGGTCAATGTGACCGATGGGGTCGCCTCGAGCATCTACGGCAACCCACGGGTGCCTTACAATTCGGGCACCATGTGCGCCAAAGGGTGCTCCGGCCTGCAGATGGTCTACAGCTCTTTTCGGATTAAGTATCCCATGATACGGGTCGGAGAGCGGGGAGAAGGAAAGTTCAAGCGCGTGACTTGGTCCGAGGCGATCAGCCATATCGCCGACAAACTCACGGAAATAAAGAAGGATCACGGAGCAGAGGCGATTATCATGGATACCGGCGACGTCACTGACCGGGATCCATACTGGCGCCTGTTCTTTGCATACGGCACCCCCCATTGCACCGAGCACGGCGCGATTTGCGACACGCCGCGCCGTCATGGACCAAAGCTCATGTTCGGCGGCAAACGCGTCGAGCCCGACATAATGCGCCCGGTCCTTGTGCGCCAGGAGGACGGCTCCCTTAAGAACAACTATTCGTACAAGACACGGCTCATTGTGTACGCTGGCTGGAATCCGTTTACAGCCACTCGCATCAACTATGAATCCCGCGGCACCGTCGAGGCGAAGCTGGCTGGTGCAAAGCTGGTGGTTATCGACCCGGCTCTCACGAATACGGCGTCCAAGGCCGATATGTGGCTTCCGATTCGACCGGGAACCGATGCGGATTTGTTCGCCTTCATGCTCCGTTACATTCTGGAGCATCATTCCGATAGTGATCTCGACCGGCGATACATAGACTGGTCCTTCAAGGAACACAGCGTCGGCTGGGACGAGTTCGAAGTGAGCTTTCGCTCGTGGTGGGGCAAGGTCGATCCCGTTAACGGGCTGCCGTATTTCACAGCGGAATGGGCGGAAAACCGCACCGGTCTCGAACAGGCGAAGATCATAAAGCTAGCGCATATGTTCGGCTCCACCAAGCCGGCCGCGCTCGTCTGGGGCATGAATGGCATCGGGCACCATTACAACGGCTACGTAGCTTCTATCCTGGGAACGGCCCTGAACGTCATCACGGGGAATTTCGACACTCCCGGAGGTGTGATAGATACGGAAATCGTGAAGGCCAGCAAGGGAGGCAAGGCGACCGGAAAGTTCTTCCGTGAGCGGAAGGTGAAGCGTACCGTGGGAGGCGTGGAGGTCGAGGGGAAGCAGGATGAACTCCACATGGACCATTTCGCTGACTGGGTGGCCGCATGGGACGACGCCGTCGGCGACTATCCGCGCCGGTTTATCGAAGGCGTCACTTTGAAGCACGGGCCATTCAAGGGCCATAAATACCCCATCAAGGCATATATTCAGCGTACCGGTAATGCCGTGATCACGGGATCGGCGACCTGGAAGTGGAAAGAAGCGCTCACTGCGAAGGATGAGAATGGCGATTACAAAGTCGCCCTGTCCGTTTACATTGACACACCGTTTCTTGAATCCGGACTTTATGCCGACGTGATCCTGCCGGAAGCTTCCTATCTGGAACGCATGAGCCTGGCAGACGTTTATCCTTCCCACCAGGTGCTTTGGCTGCGCGATTTTGTGATCGAAAAGCAGTTTGAGTCCAAGACCCCTTATGACATCATGCAGATGCTCGCCAAGGCGCTGGTCGAGCGCGGGGACAAGGACATCAAGGCGGAAGATTTCTGGGAGAAGTACAAGAACGAAGAGGATTACTGGAACGAAGCGCTAGCCGGGTCTCCGGGCAGGGCTCACGCGGGCGAACCGCTTCCCTACCCTGATTTGCCCGTAAACTACAAGCTAGTCGGTACGCCAGATTCGCTCGATGCGGGACGCGTAACGATTGATCACAAGAAGAAAGTGGTCAAGGGCGAACCGGTCACCGTCAAGTGGATGCGCGAGCACCATGGCGTCGCCGTCTGGCCGATGTCGTGGAACCGGTACCGCAACGGAGGGGTGCTCAAGACGAGTACGAAGAAGATCGAGTTCAAATGGGATTGGACTGAAGAAAAGGACGGTGTGGTGAAACGCTACGGACGCTACGGCAAGTACAACAAGCTGCTTGAGGAAAGTGGTGAAGTGCCGCCCGGAATCAAGGCGTTGGGTTGGGATTTCTATCCTTCGACATTCTACTGGTTCGAGACCCTCTGGAACCCCCACACGAACACGGGCTATAGCCAATACAAAGAAAAATTTCCCTTCCAGCTTATTGGTGGCCGCATTCATCATAGCATGACGGGCACCCAGGGAGCGTCCTGGTTGGATCATCTTTCAGCGGAAGATCTCTGGCTTCGCCTCGGCGAGGAGAAAACGGTCAATGCGGTGGCGATTGGTCCCAACGGCGTTGAGGAGACGGGCCGGAAGGTCCATCTGCGACCAGGGCAGGTGTCCATAGGCGTGGTTCAGATGAACCGTCTGGACGGGGAAAATTTGGGACTTGAAAACGGCGACCTCGTTGAATTGGAAACACCCTTGGGCAAACAGCAGAAAGGCCATGTCAGGCTTTGTGAGACCATTCGTCCCGGGGTGATCCGTGTGCCCCTTGGCGGCGGCGGTCGTTTCAGCCCGGCCGCAGGCACTCTCTTCCACTATCGTCAAGACACGGTCGATCCTAATACATTGGTGGACCCCGAGGCGTTGAGTCCTATTATGGGGCAGCCGGCCTACATGGACATGCTGGTGAGCGTGACGAAGGCAGTGTCATGACAAATCAGGTCGGAATTCTACAGTCCCGAAGCAATGTGTACAGGATTCTCCAGGCATTATATGGCTCTCCTCTTGGCCGGGAGAAGGTGGGAGCCGTTCTTGAACTCAAGGGGGGGCACAGCCGTTTGGAAAAAGAGCTCGAACCCCTCCGGAACTTTCTGTCGACAGTCACGGACTGGGACGGGTTCATAGAAGATATCAACCTTGAGTACACCCGCTTGTTCGAGGGGCCGGGCGAGATCCCCGCACCTCCGTATGCATCGTTCTATCTGAATGGCAGACAGTTGATGGGCCCGGAAACCATCACCGTGCGCCGCAAGTACGTCACGTGGGGCGTGGCCCCTATCGATATGGGAAAGGCCCCGGACGACCACATCGCTCTGGAACTGGCCTTCATGGGCTATTTGAGTGACGAGGCCAGCCAGGCGCTGGATAAACGGGATGATGTCCGCTACGCGGCGCTGATGGAGGCACAAATCGATTTTCTCGAGAAACATCTTCTTTCATGGGCGCCCGACTTCTTTTCCGGAACGCTCTCCGCCAAGCCGAGCGAATTCTTCACCCGCTTGTCGCGGTTTACGCTAGCCTATCTGGAGGAAGAAGCTGTGCTGCTGGCCGAATTGGCCGAAGCAAAGGCCACCGCCGGGCAAGAGGGTGTATGTTAGGAAACACCGCACGGGTCAGGACCCTCCAAGATAATGTTGATTAATCTCAAAGGTGCTGTCCACTTTTTTCAGACAAGTCCAGCAAGGTGGAAAGGCAGGAAGGAGTGTCTGGATGGCGCGAATTAATGGGGGGAGAAATTATAGCGCAGCTAATTCGATATAATAAAATGAATTGAGCAATTTGATAAAATAATGCTTCATTAAACGGTCTAGTTTTGTATAGTCGCGCTGATTGTGATGCTTTTAAGAAAAATGTAGGGTAATTGACGATTTCTAGGACACTACTGATTTAACATCACTTTCATGAGACCAAAGATGATCTTCGACAAATACGATAAGGATAAAACGATTAAAAAAAATTCTTTTATCGGCATGGCTGTAGAGATTGCGCCCAAAGTAGTGCCAAATTTGTTTCAGGATCGGATACAAACCGTTGACCTGAAGACCCAAAAACCGGAGAAATAGTTCATGGATTGCCCTGTTTGCCAGGTGGACCTCGTTATGTCGGACCGACAAGGAATTGAAATTGATTACTGCCCTAAATGTCGAGGCGTATGGCTTGATCGAGGAGAACTCGATAAAATTATTGAACGCAGCACCACAGAACAGCAGCGTAGAATGCCGACTGACGATCGCGATGCTCCGCCACATCACGAATACCAGAGCAAGAAACGCTACGGGAAGCACGGGCATGGCAAGTACGGGCATGGTAAGTATCGACGAAAATCGATGCTTCAAGAGTTATTCGATGTTTTTGATTAAGATGTAGAAGTTCAGACTTGATCTGACAGTACCCGGTTTTGAGGTGGCGTCTGTCAGTTTAAATTTGGTTCACAAATTTTTCCTTCCAGATTTGTTTCCCTTCGATCATAGTTTTGAAGGGCGTTCTTCCGCAACACATTTTCCCCTGATGGGTGCGTTCTGTGTTGTAGTGATGAAGCCAGATGTCAAGACCGGCCTGTAACTGCTCGACAGTTTCATAGAGGTTTTTGCGGAATGTGCCCCGATCTGAGCCTTGAGGTCTGCCGGGAAGAAGTCGTTCTCCAACAAGATGCGGTTCTTCAGGATTTGGTGCCACCGGGCGTCCCGGTCCGATGCGGCGTATCGAGGACGCACTTTTCCACACGAAGAATTTTCCCGATGAATTTTCCCGCTGTGCCCAAATTGTGCCATATCCAGTCATTTTTATTCGGTTTTAATCGGTTATATCGGGTACAGTGTGCGACAGCGCCCGAACAAGTTATTGAAATTACTTGATTTTATTTTTCAAAAGGCCCTTTCGCAATGACGAGGTCGTCGGTTCGATCCCGATCGGCTCCACCATTACCCATGAAAAAGGCACCAGTGGCACGTTTTTTATGGGTAATCCCCCGGAGGGTGGCTGGCTGTTAATACGAGCTTCGCCATATACAAGTGTATCAGGGAAAGCCACAGTGTGGCTTTTTTAGCAAAATGATCCCCCGGAGGGTGGGTCTTTATGGAATATTCCCAGCGCCAGTGGCGCGTTTTTATAGATAATCATCAAGCATGAGCCATTGAAACAGTCATCCCTCTTGGCAGGTGCGCACACATCCACTATACAGCGCGGATGAAAGATTTTGACGTCATCATAATCGGGGCCGGAGCGGCGGGGTTGATGTGCGCGGGCCGGGCCAGTAAACGCGGACGCCGGGTTTTAGTGATCGAACACGCGCGCAAGCCTGCTGAAAAAATTCGTATTTCCGGCGGCGGCAGATGTAATTTCACCAACATTGACGCCACCCCGGCCAATTTTTTATCGGACAATCCGAAATTTGCCATTTCCGCATTAAAACGATTTGACCAGCATGATTTCATCCGGCTGGTTGAAAATCATCGCATTGATTTTGAACAACGCGACCACGGGCAACTGTTTTGTTTAGGGAAGGCACAGCAAATCACCGATATGCTGCTGCAAGAAGCAAAAGGAGCGACTTTATTAACCGATACTTCGGTTACAGAACTTCAAAAAAATTCAGACACATTTTGCGTTGCAACCAGCAACGACACGTTCACAGCACCATCACTGGTGATCGCCAGCGGCGGGCCATCAATCCCAAAAATGGGCGCCAGCGGTTTTGCCTATAAAGTCGCCAAACAATTTGGCCTGTCCATCGTCCCGCCCCGGCCCGGACTGGTGCCGTTGACGCTGGATCAGGCCACGTTGAAATCCATGGACGGCTTGCCCGGCGTGTCATTGCCCGCCCGGGTCAGATGCGGAAAAACCGAATTCAACGAGGCCTTGCTGTTCACCCACCGGGGTTTGAGCGGCCCGGTTATTTTGCAAATTTCGTCCTATTGGCGCGAAGGCCAGCCCATTATGATTGATCTGTTACCGGACCGGGATGCGTGCGACATTTTAACGACAGCGAAACAAAACAGCCCGAAAAAAGATATACAGTCGGTTTTATCAACATATTTTCCGAAAAGCCTTGCCGGAAAACTTTGCCGCTGGACCGTGGCCGAGGGCAAGCTGGCCGAACTGTCCGGCAAAAAAATTAAACACCTGTCCCGCCACATCCACCATTGGCAAATTACCCCGGGTGGCAGCGAAGGCTACCGCACCGCCGAGGTTACCACAGGCGGCGTTGATACAAGCGAACTGTCATCCAAAACCATGGCAGCGAAATCCGTCCCCGGACTGTATTTTATTGGCGAAGCCGTGGATGTGACGGGGCATCTGGGCGGCTTTAATTTTCAGTGGGCGTGGTCATCGGGTCATGCTGCCGGGGAAAATGTATAGCAAAACCGTTTCATCGCCATGATGGCGACATAATTTCACTTCAATTTCTGTCCATCACGGTTTTTTGCATGGCCTGGGGCATCCGCTTCGGGCAAAATCTTTTTCAATTCGGTTTTTCATTGCTGATGTAAGGTCTTTCATGAAACGCAAACTTATTTTTATTCAAGGTCTGGTTTGGGCCACAGTGGCCATAATGTTAATCAGCGCCCCCGCCCCGGCGGCTGTTTTCAACCCGGAAAGTTTCACCCTGAAAAACGGCATGCAGGTGATCGTCGTCAACAACCCGCGCGCGCCCGTGGTTACACAAATGGTCTGGTACAAGGTCGGGGCCGCCGACGAAGGCCCGGGCGAAACCGGCATTGCCCATTTGCTGGAACATTTGATGTTCAAAGGCACCAAAGCCTTTCCCGACGGCTCTTTTTCAAAAACTCTGGCGCGCAATGGCGGACAGGAAAACGCGTTTACGTCTTATGATTACACCGCCTATTTTCAGACCGTCGCCCGTGACCGGCTGGAAATGGTGATGAAAATGGAAGCCGACCGCATGACCGGGCTGGTGCTGGAGGACAAACAAATTGCCTCTGAAATCAAGGTCGTGCTCGAAGAACGCCGATCGCGCGTTGACAACAATCCGTCAACGATTTTGCGAGAACAGATGAGCGCCGCCCTTTATCTGAATTACCCTTACCGGCGTCCGGTGATCGGCTGGCATAAAGAAGTCGCCGCCCTGAAACGGGACCGGATCATCCGTTTTTACAAACGCTGGTACGCCCCCGACAACGCCATCCTTGTGGTCACCGGCGACATTACCAAACAGCAATTAAAACCGTTGGCGGAAAAATATTATGGCGTCATCCCGCCATCTAAAAACATCCGGCGCGACCGCCCGCAGGAACCCCAACAAAAAGCCGAACGCACCGTCACCATCAAAGATGCCCGCGTCCGCCAACCGTCGTGGCAGCGGGTCTATCTGGTGCCAGACAACATCGTCCATGACAGAACGTCATCTTTGTCACTGGAAATTCTGTCAAACATTTTTGGTGGCGGCGCCACAAGCCGTTTGTACAAATCCATGGTGATCGAACAAAAACTGGCCCTTTCCGCGGGCAGCTTTTACGGTGGCGATGATGTCGGCCCCGGAAAGTTCGGCGTGTATGCCAGCCCCAAACCCGGCGTCACCATGGATCAAATCCAAAACGCCATCAATCTGGAAATTACAAAAATCATCGACAGCATTGATGACGGGGACGTTGCCCAAGCTCGGGAGCGCATGCAGGCCCAAGCCATTTATGCCCGCGACAGCGCATCGGCGGCGGCCAATGTATTGGGACAGGCCCTGGCCACGGGTCACAGCATTGACGATGTTGAAAACTGGCCCGAAGATTTGGCAAAAATCACAGCAAGCGATGTCAAACAGGCCGCCCGCAAAATTTTCAAAATCAACCGATCTGTGACCGGACTTTTACTGAGCGAAAAACCGGCGGCAAAGGACAGTACCAATGACTAATCTTACATTACAGCGTCTGTTTTCCCTGTCGATTGCGGCCTTGATGGTGTGGACCTGGGTTTATTCAAGCCCGGCCAATGCCACCCGGATACAAACCGTTACCAGCAAGGGCGGCATCACCGCATGGCTGGTTGAAGACCGGCAAAACCCGATTATTTCCATGCGTTTCCGGTTTAAAGGCGGCAGCGCCCTTGATCCGGACGGCAAACAGGGACTGGCCGATTTTGTCGCATCCACCATTGACGAAGGGGCCGGTGATCTGGACAGCCAGGCATTCCGCACCATCCTTGAAAACAGATCCATCGGTTTGAGCTTCAGCGCCGGGCGCGACAATTTCAATGGTCAGTTGAAAACGCTGGTGCGTGATCAGGACAAAGCCTTTTCATTACTGTCTTTGGCACTAACAAAACCCCGGTTCGATACCGAACCCGTTCAGCGCATCCGCGCCCAGATCATATCATCAATCCGTACCGCCTCGCAAAGCCCCCATACCGCCGCTGGCAAAACCCTGTTTCAAACCTATTTCGACGGCCATCCCTATGGCAAAAATCCAAACGGTGACGAAAAATCCATATCCGGTATGTCCGTCACGGATTTAAAAACCTTTACCCGAAACCGCTTTGCCAAAAACAACCTGATCATCGGTGTGGTCGGGGATATCACGCCTGAAAAACTGGGGCCGTTGCTGGATAAAACTTTTGGCTCTTTGCCTGAAAAAGCCACACCGTGGGATATTCCGGAAACCCACCCCGACCCGGGCCTTAAAACCATCGTCAAGGAAATGAATGTGCCGCAAAGCTCGATCGCCTTTGCCGCCCCCGGCATCAAACGCGATGATCCGGATTTTTATGCGGCCTATGTCATGAACCACATTCTGGGCGGTGGCAGTTTCACATCGCGCCTGTATCAGCAAGTCCGTGAAAAACGCGGACTTGTCTATTCCGTTTACACCAGCCTGATGCCTTTTGACAAAGCCGGGATCATTTTCGGCGGGGCCGCCACCAACAATGCCAAGGTCAAGGAAACCCTGTCTGTGATCCGGCAGGAATGGGAAAAATTCGTCAAATCCGGGGTCAGCCAACAGGAACTGAAAGACGCCAAAACATTTATCACCGGATCGTTTCCGTTGCGTTTCACATCCAGCGACAATATCGCCGCCATGCTGGTCGGGATCCAGTCGGCAAATCTGGGCATTGATTATATTGACCGCCGCAACAGCCTGATTGATGCCGTCACACTGGATGATGTCGAACGGGTGGCAAAACGGCTGCTGAAGCCCCAATCCATGTTAACGGTCGTCGTCGGCAAGCCCGAAGGAATAAGCGAATAAAGCCATCAAGTGTGTGGACCCCCTATCCCGGCTCTGTTAAAAATATAGAGACCCTGTTAACAGCCGGACGAATGCACCCACATGCCCTCTGATACGGATACCGCCCCGGTTAAAAGCCCGCTTTGGCAGAAACTGTCACGCCATGCCGAAAAGCTGTCGGCAAAAAAAATAACCGCTCTGTTTGACGATGATGCGGAACGGTTTCAGAAATTCTCCAGATGTGCCTGTGGCCTGTTGCTGGATTTTTCGAAAAACCGCATCGATGACCGGGCCTTTGAATTGTTACTGGCGCTGGCACAGGAACAGGACCTTGAACCGCGCCGGGATCAGTTGTTCAATGGCGAGATCGTCAATCTTAGTGAAGGCCGCGCCGCCAATCATATGGCGCTCCGGAGCGGCAAAGACCCGGCGGTCGAAAACGTGCTGAGCGCAATGGAAAATTTTACCGAAGCCGTGCATTCCGGCACCCGGACAGGCTTTTCCGGAAAACCGTTTACGGATGCGGTTGTCATCGGCATCGGCGGATCGTTGCTGGGGCCTGAAATGGCAACCACGGCCCTTGCTCCTTATGCCAGCGGCAAACTGAATATGCATTTTGTCGGCAATATTGATGCCGCGGATTTGTCAGGTACGCTTGAAAACCTTAACCCGGAAACCACGCTGTTTTTGATGGCGTCAAAAACATTTACCACCCGGGAAACCATGGTCAACGGCGAAACCGGCAAAGGCTGGTTATTGAACAAGGCGTCTGAAAACGACTGGCCCCGGCATTTTGTCGCCATGACCGCCAATGCGGATGCAGCACTAAATTTCGGCGTTCCTTTTGAAAACATCTTTCCGTTCAAGGACTGGGTCGGCGGTCGCTTTTCGTTGTGGTCATCGATCGGTTTGCCGGTGGCGCTCGTGGTCGGCATGGACAATTTCAGAAAGCTGCTGGACGGCACCCGTGCCATGGATGATCATTTTCTGAAAACACCTTTGGCTGATAATCTTGCGGTTATTCTGGCGCTCGTCGGCGTATGGAACATCAATTTCCAGAATCTCCCCTGTCACGGAATCTTTCCCTATGAGCAATCACTGAAAAATCTGCCGCGATATTTGCAGCAACTGGAAATGGAAAGCAACGGCAAGGGCGTCACCAACGACGGGGCGGTTTTTGACGGCACGGCAGCGATCGTTTTCGGCGAGCCCGGCACCGGATGCCAGCATTCATTTTTTCAGCTTTTGCATCAGGGACGCCTTATCGTCGCCGCAGATTTTATCGCCTCGGCCACATCTTTTTACCGGCCCGCCCATCATCACGATCAATTGCTGGCCAATTTTCTGGCCCAGCCCGAAGCCCTGATGACTGGACAGCCAAGCGAAAGTTCAGCCCCGGCGTCGGCAAAAAATCATTTTCCCGGCAACCGCCCCAGCAATTCAATTTTGATGGAACGGCTGACACCGCAAACATTGGGGGCGTTGATTGCGTTATATGAACACAAGGTCTTCGTTCAAAGCGTCATCTGGAACATCAACCCGTTTGACCAATGGGGCGTTGAACTGGGCAAACGACTGGCCGACACCGTCTTGCCGGAACTCACCGGGGGCAGCGCTGATCAGACTTTTTCCCCATCCACCACCGGCTTGATCGACGCCATCAAAAAAATCAGGGACCGCCCGGCATGACTTTAAGACGGCTTCCGGAAAATCTCGTCAACCGCATCGCCGCCGGGGAAGTGGTTGAACGCCCGGCCTCTGTGGTCAAGGAACTGGTGGAAAATGCCATTGATGCCGGTGCCAATTATATCGATGTGAAAATCGAAGACGGCGGACGCAAATTCATTGCTGTCAGCGATGACGGTTCCGGCATGACAGAACATGATATGCGTCTCGCCATCGAGCGCCATGCCACATCAAAATTGCCAAGCGATGATTTACTGAACATCCAGTATCTTGGTTTTCGTGGCGAGGCTTTGCCGTCCATTGCCGCGGTCAGCCGCCTTAAAATCACCAGCCGGACAAAAACACAGGATAACGCATGGTCCATGTTTATCGAAGGCGGTAAAAACCAGCGTATTGAACCGGCAGCGCACTCCCCAGGAACATTGATCGAAATCCGCGATTTGTTTTTTGCCACCCCGGCGCGGCTGAAATTTCTGAAAACCCCGCAGACGGAAAAAAACCGGGTGGTGGAAACCATCCGCCGTCTGGCCATGGCCCATCCCAATATCGGTTTTACCCTGAGCGATGAAACCCGTTCCATCATAAAACTTGAACCGCAAAGCGGGGATTTGTTTGATGCCCGGCTTGAAAGACTTGGCGCCGTCATGGGCCGCGATTTTGCAAAAAACAGCGTCGCCATTGACGCCATCCGTGACGGCATTCATTTAACCGGATACGCCGGGTTGCCGACCCTTAACCGTGGTAACGGCGCTATGCAATTTTTGTTCGTCAATGGCCGCCCGGTGATGGACAAACTTCTAATCGGAGCCGTGCGCGGGGCCTACCGGGAATTTCTGGCGTCCAATCGCTACCCGTTGCTGGCTTTATACCTGCAATCGCCGCCCGAGCTTGTCGATGTCAATGTCCACCCGGCCAAGACCGAGGTCCGGTTTCAGGATTCAGGGCTGGTTCGTGGCCTGATCGTAAGTGCACTCAGAACGGCCCTGAATGATGCCGGACACCGGGCGGCGACAACGGTGGCCGGGGTCGCTCTGGGCGCGTTTCAAAGGGAAAACCGGACAACATCGGACGTCCCCCCACAATCCTACCGGCCACAGAACACCCGTTATCCGGCAGGATTAAAGAACAAGGTCAACGATTTTTACCGCCCCCTTGCCGGGTCCGGACAACCGTTACAGGCGCCGATGACCGATGATGAATACAAGGACCAATCCCCGGACCATCCCGATGACTATCCGTTGGGGGTCGCCCGCGCCCAGTTGCACACCACTTATGTGGTTGCCCAGACGACGGACGGCATCGTCATCGTCGATCAGCATGCCGCCCACGAACGCCTTGTCCATGAACGTATCAAAAAAGATCTGGAAATGGGAACACCCGAGCGTCAGGGATTGTTGATCCCGGAAGTTGTCGAACTGGATGACCTGTTGATATCGGTATTGCTGGCGCGCACGGACGAGTTGGAAAAACTGGGACTGGTGATCGAACCATTCGGTCAGGGCGCGATCATTGTCCGTGAAATTCCGGCTTTGCTGGGGGACACGGATATTCAGGGGCTGGTTCGTGATCTGGCCGATGATCTCAAGGAATTCGACGACACCATCAGCCTTAAAGACCGTCTCGGTGCTGTCGCCGCCTCGATGGCCTGTCATGGCAGCGTGCGCGCCGGAAGACGACTCAACGGTGATGAAATGAATGCATTGCTGCGGGAAATGGAAGCCACCCCCCATTCCGGTCAATGCAGCCATGGCCGCCCGACCTATGTGGAATTAAAGCTGGCCGACATCGAAAAACTTTTTGGCCGCCGGTAGCAGACAACCCGAACAAACATCATGCTCACTGATCAGGCCAATTCTGCCGGGTGTGATGGATGTAAAGGATTTCGATACTATCCACATGGATGCGGCAGGCGACAATATAGGGGAATTTTTCAATGATCAATTCCCGCGTATCCGGCCACCGGCCCGGACGACCGATAAAAGGTGACGATTGCAAAATCCGGATGGACTCCAGAATAGCCGATGAAACCCGGCGGGCCGCAGCAGGCGTTCTGTCGGTCAGGTATTCCATATGACTTATAAAGGAATCTCTGGCAGGCCTTGCCCAGATAATCGTCATCAATTATTTTTTCTTAAAACTTGGGCCACGTCTTCTTCAACGCTTTCATGGGAAACGATGTCGCCTTGGTCTGCGGCTTCAAGCCCTTGGCGGACTCCTTCAAGAAAAGTGTATTCGTCTTCGATATAGGCATGAATGGCCCGGGTCATATGCCATGACCGCTTGCGGTCTGTGGCCTTGGCAATTTCATCGAGCTTTGTAATATCCGCCGCGTTCAGGCGCACGGTTAACGGATGAGGCATATCAATTCCTTACAATTCCCTGCAACGGACAGCGGACAAATACCAAAATCTGATAAATTCTATTGTAGTCCATGAGACTACGTTAGCATATTCAGCGTTCCGTAAACAGTAAATTATCAAACAGTGATTTGGCGTCTGAGGTTATCGTGACTAAAGCGCACCCAGATTTGCATAAATAATCGATATCCCGAGACCCACGGTAATGACGCCGACGCTGGCGGTCAAAACGTTATAGGCGTATCCCATGGTCGAGGCGGCTTTGCGCATCGGCCATGAAATCACCAACGTCAGCAAGGCCATTCCGGCGATGGATCCGCCGCCAAAAATGGCAATATAAACCAGCCCACCGACAAACGACGTTGCCTGACTGGCGGTTAAAACCACCACCGCCGCCGAACCGGCCATGCCGTGCATGATCCCCACCAGCAAGGCCCGACGTTTGATATTCGGGGCATGACGGTGTCGGTGGGCCGCTGCGCCGTGACCGGTATCATTTTTGTGGCTGTGGGCATGGAAATGGCGGACGCCACCCTGATGCCGGTGAACATGGAAATGAATCCGGTCCCGCCACAGACGCCATAATACATCACCACCCAGCCACAGCAACATCACCCCGACGACCAGTTCCAGCAACCCGGCGATGCGTTCCGGCACCACCTGATCCATCGACATCACAATGGCACCAACTGTGAAAATGGTCAGGGTGTGTCCCACCCCCCAAAGTGCACCCAACGGCACCGCGTCCCGAATTTTCGGTGTTTTCGTGGTTAACGAGGCGACGGCGGCAACATGATCGGCTTCGATGGCGTGGCGAAGCCCCAGCAGAAAACCAAAGATCAACAAACTCGACAAAATAAACAGGCTCCTGTTTCAAAATTCAGGCGGGGACAGTACCACCCCATCCATATCGGTCAACGGAAAAAATCCCGAAACCGCAATTCAGCATTCAACACCGCTTACGGCCAGACCGCCCTGACTGGTTTCCTTGTATTTCGTATGCATGTCAAGGCCGGTTTGGCGCATGGTTTCAATGGCCGCATCCAGGCTGATAAAATGGCTGCCGTCGCCTTTTAATGCCAGCGATGCCGCATTGACCGCTTTCACCGCCCCCATGGCATTGCGTTCAATGCACGGTACCTGTACCAGCCCGCCAACAGGGTCACAGGTCATCCCGAGATGATGTTCGAGCGCAATTTCAGCAGCATTTTCAATCTGTTCGTTGCTGCCGTCAAGAACTGCGGCCAATCCGGCGGCGGCCATGGCTGATGCCGATCCGACCTCGCCCTGGCAACCGACTTCGGCCCCGGAAATGGAGGCATTGGATTTGATCAAAACCCCAATGGCCGCCGCCGTCAGTAAAAATTTATGCACCGCATCGTCTTTCGCCCCCGGACAGTGATCAAGAGAATACCTGAGCGTCGCCGGGATAATCCCCGCCGCCCCGTTGGTCGGGGCCGTGACCACGCGCCCGCCGGCGGCATTTTCTTCGTTGACGGCCAAGGCATAGAGGCTGATCCAGTCCATACAGGTATGCTCGAATTTGAAATTGCGCCCCGGGTCCTGCTTGAGTTCCTGATGAATGGCCGAAGCCCGGCGTTTGACCGCAAGCCCCCCCGGCAAAATTCCGGATTGTTTCAAACCCCGTTCAATGCACCCATTCATGGCCTGCCAGATTTCATCCAGCTTGTTGAAAACCTCGGCTTCAGAATAAACAACCATTTCATTGGCAAGTTTCATTTCGGCCAATGATTTTCCCGCTTGCTGTCCCATCGCCAGCATTTCATCAGCATTGCGGAAACCATAAGGTATATCGTCAACCGGAACCGGCGTTTGTGCTTTTTCAAAATCCTCGCAGCGGACAACAAAACCGCCACCAATGGAATAATAGTCCTGGGTTGCGATTTCATGGCCTGCTTCGTCAAAGGCTTTAAAGCGCATCCCATTGGCATGTTTTGCCAACGCCGGGCCATAATCAAAAACAATGTCCTGTTCCATATCAAAAACGATTTCGCCTTTGTCCCGGAGCACCAGTTTTCCGCTGTCGCGAACCGTTTTAATCATGCCCTCTATATCATCGGGATTGATGGTTTCCGGGTGTTCCCCCAGAAGCCCCAGCACCACAGCCGGGGCCGTGCCGTGACCTTGTCCGGTAAAGGCCAGCGAGCCATATAAAGTCACCTGAAGTTTACCCGGTGCAGCCCATAGATCCTGCTGTTTCAGGGACGACAAAAACTGTCCGGCGGCCAGCATCGGACCAACGGTATGCGAGCTTGACGGACCAATACCGATTTTAAACAGCTCGAAGGTGCTCAAGAACATATTTTTTCCCTTGTTTGCCTGACTGAAGATAGCCATAGCGGGCCATAATTCAAGGCGATTGTAGTGTTGCCTGAAAGCCCGGATTTGTCTTTAAACGACTTTGTTGTCCGGGTTTGCAAAAAATCTGTCATTTACAGCAAGTGAGGGCTGGCACTTTCCCCGACAACTTCCTATAAAGGCGCAAATACGTATGACGAAAAGCGTGTCAAAGCCTTAAGTTTTTGGTAATTGATATGCGCTACGTTGCACACGCAGGTCACAGGGGTGTCCTGTAGTCGGCCTACTTTTGAAATTGTGAGGATGGATGTTTTCTCGATTGTTTGGTTTTTTATCGGCTGATATGGCCATTGACCTGGGTACAGCCAACACGCTGGTTTATGTCAAAGGACGCGGCATTGTCCTTAATGAGCCGTCCGTTGTTGCCATTCAGGAAGTCAAAGGCAAAAATCAGGTGCTCGCCGTTGGCGAAGAAGCCAAGCAAATGCTTGGCCGCACACCGGGGAATATCCGCGCCATCCGGCCACTGAGGGACGGGGTCATCGCCGATTTTGAAGTCGCCGAGGACATGATTAAATATTTCATCCGCAAAGTTCACAACCGCCGCAGTTTTGCCAGCCCGCTGGTTGTCGTTTGTGTCCCGTCCGGATCAACCGCCGTTGAACGCCGGGCAATCCGCGAATCGGCAGAAAGCGCAGGCGCCCGCAAAGTTCATCTGATCGAAGAACCGATGGCAGCGGCCATCGGCGCCGGACTGCCCGTCACCGAACCGACCGGATCAATGGTCGTTGATATCGGCGGTGGCACCACCGAAGTCGCCGTGCTTTCACTGGGCGGCATTGTTTATTCCCGCTCCGTACGCGTTGGCGGCGACAAACTGGACGAAGCCATTATTGCCTATATCCGCCGCAACCATAATCTGCTGGTCGGCGAAGGCAGTGCCGCACGCATCAAAGAAGACATCGGCTCCGCCTGCCCGCCCGAAGAAGGCGACGGCCACACCATGGAAATCAAAGGCCGCGATTTGATGAACGGCGTGCCCAAGGAACTGATCATATCCGAGCGGCAAATTTCTGAAAGCCTGTCGGAGCCCGTCGGTGCCATCATCGAAGCCGTCAAGGTTGCCCTTGAACATACCGCGCCCGAACTGGCCGCTGATATCGTCGATAAAGGCATTGTTTTAACGGGAGGCGGGGCATTGCTTGGCAATATTGACTTTGTCCTGCGCCATGCAACCGGTTTGCCGGTTTCCATTGCCGATGACCCGCTTTCCTGCGTTGTTCTGGGAACGGGCCGGGCGCTGGAAGAAATGAAACGGTTAAAGAACGTCCTCACCAGCTCGTATTGAAACGGATTGCCGGACAGGCATTGCCAAAGTGCCCATGAACAAGCAAAAAACTCTTTACTTTCCAAAGGATAGAGGCCATTCTTCATGTGATTTAAGATTATCTTAACGACCCATGTCTTAAGTGATGCAATATCTGTGATCAATTTGGGCCCAGGATTTTTTTGAATAGGCAACCCGAACCCTTGAACCAGCCGGAAAACGATCTGTGAAAACGGCACCGCAAACCTTTCATCGCTTCACCCAGCCAATCAAAACATTGGCACAGCGTTTTGCGTTTTTGGGGTTGTTGCTGTTGGCTGTCGGCACCATGATGCTGGGAAAGGTTGATATTATTCTGCTGGAAAAAGCCCGCTATCAAATCACCGATGCCCTGACACCGTTGTTTGATGTTTTGTCAAAACCGCTGGAAAGCGTCAATCGCACCGTTTCCGATATCGAAGACTTGTTCCGGTTGAGGGCAGACAACATCCAGCTTAAAAAAGATATTGAACGGCTACGCATGTGGCAAACGGTTGCCCAGAAACTACAGGCCGAGAACAAAAACCTCCGGCGTCTGTTAAATTATGTTCCCGACCCCAAAACCAGCTTTATCGCCGCTCGCGTCATCGCCGATACCGGTGGTGCCTTTGCCTACAGCCTGTTATTGAATGCCGGGTTGCGTGAAGGTGTAAAAAAAGGCCAGGTCGCCATTGATGGCGCCAATCTTGTCGGACGCATTGCCGGTACGGGCAACCGTTCGTCCCGGTTATTGCTGATTAATGATATCAACTCGCGTATTCCCGTTAACATCGGCAACAACCGTATGCCTGCTATATTAACGGGACGCAACAGCGAAATTCTTAGACTAACCCGGCTCGAACCGGGGGCCAAACCGGAACCGGGTGAACGGGTTTACACGTCCGGACATGGCGGCGTTTTCCCGCCGGGCATTCCCATAGGGGTCGTCATCGGTGAAGAAGACGGAACCCCAACGGTGCGCCCTTTTATCAATCGCAACCGTCTGGAAAGTGTCCGCCTGATCGATTACGGATTGGATGGAATTGTCCAACCCCCGACACCCGGAAAAACTTTGCCATGAAAACCGGCCTGCTTTTGCAGATAGATGTGTTTGCCCGGCAGATGACGCCGTTCCTGTTGACGGTCATGTTCATGTTTTTTTCAATGTTACCGCTTCATATTCCCGGGCTGGCCATGATAATGCCGACTTTGGGATTGATGTCGGTTTATCACTGGGCGGTTTACAGAACCAACCTGATGCCGGTTTATGCGGTATTTGTGCTGGGTTTGTTGCAGGATTTTCTGAGTTCCAGCGACATCGGTCTTTATGCCCTTGTGTATCTGGTTGTTTATGGCATCGCCATTTCCCAGCACCGGTTTTTAATCGGCAAGTCTTTTTTCATTGTCTGGCTTGGCTTTATATTGATTTCAGCAGTTTCCACATCCATGATCTGGCTGTTGTCTGCCTTGTTGAACCAAACCGTAACCAACCCCGAGTTTGCCATTTATCAGTATTTGTTAAGCGTCGCGGTCTATCCGTTGCTGGCAAGACTGTTTCTGAACTGGCAAACCCGTTTCCTGCAACAGGTCTGATATGCACAGGGATTCAGAACGCCACAAATTGTTTAACCGCCGCGCCTTGATGCTGGGTGGTGGTAAATTGTTGCTGATCAGCCCGTTGGTGGCGCGAATGTACTATTTACAGGTCATCGAAGCTGAAAAATATAAAATGCTGGCCGATGAAAACCGCATCAGCCTTCGCCTGCTGGCCCCGCCCCGAGGCCAGATTACCGACCGCTTTGGCCGCATGATTGCAGAAAACCAGCAAAATTACCGGGCCCTGCTGGTTCCCGAGGAAAGCCCCGATATTGAAACCACCCTTGACACCATCGCTGAAATCATTCCCATCAGCGGCAAGGAAAAAAACCGTATTCTGAAAGAAACCCACAAAAGCCGTAAATTCGTCCCGATGACTCTCAGGGAAAATCTGAACTGGAACGAAGTCGCCCGTATTGAAGTCAATGCACCGGATTTACCCGGCATCATGATTGATGTGGGGCAAAGCCGTTATTATCCTCAAGGCAAGATGATTTCCCACGTTCTCGGCTACGTCGCAGCAGCTTCAGAAAAAGACCTCAATGGCGACCCCCTGCTGGAACTGCCCGGATTCCGCATCGGCAAAGCCGGTGTTGAAAAAACGCTGGATATGGAATTACGCGGCAAAGGCGGAAGCTCACAGGTTGAAGTCAATGCCTTTGGCCGGGTCATCCGTGAATTGAAACGACAGGAAGGGCAACCGGGTGAACAAATTGCCCTGACCATTGACATGGAATTACAGCAATTCATCGTCAACCGGCTCGGCGATGAAAGTGCGGCTGTTGTTGTTATGGATGTCCATACCGGCGATATCCTGTCACTGGTTTCAACACCGGGGTTTGATCCCAATGCGTTCAGTCGCGGCCTCACCAAAGATGAATGGAGAGAACTCGCCAATAATCCCAAAAAACCCCTGATCAACAAAACCATTGCCGGACAATATTCGCCGGGCTCAACGTTCAAAATGTCCAATATGCTAGCGGCCCTGGATAAAAATGTCGTCACACCGGCTGAAAAAATATTCTGTTCCGGGTCCATCACCGTCGGTGACAGTACATTCCATTGCTGGAAAAAAAACGGCCACGGACTGGTCAATGCGGAACAGGCCATCGCGCAATCCTGTGATGTCTATTTTTATGAACTGGCACTGCGAACCGGCATTGAAAGTATAGCAATCATGGCCAAACGGCTCGGTATGGGTACCCCGCTTGGTATTGGTCTGGCCGGAGAGCGCCCGGGATTGATTCCCGATAAAAAATGGAAACGCGACAAACTTGGAAAATCATGGCTGAAAGGTGAAACCGTTATCGCCGGTATCGGACAGGGTTTCGTGCAAACCACACCTTTACAACTGGCGGTCATGACCTCCAGACTGGTCAACGGTGGCTTTGCCGTCACACCCCGGTTAACCCGGCCACATGAAACCCCGAATACGGATGATCCGGGCAACAGGGCTTTCGCCAGTCTGAATATTCCCGCCAATGATTTGAACCTTGTGATCAACGCCATGAGACGTGTGGTCAATTCCCCCGCGGGAACAGCCCACAAAAGCCGGACAAATGATCCAAATTTTGAAATGGGCGGTAAAACAGGAACTGTTCAGGTTCGCCGCATCACCAAGAGCGAACGTGAACAAGGCATCATTAAAAATAAAGATTTACCATGGGAACGCCGGGACCATGCGCTTTTTGTCGGCTTTGCGCCAACCAGCGCACCCAGATACGCCGTCGCTGTCGTCGTTGAACACGGTGGTGGCGGATCATCCGTCGCCGCCCCCATTGCCCGGGATGTGATCGTCGAAGCCGGGCGCAGACAATCGGCCAGCCCCGGTGTTTTGACCGCGAACAGGTCCGTTTCGTCCAAAGCCAACAATACCAACAAAACAAAAAGGCCACGGGCATGATTTCCAGCCGCTATCATTCACCGGGGATGACAATTTTACAAAAATTGTGGCAGATAAACTGGTCACTGGTATTGCTGTTATGCGTTGTCGCCGGTGTCGGTTTTGCCATGCTGTATTCCGCCGCCGGGGGCAGCATTGATCCGTGGGCATCGAAGCACCTTATCCGTTTTTCTTTCGGTTTGGTTGTTATGATATTTATCGCCCTTGTCGACATCCGGTTTTGGTTGAAATACGCATATGTTTTTTACTTTATTGCGTTGATTTTGCTTGTTTTGGTTGAATTATCCGGCTTGATCGGGATGGGTGCCAAGCGTTGGCTTGATCTGGGATATTTTAATTTACAACCCTCTGAATTGATGAAAATCGCGCTTGTATTGGCCCTTGCCCGCTATTTTCATGGCGCCAGCATCGAAGATGCCCGTCGCTCCAGCCAAATGATTGCACCGCTGTTAATGGTCACCCTGCCTACGGCTTTGATTTTGCGCCAGCCCGATCTGGGTACGGCGTTGATGTTGTTAATGGCCAGCGGGGCTATATTTTTTGCCGCCGGCGTTCAGGTATGGAAATTCGGTGTCATAATCGCCAGCGGCCTCGCTGCGTCTCCCATTGCCTGGCAATTCATGCGCGATTATCAAAAAGACCGCGTGCTGATGTTCCTTAACCCCGAAGCCGATCCGCTGGGGGCCGGGTACCATATTATCCAGTCAAAAATCGCCCTTGGTTCCGGCGCACTGATGGGCAAAGGTTTTATGAGCGGCACCCAGGGACGATTGAATTTTTTACCGGAAATGCAGACCGATTTTATTTTTACCTTACTGGCCGAAGAATTCGGTATGGTAGGCGGCGTCGGCTTGTTAACCTTGTACTGCCTGATTCTGATATTCGGCATCGCCATTGCCATGCGCGCCAAGACGCAATTTGGCCGACTGGTCGGGATCGGTGTGACGACGACCTTTTTTCTTTATGTCTTTATCAACATCGCCATGGTGATGGGCCTGATCCCGGTTGTCGGCGTTCCATTGCCGTTGATATCCTATGGCGGCACGGCGATGTTAACGTTAATGATCGGTTTCGGGCTTTTGATGTCTTGCTGGGTACATCGGGATATTCTTGTCGGACGACGTGGTGTCGAAGATTTATAGCAGTCACGGTCTTAAATCCTGTCCAGCCAAGGCATATTTTTTTTCAGCCAGCACCGTCTTTGCCGCCCCGGGTTTTTGTTGCCCGAGCCAGATGCTGAAAATGACGACAACGATGCTTATGATTTGCCATAGCCCAAGGCTTTGACCCAGCACCATCCAACCCACCGTCACCGCCGTCACCGGGCTCAGAAAACCAAGCGTGGCCACAACAGACGTATCCAGTCTGGCAATGTCCCGGAACCACAAGGCATAGGTGACAATGCCGCCGATCAAGCCCAGATAAACAAAGCCCGTAACATTTTTTAATTGCAATGGCGGCAAGGACGGCTCGAACAGGAATGCAGCAGGCAACAGCAGCAGTCCGCCAGCGGTTAATTGCCAGGCGGTAAAGGTCAACAAAGATACAGGCGGTTGCCAACGGCGTGTTAAAACGGTCCCCAACGCCATCGATGCCGCTCCGGCCAGACCGGCCAGGATACCATACAGATCAAGGCTGGCTTTATGGGTAAGCGTCAATACAGCAATGGCGCAAATCCCGGATATCGCCGCGATCACCGAAGTCATCCGGATGGGAACAAACAGGATCAGACGGGCTAAAAACACCACAATCAACGGACTGGTGGCACCAAAAATTGCGGCTATTCCACCCGGCAAGCGGTAAGCGGCGATAAACAGCAACCACCAGAACAGCGAAAAATTAAGTGCCCCCATTACAAATGTTCTTCCCCACCAGATGCCGGACGGCAACTGCCTGACCAGCAGCATTAACAGCAATCCCGCCGGAAGCGCGCGCAACATCGCCACCGTTAACGGATAGCCATCCGGCAATAATTCAGTAATCACAAAATAGGTTGTACCCCAAACAGCCGGGGCAATGGCGGTCAAAAACAAATCGGTTGTACGGTGCATTGCAAATCCTTCATGATTTATCTCGATATCAAGATATCTATATTTATCTTGACGTCAAGACAAATAATACCCATACTTTCCAAATGGATGCTGTTGATAAAATCATTGCCCAATGGAAAACGGAACGTCCCGATCTTGATACCCGGTCCATGGGATTGATCGGACGCATGAAACGGCTGTCAACGCATGTCACCCAATCCATGGAAAAAACGCTTTTGCGTCACGGTTTAACGTTACCCGGCTTTGATGTACTCGCCACTTTGCGCCGCTCCGGCCCTCCCTTCCAACTTTCGCCCGGTGATTTGTTGGCAACCATGATGATCGCCTCCGGAACCATGACAAACCGCATTGATCAACTGGAAAAAACCGGGCTGATCGAACGCATCAAGAACCCCGATGATGGTCGCAGCGTTCTGATAAAATTGACCGACAAGGGGCTTCAGGTGATCGAAGCCGCCGTCACTGACCACGTTAAAACATTAAACAAACTGACATCAAACCTGTCCGGCGACGACTTTCAGGCACTGGATACTCTGCTGGCAAAGTTTTTGCGGGACTTTGAATAATTTCAGCATATTTTCAGGCCGACATCGCTTTCCTGATCCGGTGATGCCCGAGCCCGGTCTGAGACTCTGCCGTAGCTGATTACGGTTCAACCGCCACAGCTTAACGAAAACATAACTGTTTATATCATTTCAAGTTGTATTTTTACAAATATATGATTTACTGCACCGGACTTGATACAGGTGAAAATCGCCAACCCGCCGACCAACAGGAAAGAGCTGGAAAATATGCCCGAGATTATCTTACAAAACATAACACTGATTTTATTCGTTCTTTTTGCTTTTGTCCTGATTTACAAGGGCGTGAAAATTGTTCCCCAGTCCGAAGTTTTTGTCATCGAACGGTTTGGCAAATATACCAAAACCTTGAATGCGGGACTGAATTTCATTGTTCCGTTTCTGGATAACGTGGCCCACCGGGTATCCGTTCTGGAACGCCAGCTTCCGGAATTTTCCATTTCCGTCATCACCCGCGATAACGTCGAAGTCGGCCTTGAAGCCACGGTATTTTTCCGCGTACTGGACGCAAGCCGCAGTGTTTACCGCATCCGCGATATCAATGCCGCCCAACACACCGCAGCCACGTCTATTGTCCGTTCCGCGGCGGGCAAGCTGGAACTTGACGAATTGCAGTCTTCCCGGGAAAAAATGAATGTCGAGATTGCCAAAAACCTGCAGGAAGCGGCCGAAATCTGGGGCATTGAAATCACCCGGACTGAAATAACCGACGTTATTATCGATGCCAAGACCAAAGACGCCCAACGCCAGCAATTAAATGCCGAACGCGAACGCCGGGCCTCCATCGCCCGGGCCGAGGGCGACAAACGCGCCGTTGAGCTGAGCGCGGAAGCCAAATTTTTTGAAGCGGAAAAAGCCGCCGACGCGGTCCGAGTCACGGCCGATGCCGAAGCCTATGCCGTCAAAATCAAAGCCGAAGCGGACGCCGAGCAAACCCGTTTGGTGGCCGCGGCCATCAATGAAAACGGTCAGGGTGCCATCAATTTTGAAATCATGAAACGCCAGGTTGACGCCATGGCTGCTGTTGCTTCCGCCGGCAACAGCAAAACTGTGATCATGCCTTCGGATGTGACCAAATCCCTGGGTTCACTTCAGGTTTTAATCGATCAATTCGGGGCAAAGGAATAATCCGTTGATTGATTTTAATTACTGGGCATACGTCGAAGAGATCTGGGTGATTTTTGGTCTGTTTCTGATTATTGCCGATATTTTTCTGGGTTTTAATTTTTTCGTTTTACCGGCCGGGATCGCCGCCCTGATCATCTCCGGCTTATTGTATCTGGAAAACAGGGCCTTGCTCGGGGATTTTGTTCTGTTTGAAACCTGGCGTACGGTTATTTTCAGTTTTGCCGTTGTTGCTATCGTTTCGGTAGGTATCCTGAAACTTGTTTTTCAACGCAAAAAAAACACCGATTCAGACGTCAATACCTATTAGGTCCAGACACCGACCAAGGCCCGGACTGATTTATTCAGGGGGCAACCCTTACTTTGCCTTCAATCCTGATCGATGTTCCTTTATAGTGTCCCTGTAGTGCCACGAAACCACACAGACCACGGACGATGACCAAATCAAAGACACCCCCCGCAACGGATACGCAAACCCGTATCCCGAGACGGCAATTTTTAACAGGCAGTGCGGGCGTTGCCGCGACCACGGTGACCCTCGGAGCCGCATCGGCCATGGCCGCCGGCATTGAAATTCCGAAAGACGTGCCCGACTGGTCCCGTTATCTGGGTGATGGTGTAGCGGCCAATCCTTATGGTGTCCCATCGGCATTTGAAAAAGACGTCATCCGGCGCACGGTGGACTGGTTGACGCCAACAAAGGAATCCTCTGTCAGTTTTGCCCCGCTTCATAAAATGCACGGGATCATTACTCCGAATGGTGTGCATTTCGAACGCCATCACGGTGGCGTTCCGGACATTGACCCCGGCGAACACGTTTTATTGTTGCACGGCCTTGTTGACCGGCCTTTGAAATTTTCCATGGCCGACCTGATGCGGTTTCCGGCCATCAACCGCATTCATTTTGTTGAATGTTCGGCCAATACCGGCATGGAATGGCGGGCCGCCCAACTGAACGGAGTCCAGTACAGCCACGGCATGATCAGTTCGGCGGAATGGACCGGGGTCAAACTGTCCACCCTGTTGCGTGAAGCAGGCGTTCGGGACAACGCCAAATGGCTGCTGATTGAAGGCGCCGACGCCGCCGCATTAAGCCGGTCTTTGCCACTTGAAAAAGCCATCGATGACTGCATTGTCGCCTATGCCCAGAACGGCGAAATGCTACGCCCCGAACAGGGATATCCCGTGCGCCTGATCATCCCCGGCTGGGAAGGCAGCATCAATGTCAAATGGTTGCGCCGCATCGAAGTCGGCGACAAGCCATGGCACCAACGCGAAGAAACATCAAAATACACCGATTTGATGCCGTCCGGAAAAGCCCGGCGGTTCAGCTGGGAAATGGATGCCAAATCGGTGATTACCTCGCCCTGTCCGGAAAATCCGTTACCGGAGAAAGGTTTTCATATGATTTCAGGATTGGCCTGGTCGGGGGCCGGAAAAATCAAACGCGTCGATGTTTCCATTGACGGCGGACGGAACTGGCAACCGGCCTCTCTGGACGGATTGGTTTTATCCCAATCATTGACCCGGTTCAGCTTGCCGTGGCAATGGGACGGCAGGTCAGCATTGCTGCAAAGCCGGGCCATGGATGAAACCGGCTATGTTCAACCCACCATCAAACAACTGCGCGCCCGGCGCGGCAACTGGTCAGTTTATCACAACAACGCCATTCAGACATGGCATCTTAAAAAAGACGGAATTTCTGAAAATGTCCAGTTGGGTTAAATGTTTGGTCATATGGGGCATTATGCTTTCCGTTTCTTTCCCGGTGCATGGGGAAACGGATTCTCCGCGTTTGGGGATCGGGACCGTCGCCACGGCCAAGGAAATATCCGGGTGGGACATTGATATCCGCCCCGACGGCAAAGGACTGCCGCCCGGACAGGGAACCGCCGCCGAAGGAGAACCCCTTTACGGCGAACGCTGCGCCCGTTGTCATGGGGATTTCGGAGAAGGGGCCGGAAATTTTCCGGCGCTGGTCGGGGGCGATCAACAGGATTTGAAAAATACCGACCGGCCCGTAAAAACCGTCGGCAATTTCTGGCCTTACAGTTCGACCCTGTTTGATTACATCCGCCGGGCCATGCCGTTCGGAGACGCCCAATCATTAACGGCCAATGAAACCTACGCTTTGACCGCGTTCATATTATCCGAAAACGATATCATCGCAGATGATACCATCATCAACACCAAAACCCTGCCCGGCATTGAAATGCCCAACGCAGACGGGTTTTATTCAGCCCCGGCGCACGACACAAAAAACACGACGTGCATGCAAGACTGCCTTGATGCGCCACCTGTCATTTCATCCCGGGCACGCATATTGGTTGTCACGCCGGACGGGTTGCCGGCCAAAAAATCGGGTGAATAGCTCAGCAGTATTTTTCAGGCCCCGTCCATTGCTGTGCCGAATAACGATCGCCATGGGCCCAACCCAAAGGCAACGTCTTTTCGATGGCTTTGATATCGGACGCGCTTAACTTCAACGTGGCCCCCTTGGCCAGTTCTTTCAAATGTTCCGTCGAACGGGTCCCCGGAATGGGAATGATATGATCGCCCTGATGCAACAGCCAAGAGGTGGCGAGGCTTGCCGCTTTCACGCCCATTTCGGCGGCCAGATTTCTGAACCCTTGGGTGGCTTTGATATTCAGGCTCAGGTTCGGCTCCATAAACCGCGGATTGTTTTTAAGAAACGCCAATCCTTCGGCTTTGGCCCGGTTCATCGGGGTATCGCTCAGCAAACCACGGCCAACGGGGCTGAAAGCAACAAGGGAGGTGCCCAGCCCCTTGCACCGTTGTACCAATCCCAGTTCCGGCGAACGGGTCGATAAAGAATATTCTGACTGCACGGCCCCGACCGCATGGACGGCAGCGGCCCGGGCCAAAGACGTCGGCGCAATTTCGGAAAACCCGAATTGCCGGATTTTCCCGGCACGGACAAACCCGGCCAGCGTTTCTGTCACCTCTTCAATGGTGAAATCCGGATCGCGCCTGTGCACATAAAACAATTCAACCTGATCGACGCCCAGTCGTTTCAAGGATTTATCCAACTCGGACGTGAGATGGTCCTTGCTGTTATCGAAATAATTCTTGCCGTCATCGCCGCGGCAAATCCCGGCTTTGGTGGCGATTTTAAACAGGTCATGGCGGGTTTTTCCCTGTTTGGCCAGAAATGAAGCGATCCGGTTTTCCGATTTTCCCATGCCGTAAACATTGGATGTATCAATATGATCGATCCCCAAATCCAGTGCCGCTGTTAAAATGGCGTGGGATTTTTCTTCGTCCGTTGGTCCGTAAAAATCCGTAAACGACATCGCCCCGATGCCAATGGCGGATACTTTTGTGCCGATATTTCCCAGTTTTCTTTTATTCATAGTTGCTCCTTGATCCCCTGGTTAAATTTTTCCGGCCCCTTGCCGCCAATCATCTGTGTCACCCGCTGTGCCGCCGCCATCACCTTGGCGGCAAAATCCGTAACCGTTTGATCGGAAAAACGGACCGTCGGCCCGGATACGGAAATTCCGGCAATGGCCTCGCCATGGGCATTATAAATCGGTGCCGCCACACAGCGCATCCCGGAATAGCGTTCTTCATCATCCAGCGACCAGCCCCGTTTTCTGGTTTTTTCAAGATCTCTAAACAGCGCATCAGTGCCCGTCAATGTTTTATCGGTAAAAGGTGGCAGTCCTTTTGTTTTGAAAATTTTTTCAGCCTCTTTTTCCGGCATATTCGCCAGCAACGCCTTGCCAATGCCCGATGAATGCATATGACCACGGGTTCCGGAGCGGAAAAAAGCCCGGATCGGATAGTGACTTTCGATCTGGCTTACGAACACCACATCGCCATCATCCATGATCGCCAGATTGGCGGTTTCCCCGGTTTCATCCATCAGGCTCCTAAGCGCTGTACGCGATGCCTCAACCAGATTGGTGCGCACCAGATATGTGCTGCCAATACGGAAAGCCTCGATACCCACGGACCATTCCTGGGTTTCACTATTGAATTCAACAAAGCCGTGTTCGTTTAATGTCGATAACAAACGATGCGCGGTCGATACGGGAAATTTTAGCAAACCGGCGATATCGCTGAGCGTCATGGCCCCGTTCTGGCTGAGAACACGCAGCACCTGCAAACCCCGGTCAAGGGCTTTCACCATGGACGATGGTGTTTCCGCGAATTGCGATCTTGGCCGTCCACGGGTACGTTTTTTATGGCCCGGTTCGCTTAAATTTTTCATGATTTTGCCGCCATCCGTGAAACCACCAAAAAAATAATTTTATCGGTATTTTTTACCGCCTGAAATGAAAAAAGATTAGCCGTTTGAATCAATGACATACAGTATTTTTTTGAAAAATGGAAATATTTTTCAGAAAAATTGAAAAATAATTTTATAGGGTTATTCTAATGCCATCCTGTTTTCACACAAATCTACGCCGCCAAAGGAATTGTTATGAACTCTCAGAACCCGGTCTTTATTCCCGGTCCCACCAATATTCCCGATCATTTACGCCATGCCATGAGCATCCCGACGTTTGATCACCGCGCCCCCGCGTTTGCCGACAAGCTGGGGCCGCTGCTGGATGATATCAAAAAGATTTTCAAAACCGAAAACGGACAGGTCATCACGTTCCCGTCAAGCGGAACCGGTGGCTGGGAAGCCGCCGTCACCAATACCTTATCGCCGGGCGACAAGGTTCTGGTGGCGCGTTATGGCATGTTTTCCCATCGCTGGATCGATCTATGCCAACGCCACAATCTGGACGTTGACGTGATTGAATGCGAATGGGGCGAAGGCGCACCCGCAGGTGAATTCCAGAAACGCCTTGAAGCCGATAAAAATCACGCCATCAAAGCGGTTCTGGTCACCCATAATGAAACCGCAACCGGGGTCAAAAGCGATATCGCTGCCGTTCGCGGGGCTATGGATACGGCCGGTCACCCGGCCATGCTTTACGTCGATTGCGTCAGTTCATTGGCGTCGATGGATTTCCGTATGGATGAATGGGGCGTCGATGTGGCCGTGTCCGGATCGCAAAAAGGCTTCATGCTGGCAACGGGAATGGCCATTTTGGGAGTCAGCCCAAAAGCCATGAACGCTACCCGGAGCGCCCAATGCCCGCGCTGTTTCTTTGATTTCCGTGACATGACAAAAGCCAACGCCGGTGGCGGTTATCCCTATACCCCGCCCATTCAGATTATCAACGGGCTCAGGGCCAGCGTCGATATGCTGCTGGACGAAGGCCTGGACAACGTCTTTGCCCGCCATGCCCGCATTGCCGAAGGTGTGCGCCAGGCCGTGCGGACCTGGGGCCTTGAATTGTGCGCGAAATCGCCTGATCTTCATTCCGATAGCGTCAGCGCCATCTATGTGCCCGAAGGGTTTGACAGTGATCAGTTAACCCACCACGCTTATGACGCCTACGATGTTTCCTTTGGCGTCGGTCTTGGCGAAATGGCCGGGAAAGCCTTTCGCATCGGCCATCTGGGTTCAATGACCGATGTCATGGCCCTGTCCGGTATCGCCTGTATTGAAATGGCCATGAAAGATCTGGATTACCCCATCGAACTGGGCGCAGGCGTTGCCGCGGCCCAGGACTATTACCGCAATAACCGCTAAGGATTCCGACGATGTACATTCCTACCTTTGATGACGTTGAAACGGCAAAAATCCGCATCAAGCCGTATGTTCACCGCACCCCGGTGCTGACGTCCAGTTATTTCAACAACCTGACCGGGGCCGAACTGTTTTTTAAATGTGAAAATTTTCAGAAAGCCGGTGTGTTCAAAGCCCGCGGCGCATCCAACGCCGTGTTCGGTTTAAGCGATGAACAAGCGGCCAAAGGCGTCTGTACCCATTCGTCGGGTAATCATGCGTTGTCATTGACCTATGCCGCCGGACGGCGCGGCATCAAATCAACGGTTGTCATGCCACGGACCGCACCGGAAGCCAAAAAAGCTGCCGTTCGCGGTTACGGCGGCGAAGTATTGGAGTGCGAACCATCCACCGCCGCCCGCGAAGCCATGCTGGCCGAAGTCGTTGAACGCACCGGCGCTGATTTTGTCCATCCCTATAACGATCACAGGGTCATTGCCGGACAGGCCACCTGTTCGCTGGAACTGAACGAAGACATCGGCAATCTGGACAGCGTTGTCGCCCCGATCGGCGGCGGCGGCATGATTTCCGGAACCTGTCTGACCATGACCAATGTGTCGCCCTCCACCAAAATTTTTGCCGCCGAGCCGGAAAATGCCGATGATGTGTACCGTTCTTTCCATGCCGGCGAAATTATCGAAGACGATGCCCCGGATACCATTGCCGATGGCCTGAAAGTCAGTATGCGGCCACGGACATGGCATTTTGTAAAGAACTTCGTCAGCGACGTGTTGCTGGTCAGTGAACAGGAAATCATCGATGCCATGTATCTGATCTGGCAGCGCATGAAAATTGTTGTCGAGCCGTCAAGTGCAGTCGCACTGGCCGCGATCATCAGAAACAAGGACCAATTCAAAGACAAACGCGTCGGCGTTATTTTAACCGGCGGCAATGTGGACTTGAAAAAACTTCCATGGATGTAAACTGTATTTAACAGGAGATAAAACAATGAATGCAATAACGAAAAATTCCGAACGTGTTGTCGGCTATAATATTCCGGCCGAAGTGGGCATGAACGCCGAAGACGTGGCCACGCCTGCGTTGATCATTGATCTTGATGCGTTTGAAAAAAACGTGCAGGTGATGGCTGATTTCATCAAGGAAAAAGGTATCCGCCACCGCGCCCACGCCAAAACCCATAAATCAGCGGACATCGCCCTGTACCAGATTGAACACGGCGGTGCCTGCGGTGTCTGTTGTCAGAAAGTGTCCGAAGCCGAAGCCATTGTTGATGGCGGCGTCAAGGATGTGCTGGTTTCCAATCAGGTTGTTGATCCCAAAAAAATCGAACGTCTGGCCGGTTTGGCGAAACGCGCCCGCACCATCGTTTGTGTCGATGACATGGGCAACATTGATGATTTATCCACAGCCGCCCTTAAACATGGCGTGACGCTTGAATGTCTGGTTGAAATCGATTGCGGTGCCGGACGTTGTGGCGTTCAGTGGGGCCAACCGACCGTCGATCTGGCTAAAAAAATTGCCGCCAGTGACGGCCTCAATTTCTCGGGCCTGCAGGCCTATCAGGGCGCAGCCCAGCACGTTCACGATTTTGAACAACGCAAAGACCAGATCATGGCCGCCGTCAAACAGGTCACCGATACGGTTAACATGCTGAAAGCCGAAGGACTGGAATGCGATATCATCGGCGGTGCCGGAACGGGCAGTTACTATTTCGAAGGCGCATCGGGCGTCTATAACGAAATGCAATGCGGGTCCTATATTTTCATGGATGCGGACTATCAACGCGTGCTCGACAAAACCGGTCACGTCATTTCCGAATTTGAAAATTCATTGTTCATCTGGACATCGATCATGTCAAAAACCAAAGTGGATAAAGCCATTTGTGATGCCGGGCTGAAAGCGCAAAGCGTCGATAGCGGGTTGCCGGTTATTTTTGGCCGTGACGATATTGAATACATCAAATGCTCGGACGAACACGGTGTCATTGCCGATCCGGACAATGTTCTGAAACTGAACGATAAATTAAAACTGATCCCCGGCCACTGTGATCCCACATGCAATGTCTATGACTGGTATGTGGGTATCCGGAACGGCAAAGTGGAATGCCTGTGGCCGGTCACCGCGCGCGGCCTGGCTTTATAAATTTGACCTTTCAAGGGGACAATAAACATGCTGATCGTAAGCGAAGACGTCTGTAAACAGGTTGTTGGCCGCAAAGATTCTTTCGACGCCGTCGAAAAAGTCTTTGCCGCCATGGCCAATGGCGATGCCTATAATTTCCCGGTTATCCGGGAAGCCATTGGTTATGCCGATGCGCTCTATGGGTTCAAGTCCGGGTTCGATAAGGCCGGGATGGCTTTGGGTGTCAAATCCGGCGGCTACTGGCCGGGCAATATGGCCAAAGGTTTAACCAATCACCAATCCACCATTTTCCTGTTCAATCCCGATACCGGGCAATTAAGCGCGCTGGTGGGCGGCAATTATCTGACCGCTGTGCGTACGGCGGCATCAAGCTCGGTTTCCATTTCCCATCTGGCGCGTAAAGACGCCCGCGTTCTGGGCATGATCGGAGCCGGTCATCAGGCGCAATTTCAATTGCGTGCCGCCGCCGAACAAAGGAATTTTGAAAAGGTCGTGGCCTGGAATTTTCACACCGATATGCTGGACAATCTGGGCAAAGTCGCCAAAGACGTGGGCTTGCCGTTCGAGGCGGTGGAACGGGAACAACTGGGCGCAGAAGCCGACGTCATCATCACCATTACCTCGGCCTTTGAACCCTTATTGATGAAGGACTGGGTCAAACCCGGCACCCACATCGCCTGTATGGGGACCGATACCAAAGGCAAACAGGAAGTCGACCCGGAACTGATAAAGGCCGCCACCCTGTTCACCGATGAAGTGGCCCAATCCATCACCATTGGGGAAACCCAGCACGCCATCGCTCAAAACCTGATTTCGGAAACCGACATCACGTCCATTGGCGACGTGATCAACGGCAAACACCCGGGACGCACATCGGACAGCGAGATTACTTTGTTTGATGGCACCGGTGTCGGTCTGCAGGATCTGGCCGTGGCCTCGGTCGCCGCCAAACTGGCCGGAGAACAAGGACTTGCCACCGAAGTTGATTTATAAAAAACCCGGATTTCGGTTAGTCATCAGCGGATAATTCACCGATCAGCCAGCGCGCGGTACGCAGCAAGCGGGCGTCATCGCCGCTGGCACCGACCAGTTGCACACCGATCGGCATCCCGTTCAGACCTTCCAGCATTGGCAAGCTCAACGCCGGAACCCCAAGATAGGTCCAGATCGAACAAAATACCGGATCACCGGTTTTATCCAGCCCTTTGGGAGCTTCGCCAATAGCAGCCGGGGTCATAACTGCGTCATAATCTTCCAGTAAATTACCAAGCCAATCCCGAAGCGGCTGAATTTCATCGACGGCCCGGTTATAATCCACCGCCGTCACCGACTGTCCGGCCAAAATCATGCCCCGTAAAACATCGCTTATTTTATCGGCTCCGCGCTGCATGTATTTATCCAGAAAACGTGCCAGATCAGCCGTCATGATGGTTTCGATATTTTCGATCACCTTGCCGAATTCATCCGGCAGAGTGATTTCCTGACAATTTTCCCCAAGTTCCGTAGCGATTTCGGCGAAGGCTTCCTTGGTTTGTGCATCAGCCTGGTCCCACATCGGTGTTTTGACAAAAGCAATGCGCGGCGTCATCGCCGGGGGCTGGTTGAGAATTTCCGTGAGCCGTGGATGGGCCCTCGGTTCCGTATCGGGGTCCAGCATATCATCGACCATCAAGCATTCACTGATCAAGGCCACGTCTTCAAGGCTGCGGGCAAAAACGCCCACATGATCAAGGATTCTGGATAACAGCAAAGCCCCGGTTCTGGGGATGCGGCCATGGGTTGGTTTATAGCCGACCGTGCCGCAAAAAGATGCCGGACGGATAACCGAACCTTTGGTCTGTGTCCCCAATGCCAGCGGCACCATACCTGATGCGACAGCAGCAGCGGAGCCGCTTGACGAACCACCGGGTGTGCGGGTTTCATCATGGGGATTGCGGGTTTTTCCGGGGCTGAACACGGCCATTTCCGTGGTAACGGTTTTACCCATAATGACCGCCCCCTCGGCTTTCAGCAGGCTGACCACCATGCAGTCTTTCAACGGTTCCCGCCCGGCGTCAAGGACCGTTCCATTTTCCGTCGGATAATCCTTGGTATCAAAAATATCCTTGATGCCAACCGGAATGCCATGCAGCGCACCCAAAGGCTGGCCGGAAGCTTTGACCTCGTCCCGTTGCCGGGCCTGTTTCAGGGCAAACTCCGGATCCAGATGCTGCCACGCCTGAACGCTGTTTTCCCGCTCTTCAATTCTTTCAAGGCAGGCCTTGACCAGTTCCGTTGACGTAGTTTCCCCGTCCCGGATCATTTGCACCAGTTGAACGGCGCCTAAATCAGCTAAATTCATGGTTTTACCTGTTACTTTTCCCTGTTATACGCCCTTTAAATTCTGCTGACGGAAATGCGTATTCCAAAAATCATAGATAACCACAGCAATGACAAACAAGGCGACAATGTAATAAGCCCATCCTCCCCAAAGTCCGAAAACAGCTATCGACGCCCCCTGCACCAGACCCAATATCAGGCTTCTGTTTTCGCGCAGACAGGTGTTCCAATAGTCATAAATAATCAGAGACAAAACCAGCAGGGAAATAATCCAGAACGGCAATCCGCCCCAAAAGCCGGCAAATCCGATGGAAATGCTTTCTGCCAGTCCCAGCACAAATGCCGCAACCAGAAAAGTGCCGATAAATCCACTTATTTTTTCAGCCATTTTAAATCCTTTCCTTTATTCACAGGCATCAATGATATCACGGCACATACGCGCCAAACAGATAGTCCGGCAGCCACAAGGCCAGACCCGGGAATTGATACATCAGGAACATCACAAAAATAACGATACCAAGATAAGGCAGCAACCCTTTGAAAATCTGTACCAGTTCAATTTTATTACCAAGCACGCCTTTTAAATAATACGCCGACATGGCCATCGGTGGCGTTAAGAACGACGTTTGCAGGTTCAGTGCCACCAACATGGCAAAGAAATAGGGATTAACTCCGAACGTATCCAGCATGGGCAGGAAAATCGGCACAAAAATAATCAGGATTTCCGACCATTCCAGCGGCCATCCCAACAGGAAAATAATCACTTGCGCCAAAATCAGGAATTGCCATGGTGCCAAATCAAAGCCGAGAATAAAGTCTTTGATAATTTCGTGACCGCCCAAATAGGAAAAAACCGACGCAAACGTCCACGATCCCACAAACAGCCAGCACACCATCGCCGTTGCCTTGGCGGTCAGATAAACCGATTGCTTGAGCATTTCCCAGTCCAGTGACCGATACATCGCAGCCAGCACAAGGCCGCCCAAAGCCCCCATGGCGGCGGCTTCGGCAGGCGTTGCCAGTCCACCCAGAATGGACCCCAGAACCAGCATGATCAAAACCGTTAACGGCACGAAAGATGTCAGAAGACGCATGTAAACGACGCTTCTTGACGGGATGTCTTCGTCCCGGGGTTTGGGTGCAATCGACGGATTTATAAATACACGGATCATGACATAAACAACATAGGACCCGGCCAGCAGGAAACCCGGAAAAACCGCCGCCGCATATAACCGAAGCGGCGATAAATCGGCAATCGCCGCGTAAACAATCAGCATGATCGAGGGCGGGATCAAAATGCCCAATGTGCCCCCGGCGCAAATCACGCCGGATGCGAATTCTTTATTGTAATTGGCCCGGGCCATAGCCGGAAAAGCCAGCAAACCCATCAACGTCACCACCGCACCGACAATGCCGCTGGCCGTTGAAAACACGGCACACGTAATCAACGCCGCAATCGCCATCGATCCCGGCAGGTTGCGTGCCGCCATTTGCAAGGCTTCGAACAGGCGATTGACGATATTGGCCCGTTCAACCACATACCCCATGAATAAAAACAACGGTATCGCCACAAGAGTGTCGTTTTCCATCACCGAATAGGTATTCTGATTGAGCAGATAGAAAATTTTATTGTTAAAGGCATCGGCGATGACTTCGATACTGCCGGCCTCGTAATAGGCGTAATATCCGAAGCCGACGCCCATGGCCAGCAACGTAAAGGCAACGGGGAAACCCAGCATCACCAGAACAATAAAAAGTGAAAGCATTAAAATGGCTACTTCAGGGTTCGTCATCCTCTACAAGGCTCCGTGCAAAATCGTTATATCAAATTGTAATGGGACAAAGACCGACGCTTCAGGCATCTTTGCCATGGTGCATAATCATATCTTCGGTTTCCCGGGCGTCTTCCATGCGTTCCGGCCATTTCCCGGTTTTCATGGCAAGAATACAGCGCATACACTCGGAAACGCCCTGAATAATCAGCAAGCCACCGGCAACCGGAATTAAAGTTTTAAAGAAATAAATCTGGATACGCGCCGGGCTGTTCCAGCTGACTTCCTGATATCGCCAGCTGTCGGACGCAATTTCCCAACCGTACCAGAACAACGCCGCCATTCCGGGAAAGAAAAACAGAAAATAAAGTACTAAATCAATACGCGCCTGCCATTTGACCGGAATCAACCGGTAAACCACATCGGCACGAACATGGGAATCTTGCGCCAACGCATAGGGTCCGGCCATCAAAAACAACGCCCCGTACATTTGCACCATCATGTCAAAGGCCCAAACCGTCGGGGCATTCAGCACATAGCGGACAAAAACTTCATAAGCGACCGAGAATGTTAAAATCAAAATACACCACCCGAAAGCGCGCCCAATCCAGATGTTCAGGCTTTCGACCGCGTGAATAATCGTCGTCATCGTATCCCTCTTTCGCTTTTATCAGCGACATGTATTCCAAATCATAAAACGAAAGCCCGATCCGGAAGGCAAATATCTTTGCCCCCGAACCGTGCAATCTGCTCTGTTCAGTATTCAGTTTTGAACAGAATTAACCAAAGTAGTGTTTATAAGCCAAACCGTAATCGGGCTGGTTAAGCAACAGATAGCCCATAACTTTTTTGGCATAGGCTCTTTGCGATTCAATCACTTTGACAAAGAACGGATCTTCTTTGGAAATCCGGTCCACAACCACATCCCATGCATTCAGCTGGGCCGCCATCACGGAATCCGGTGTGCGGTAAACATTAACGCCGCTTTTTTCCTGAAGACTGATTAAATCATCGGCATAGCGCAGGGTGTTATTCCAATAGAAATTGGTATTTTCAGCTTCGGAAGCGTATTCAAGAATAGCTTGCTGTTCTTTCGACAGGCTATTGAATTTCTTCTTGTTGAAGGTGATTTCAAAGGCTTCCTGCGACTGATGGAAACTGGCCAGATGATAATGTTTGGACACATCCTGCATACCGAAATCTTTATCGGATGTGGGGTTGTTGAATTCAGCCGCGTCAATCAGACCCGACTTCATGGCGGGCTGAATTTCGCCGCCCGGCAATTGCACAACCGACATACCCATTTCCAGCAAAACGTCAGCAGCCAGACCAACGGTACGGTATTTAAGGCCTTTCAACTGCGATACGTCTTTGATCTGTTCCTTGAACCAGCCAAACGGTTGCGCCGGCATCGGGCTATTGAAGAAACTGACCAGATTAAGGCCCAGTGACCCCATTAATTCATTGAACAGCTGCTTACCGCCGCCGTAATGAATCCAGCCCAGCATTTCCTGTGCCGACCAGCCGAAACAAGGCCCGGTTCCAAACAATGATGCGGTTTTCGATTTCGAATACCAATAGGCCGGAACATAGTGAGCGCCGTCGAGCACACCGCGGTGAACGGCATCCTGCATCTGGCTGGTTTTAACAACGGAATTGACCGACAACAGATCAATGCGCAGGTCTTTACCGGCCATGGCATGCACCCGGTCGACATAGCTTTGGGCATTTTCAAGGAAAATCCCGCCACCCCAGGCCGCCTGAACCTTCAGCACAACAGGCTTGGCAACGGCGATATTTGGCGTTGCCAAGGTCGCTGCCGCTGCCGCACCAGCAACAACGGAGCCGCTTTTTAAAAACTTGCGTCTTGTAACTTTTGACTTTTTCTCAACCATATTAGTCTCTCCCTTATTCAGATTTTGAAACCTGCCAACCTTGTCCGAACGACCTTGTATCCATGTTCAGATAAAATCAGAGGAACACATCCTGCAGATTCCTTTTGTATCGAACACCCGCCAAAAACACCATACAAACAACGATGCTTTCAACCAGCTTTCGACAATGCACCTTATTTTTCATTATCCCGCTGCAATGCGCAAGAAAATAAGCAATAAAATAAAGTTATTGTCAGGCACAAGTGAATGTATGGTCAGGACCGAATGCACGGCCAACATTGAAAAATGTTTTTTTCTTATTGTTTTCAAGGTTCAGGCTCATACATTTTATGCAAATCTGCCCCCGGTTCAAACGCATCCTGCCATCTTGCAAGACTGTCATTCGCCCCGTCCAGCCAATAAAGTTGACGCAACACGACCCGCATCAACGTCCGTTGCGAACGTGTCAACCCCGATATCCGTGGCGGGGCGGCATTCCTTACAGCCCTGATAACGGTATCAATCAGCTTTTTGTCGTCCGGTGATGTAAATTCCCCGATCAGGCTTTGAAATTCATCATAAGCCGCCCTGTCAAATGGTTTTGCAACACCGGAAAAATCCGCAACCGGGTTTTCAGGATACATGGTCAACAACACGGACTGTCCGCAGGGGACTGAAATATTGGCCGAATGGTCCCTGCCCCGGCCCAGTAATTCAGGAAATATATGCACCCCTGGACCCGGTGGCGTTTTTTCATCGTTGAAGGGAACAGGTGACGTCGCCTCAATGCGGCCAAACCGGGATATAAAGATCCGGGCCGGATTATAGCGGGTTGTTTTTTCAACAATTTCGCTGTCATGATCAGAAAAAACCTGCCCCGATATTGAACGCATATAATCTATGAACCGGGTATCATTTGAGCGGACGCAACATTCAATATGACCAAGGCCCAGCCCCAGATCAAACAAAACGCCTGATCTGCCTTCCGGCGACAATGCCTTGTCATCAGGACCGGTTTCGGTAATGGTTTTCCGCTTTGACAGTGCTGAGTTTTCTTTGGTCGCGCAAAAATTGACACCCCACATCCAACTGAGACGGTCCCGTCTCAGCATCTGATAAGGCGCAACCGTTACAAACGGTTTCAGATCTATACCTATTCCACCCCGCTCCGTCGTCACCGCTCCGCCCGTTGGACTTAAATCAATTTGGCAACGTTCATCCCGGTGACGGCTGAATTCGGCAACGGCACCAAAGGTTCCCAGACTCCACACCGTTGACGGCATTTCAAGGTGCCGGTGAACGGTTTCCAGTATTTTTTTGTCCTTTGGCATCGCTCGGAACTTTGCACCACCCCTTTCTGTTTACGCAAACACTCTATTCACTCGCCTGGAAAACGACAAGCCGGGGCCTAAAACAAACCCGGCGACAGGGCTGATTAATAGAACATAAAACAATGTACGGAGGGACACAGATAAATATGGCGCGCCCGAAGAGACTCGAACTCCTAACCTTCTGATTCGTAGTCAGATGCTCTATCCAATTGAGCTACGGGCGCGCTGCATATTTTCGGCCTGAAAATTCAGTGATCTTTGTTTTGCAACAGGCCACTTTTCCAAGGCTCGCGGACATTACTCCAGCTGTTCGGGCAAAGCAAGCCCCGGAAAGGGGAAAATTATCACCTCGGAAAAGTATATTCAGATCCCGGGAAAGGCCCGAATTCATCCATCCGGGCAGCTAATTTAAAATAGGAACTTGTCCCGCGCATTTCCATTCGCTAAGATCATGCGTATTATATAAAAAAAACAGGATATTAAACAAAAAAAATCGGGCTTGTACGACACGAGCTTGTACAAAAATCGAGTTTATACAAAAATTACGGGGCCGCTCTTGATATCACTCAAAAAATGACAAATGCCTGATCAGAGGCCGGGGTTAGGCCGTTTCGGGAAAATTTTCCAAAAAACGAACTTCTTGTTCCGGAAAATGATGCCGAGGCTTGTTCCGGAAAATGATGCCGAGGCCGTGCCGGTTTGTCCCTGTTCCGGCCAGCGTTTTGATCACAGATCAAATCCGGGGTCAAATCCGGGGTCAAATCAACAACCGGCATCATGGTACAGACAGGAAATACCCGGCCCCACAGACGATTTATCCATTTTAAACTTGGATATTCCGGAAAAACTTAATATACCCTTTAGTTAAACAGGGACAAACAAAACGATAACACTTTATATTTTTATACACTTGGGTTTATTAATTTAATATATAACATTATGATTTAAGGCTTCCTTTCAGGGGAAAAGGTGAACAGGGAAATGATTTTGAAGCAATTCCGGATTTTTGTAATAGGCGCAACAACGTTACTTTCAGCCTGTTCATTCAATGACAGCACGCTGTGGCCCAGCCTTACCGGCGAAGACCCGGCGGGAACAACTCAAACGGAAACCGTACAGCAGGACCAGAAACCGGCGGCAACGGAGACCCGGCAGAAACCCGTCAAATCGAACCAGCCCGCTCTTGGCACCGGAAATTTTCAGCCCTCAGGCGTCACACCCGGGCAACCGACCGGCACCTTTGTCGGCAAAAAAATTGTCGAACTGCGTGAGGAATTAAAACGTCTGCAAAACAGCATCGTCAAAGAAAACGCAAAACTACAGGAACTGCGCGCCAGCATCGTCGCCAATTCAAGACGCTATCATGGCACCATCGCCGCCGTGAATGCCCGTCTTCAGGTCGGCACTACCCCCGGCAATCCGATTTTGGTACAGCAATTCAAAAGCGCCGAAGCCGACCTTGAAAACCTGTCACGCGATGTAACAGCTTTGAACCAGTTGGCGTCAAGCGTTGCCAGCACATCGACGTTATCATCATTTTTATCGGAATCGACCCGCGCCGCATTTACCGTATCCGGTGCCGTTGACGAGGATCATCGCCAACTCGCCATCCTTGAAGACGAGGTCAACCGCACCGATGTTTTAATCGAACGCCTGTTAAAAGAACTCAGCAACGATGTCCGCCGGCAAACCAATTACGTCTCCACGGAACGGGCCAATCTGAACGTCATGTCAACGGGCATCAAGACCGGTGAAATTTATGGCGGCAGCCTGATCAACATCGCCATGGCCGCATCAACAAACGGCTCGGCCGGTGTTGTTGCCGGTGCGCCGCAAAATACCGCAGGCAAACGTCCGTTGGTAGTCATTCGTTTTGACCGCAATAAAGTGCCTTATCAACAAGCGCTGTATAACGCTGTCAGCCGGGTTCTGGATCAACGTCCGAACGCGGTGTTTGATCTGGTATCGGTGGCACCGACAACGGGTGGTCAGGCCCGCGTTGCCTTGAATGCCAATAAAGCCCGGCGCAATGCCGAAGACGTGCTGCGTTCGTTGATTGAAATGGGTTTGCCGCCGTCACGGGTTGCCGTATCGGCAAAATCCAGCGCACAGGCACGGACCAACGAAGTTCATCTTTACCTTCGTTAAGGCCTCGTATGAACACTTCTGATGATGACAGACTCCACCATTCAGTGAGTTGGGCGGAAGTCCACCGTGACAGCAAACGGCTGGTGCGTAAGCTGCTTCCGTTGGGGCCGTGGAAAGGGATTGTTGCCTTGCCCCGTGGCGGGCTGGTTCCGGCGGCGATTATTGCCCGGGAAATGGAGTTGCGTGTTGTCGATACATTATGTATCGCAAGTTACGATCATAAATCCCAGGGCGAGGTCAAGGTTCTGAAAACGCCCGATGAAGCCACCCGTGACGGCGGCAAAGGCTGGTTGATGATCGACGATCTGGTTGATACCGGGGCGACCGCCAAAGAAGCGCGCCGATTGTTGCCGCACGCCCATTTTGCAACGGTTTACGCCAAACCTTTGGGGCTTGAATATGTTGATACCTATGCCCACGATATTGAACAGGATGTCTGGGTATTTTTCCCGTGGGATACGGAACCGCAATACATCACGCCGCTTGCGGTCAGCTAATCGACGCGGCTGTAATAGCCCGTATCCAGCAAAACATTCTCGGATAATGTTCTGACCCGGCTTTGGTAATCTTCGCGCACCACTTGATAATGCGGGGCTTTTGCCATGGAGCTACCCTTGCTTTTAACGATCCAGACCGTGTGTGGCTCGCCGTTTTTGATGAATCTGTCGCCCGGTTTGATGGTATTGTTTTTTTTCTTCAGCACGATTTCAAAATCTCCTTGGGCCGGATCAAATTCCGGTATTTACAACTGTTCAGGTCCGTCATCCGGCTTCGGGGACGTATACACCGGAGCCTGATGGAATAGATTGTTATCCGGGTGAACTCAAGGCGTTTCCGTCGGCACAGGATAAATTAATTCATCTGGACCCTGACTTGCTGAATGGCTTATCCTTGCACATCCTTCATTTCACCACAGATGGCAAACAGACATGAAACCAACAACCCGGTTCAGACACCTGATCGAAGCCCCTGAAATTTTTTGCATGCCCGGCGTCCATGACCCATTGACCGCACGAGTCGCCGAAAAGGTTGGCTTTCAGGCCATCACCTGTGGCGGTTATTCAACCACGGCGTCCCTGCTGGGCCGTCCGGACACCTCGATCCTGACCATGACGGAAATGGCCGATCATTACACCCGGCTCTGTGATGCGGTGGATATTCCGGTGTTTGGCGATGGCGACACCGGGTTCGGCAATGTTACCAACACGGCGCGTACCGTTAAACGCTACGAAAAAACCGGTCTTGCCGGAATGTTCATCGAAGATCAGGTCTATCCCAAACGCTGCGGACATATGGCTGGCAAAGACGTCATTGATGCCAAAGACATGCTCGGCAAAATAAAAGCCGCACTGGACAGCCGTATTGATCCGGATTTCATCATCATGGCGCGTACCGATGCCCTCGCCGTTCACGGCATTGACGACGCCATCGAACGGGCACAAATGTACCGGGACGCCGGGGCCGATCTGATTTTTGTCGAAGCCCCGACAGATGAAAATGACATGAAACGCATTTGCAGTGAAATCGACGCGCCCTGTATGGCCAACAACGTCGAAGGCGGGCAAAGCCCGATTTTATCCGGACCTGAACTGGCGGATATCGGGTATGCGCTTTATACCCATCCGGTGGCCATGTCCCATGCCATCGCCCATACAGCGTTCAAACTTTACGAAACCCTGATGAAAGATCAAACCACCGGGGCTTTCAATGATCACATCATGGGGTTTGATGATTTTCATGACCTTGCGGGCCTGCCGGAACAACGTCATCAGGAACGGGCCTGTCAGGATTTTGCCGATACATTGATGACCAACAAAAAATCCGAAAACAACCGGTAGAATTTGAAACCGGCAAACATCTTGTAAAATTTCAATTCCTTCCCAATCTTTAAAACTATGGAACAGGAACAGGCAAAAATCAGGCAACATCCTGTCATTTCGGAATTTTCCGCATTGGCAGAGGGCTTCTTTGTTAACGGCGCGATAGATTTTCCCGTCCTGCAAACACCGGATTTTTTTAAATTCTGGCGACATTTGATGATTGCCCGTTATCTCCCCGACGAAAATGATTTTAAAATTTTGATGTGGGGATCACACATTGCCAGCAGCCACGGCAAGGATCTATCCGGCAAAAAATTCACCGAGGCCGGTTTTGGCAACAAACTGCAATTTTTCCATGATTTCCATAAATCCGTCATGGAAGGCGGTGAAATCGTTTTTAAAAGCGGTGTATTTTCCTGGGAAAACAAACAGTTTCTGAAATGGTACCAGGTTAAAATGCCGCTCCGGCGCGGGCAATCCATCCATGAAACCGTATCCTGTATCTGTTTTGAAGAAACATGAAATTCTGTTTTATTCGTCACAACAGAAATTTATGGAGGCGGCTTCGATCATAGCGATTATTGAATTTAAAAATCATGAAAAACGTGCCAAGGTAACAGACTTGGGCATAAAAATAACCGGTGTTTCAAGACCCGTAACAACCTGCCCATAAAAAACGTGCATCCGGCAAGTACCGTCCGGTTAATGTTCAATTACCGGGAATTACGCAAGACAATACAATTTTACAAAACCCGTAAAACGTAATACAAAAAAACCGAGTGTTTTCGAAAATAAAAAAAACGGGAGAATATATACTATTTTTTCAAAGCGCTAATAATTTGGGGATGTTTCAACATGAACAAGGGATTTACCGATGATGTTAAACACAACCATTAAAACCAGAATTATTCTTATCGGGGCCATCGCTTTGGTCACCGTAGCCGTTCTGTCGTTCACATCTGTTTTTTTTCTGGATAAAATAGACTCAGCCGCTGAAACCGGATCCGAGAGGCAGCAACAAATGATGCTGATCGGGGAAATGGAACAGGCGCAACTGAAACTGATGCTGACGGGCATGAACGCCATTGTCGAAGCCCGCGAAGGTTCATTGCCGGAAGGCATCCGGGACGATATCGCCAAAGAAACCGCCACCTTGAAGAAAGGCGCGGTAAAACTTGAAAGTTTTGTTGAAACCGATGACGAAGCCCAAATAGTCAAGGCCATTCAAACAAGTCTGGCGCAACTCATTCAAATAATCGGCACGGATCTCCTGACTGCCATCAACAGCAACGCCGGGGACGAAGAGATGGAGCGCCTTGACATTGTCATTGATGAAACCGGAGAAAACCTGGAATCCTTGCTGATGAAAATGCGCGGCACATTCCACGAAGAATTCACCGAAGCCGAAGAAACCATCAGGGCGGCCAAGGATTTATCCAAACGTGTCAGTATGACCATTTCTGTTGCCGCGCTGGTGATTTTGGGCGGACTGTTATTCATCATCGGCAAAAGCATCATTGCTCCCATTCAGGGTATGACAGCAACCATGAACGAATATGCCAACGGCAATCTGGATGCGGATATTCCCGGACTGGATCAAAACAATGAAATCGGATCCATGGCCGCATCGGTCGGGGTTTTCCGGGAAAACATCATCAAGGCCAGGGAACTGGAAGAACAGCAACGCCTTGACAAGGAACGCAGCGAAAAAGAACGCAAACAAGCGTTGAATAAAATGGCCGACGATTTTGAAATCAACGTCGGGCAAATCGTCACCGTTGTCGCATCCGCCGCCAACGAAATGCAAAAATCAGCCGAGGCCATGACCGCAACCGCAAGCCGCACCAGCGAACAGGCCCAGGCCGTCGCCGCCGCGTCCGAAGAAGCGTCAAGCAATGTGCAAACCGTGGCTTCCGCCGCCGAGGAACTGTCCAGTTCCATCAATGAAATTGTCCGGCAAGTCACGGAATCATCCAACGTTAATTCCGAAGCCGTCGAAAAAGCCACCCACAGCAAGGAAACCGTCGAACAACTGGTGATTTCCGCCCAGCGTATCGGCGAGGTCGTACAGTTGATCACCGACATTGCCGAACAGACCAATCTGCTGGCCCTGAACGCCACCATCGAAGCCGCCCGCGCCGGGGAGGCCGGCAAAGGTTTTGCCGTAGTCGCGTCGGAAGTGAAAAATCTGGCAACGCAAACGGCCAAGGCTACCGATGAAATCGGCCAGCAAGTGACCAACATTCAAAATGTCAGTAAATTAACCGCCACATCCATCGAAGACATCACCACCAGCATCAATTCGGTTAGCGAAAACACTTCGGCCGTTTCCGCCGCCGTTGAACAACAGGATGCCGCCACACAGGAAATCGCCCGTAACGTTGAACAGGCGGCCATCGGCACGCAGGAAGTCAACAGCAACATTTCCGGCGTCACCGATTCGGTCAATGAAACCAGTTCCGCTGCCAGCGAAATTTTGAGCGCCACCTCGGAATTATCCGAGCAGGCAACACGGTTAACGTCGGAAATGGAAAATTTCCTGAACGAGGTTCGCGCACAGTAATTTTCACCGGACTTGCACCCTGTTGACGCGTTTGTGATTGGCGGGTGCGCATAATAACGGCTATAGCTTCCCCATAATTTTTACAAAAAATACATGGGAAATATGCAATGCGTACATTTTTTATTATCACCGCCTTTATTGCAGCAACTTTATCGATGTTGCCGGAACAGGTACGGGCCGATGCCGGACTGGTTGTCAAACCCAGCCCCTACAGTGTGCAGGTGACCATGGACCGGCTTGAAAAAATTTTAAAGGAAAAAGGATTATCTGTTGCCTTGCGCCTTGATCACCAGGCCAATGCTGCCCGGGTCAATCTGAAAATGTTACCGTCACAAATTCTGGTTTTCGGCAATCCGAAACTGGGCACCCCGTTGATGACCAGCCAGCCCGAAGTGGCCATTGCCTTGCCGTTGAAAGCGTTGGCATGGCAGGACAAAAACGGCAAAGTCTGGCTTGGCTATACCAAACCAAACGTCCTTGCCAGCCGTTTCGGTATCAAAGACCGGCAGGGCGTGATCAAAAAAATGACCGGCGCTTTAAATAAATTAACCAATGCCGCTTTGAAAAAATAGCCGGAACGGCTCCTCAGGAGGCCTTGTCAACAAGGTGATTGGCAGCCAGTTTCGCCAACAAATCCTTTACATCCGTTTCGATCGTGCGGGGATCAACATCGGGGAAAAGCTGGCGCAGATCCGCTGTAATGCGGGGTGCTGTGGCCGGAATTTCGATCAGATCCCAAATGATCCCGGCCATGATATTGAGATGAAAAATCACATTGTTTTGCCGGTTAACCAGAAACCGGTCCTGATCAATGGTTTTTGAAAACACACCGGGGGACTGGTACCATTGACCGGCGGTGATATTTTTTTTGTTGTCGTTGCGCCCATGTTGACCGTTACACTTGCTGTTTTCCGGTGGGCTGCTTTCCGGGTGTTTTACCGCTGCTGCTTGACCGGGTTTCAGGTGTTCCTGCAAAAACCCTGCGGCCGAGGCACAATCGTCATACAATAAGCGGTAACAAGGCACACGCCCGGCCAGATCGATCAAGCTTTCAAGGATCGCCCGCCCTCCGGCTTTTCTGGCAAAATTTCTCAGCACCAGTGATTTGATAATGTCGTTAGGCGGCGCCTGTTCCAGTTGCGGGGCCTGTCCCGGGCTGCGGCTCAGCAAAACAATAGCGCCAACCGGCAAACGCGCATCAAACGGGGCCTGTTCATCCGCCAATAAATCCAGATACTGAAACCGCTGGCTGTGGGCGCCCTGTCTTTGATGATAAAATTCAAGAAAACGGTTGTCGATATTATCCGGCAAGGGAAGCCGTAACCGCGGTTTGCAGCCCAAAGCGATGCCTTCGCCCGATGCCGGGTCAAAAGGAAGCACGTCATCGCTGAAAAGGCGGGCACCGACGGCAACAAGATGTGCGGAAAACAGACTTTTCCCCACATTGTAGGCATCGGGGAATAAGACCAGTTTCTCTTGAATATCAACAGCGGCGCTATGCAGGCACATGAAATCCGGCCGGGCATCATTATAGGCCTTGACCAGATCAACCAAAAAATCACAAACGGCATTGACCGGATCGGCATAGGTCACGGGTTGGGACAACCACGGAGATATTCTAGTGTAGCCCTCTGTTGTTTTCCGGATAACGATAACATCAGCCCCACCGTTATCATCGGTGCGCAAAGTGCGCGATGTAAACGTCCATGTCGGCAGGATATCCCGGATCACACCGGTCAATTCATCACAGTTGATCAAATCAACCGGATGGTGGCAATTTTCAAAGGATAGGCGTCGTCTGTGCAAAAAAATATTCCCGCATCTCGATTTGGTTTTAAATTATCAAAAAAAAGAGAGGCCCGCAAACCTGCGGACCCCTCGTTTTCCGAGCGATGAGCTAGATACTCTGGCCCGGCCCGGCTCCAGCTCCGGCTCCAGCACCAGCTCCGGCACCAGCACCAGCTCCAGCTCCAGCTCCAGCTCCGGCACCAGCTCCAGCTCCGGGTGCAGCTCCGGGTGCAGCTCCAGCTCCGGCTCCGGCTCCAGCACCAGCTCCGGCTCCAGCACCAGCACCAGCTCCGGCTCCGGCTCCGGCACCGGCACCGGCTCCACCGGGACCACCATCATCACCGCCACCGGATCCACCATCATCACCGGCATCATCTCCGGCATCATCACCAGCTCCGGCGGCACCACCGGAACCACCATCATCGCCACCGGCGCCGCTACCGGAACCTCCGCTGTCACCACCGGCGCCGCTACCGGAACCTCCGCTGTCACCACCGGCTCCACCACCGGAACCACCGCCAGCGCCACCACCGGAGCCACCGCCGCCGCCGCCGCCACCGCCGCCACCGCCGCCACCGCCGCCTGAGCCGCCACCGCCGCCGGAGCCGCCCTGGGCCATGGCATCACTGATATTCAATAAGGCCGGTGTGACATAGGCAACCGCGCTGCCCAATCCCAATTTCAACAAAAGATTTCGACGCCCCGGATTACAGGTATCGTCTTCATTTTTTGCCGTTTCCGTAGTTGGTATTTTAGTTTTCATAATCTTTCCTTTTCCATTCTGAATGAACAAGAGCGTGTTAAATTCATTGTTTTTATAACGTGTCTATTGTGTTTCCGGGCGTCCCCACGATCCATCCTGGCGACGGCAAACCGTGCGCTGATTGGTTCTGGCTTTTCCGGAAAAAAGATAACGGCTAAGATAGTTCCGGCACGCGCCGCCATTTTTGGCGGCAAAGGTATTCAATACCTTGATCTGTACCTGAAGGTCGCGGCCGGGGGACTTCCAGGATAATGTTTTGCCGTCAAGGGACGTGTTCATGGTCCTGTTCATGAACTGGATCAATGACGTTTGTTCCGCCCGCGGCAACGCCTGGCTGTCGAAACCGGCGCTGACCAGTTCCCGGCGTTGACTGGGGCGGCTGACATAGGTGTCATCACGGACCACATAATAACCGATATCCGGCGCATAATTATAAACCCGTGTTTGCCGCCAATAGGAACTGTCAAACGTATAGCGGTAACATTCTATGCGGTATGTGTTGAACGAACCCGCCGGAACGGTCACTTTTTCAGTGCCTTTGACCTTGCATTCCCAGCTGCGTTTATATTCCCGGCTGTTGCTGCCGTCGTTGTCTTCGGCAACCTGTCTTTCATCAAGCCGGACCGATGCCCCGACATGCAACGGCCACATGTCTTTGCCGTCGTTTGTTAAAACCGTTTGGCTTCTTCGGACCCGGTTTTGCCACGACAGCACCGGTAAAAAGAAACTTTTTGAGCGGGCGCGAACAATACCGCCACCGCTGCGCCAGGTCACTTTGTCACCGCGGACCGCAATCACCGTTTCTGTGCTGCCATCATCATAGGTGAAACTTTCGCCAACGCTGAATTCGGGCATCGCTGCCACCGGCAGGGCGGGACCGCTTGAAAATGCAAGTTCGGGCTGGGACCCGGGCATCAGCGATGATGCGGCACACCCTTGAAGCAATAACAATAAAACCGCCGTTGCCGCACCTTTGACAGACAGTCCGGTGAAACGGTTGAAACGCATATATAAAGAATTTCGCTTTAGAAATAAGTTCGACAATGTCCTGGTTCCTTCGTTTTATGTGTCCCTTTACAAGGCACACCGGTTTGTATTCGAATACAGGCGCAGTTTAATCTTCTTTGCCTGAATACAGGATGAATGGAAAAGATAACGACGGTATTTTGTCGCATTTACCGGAAACCAACAAATCTAATTTTATAACCCACTGTAATCATTGTATTTTTACTTTCCGTTCATGGGCGGACTGTCGGATACAATTTTTATAATCTTAGCGAGCCTGCGATTTGTTCATCCCGGGTTCAGATAAAACCTGATAGTTTTACTTCATCTCCAAAATCGCAGATGATGCACCTATGAAAATCAAACTTCCGAACCTTGTGATGGCGATAGGCGTTCTCGGCACTTTGCTGATCACGCCCATACATGACGGATGGGGCGGCAACGTCAAACAGACATTAACCCAGCAAGACGCCATTCGCCTGAAACGGGCCGGTAAAATCCTGCCGTTGAACCGCGTCCTTGAAATCATCAGGCAAAAATTTTCAGGTACGGTTATCGAAGTTGAACTTGAAGGCGAAAGCGATGAAGGCGAAGACATTGCCCCCAATCTGATTTACGAGATAAAATTGCTCGATCCCTATGGCCAGAGGATTGATATCGAGATTAATGCCCGCACCGGAACGATTACCAGCCGCAAAGGCGGGGCAGACGACACAGAAGACGATGAACTCAGACCCCGGAACAATGAGCGAAAACTTTTGCCATGAAAATTCTGATCATTGAAGACGATAAAGACCTCGCCCATCAACTGGGCAAAGCCGTTACCGACGCCGGTTATACCATAGATATGGCCTATGATGGCGAAGACGGCGAATTTCTCGGTGCCACCGAAAAATACGACGCTGTCATCCTTGACCTCGGGTTGCCTAAAATGTCCGGGTTGAGCGTGTTGAAATTGTGGCGGCGCAACAAACTTGATATGCCGGTATTGATATTAACAGCCCAGGACAGCTGGACAGAGAAAGTCGCAGGTTTTGATGCCGGGGCCGACGATTACGTCGCCAAACCGTTTCATGTCGAAGAAATTCTCGCCCGTCTTCGCGCTCTGATCCGCCGCTCCGCCGGGCAAAGCTCGGCTCTGTTGCAATGCGGGCCGTTAATCCTTGATACCCGGTCCAATGCGGTCTCCTATATGAACGCTGAAATTGATCTCACTCATTACGAATATCAGGTTTTGTCCTATTTACTGCACCATCAGGGCCGGGTCATTTCCCGAACCGAATTAACGGAACACATCTACAGCGAAGGCTCAGAAAAGGATTCCAACACCATCGAAGTTTTTATCGGACGGTTACGGCGCAAGATTTCCAGTGATATGATCAAGACCGTCAAAGGCCGTGGGTATATGATCGTTGATAAAATTGTTGAAAAATAATTCCATCAAAAGCCGGTTGACATTGGCGGCGCTGGTGTGGCTGACCGTCGCCCTTGCCCTTAGTCATGCCATTCTGGGCGGTTTGTTCAAAACCGCAGTCGAAAACAATTTCGATGACCGTCTGAATGCCGAAGCCGAAGAAATACTCTCCCTGATCGACAAGGACAAAACGGGCCGCTTTATTATTACCCGTCCGCCCGGAAACCCCCGTCTGAATTTACCGGGGTCCGGATGGTATTGGCAAATTGTCAGTGAAAAAAACCGTATTATCCGGTCGCGGTCCTTATGGGACAATACCTTGCCAATGCCTGATAACCTTGACTGGAAAACCGGCGGACGTATGGCCTATAACGCGGAACTGTCCCCCGGTGAAAGCGTCCATATTTCAGGGCGTATCTACCGCATCCCCGGAGTTGACAACCGCTTGCTTATCCTGACGGCGGGACCGTTGGCGGAAATCAAACAAGCCATTGATGATTTCAACAGTCAACTGTTCTGGAGCCTGCTGGCACTTGGGACCGGCTTGATGGCCGCCGTTCTGTTCCAGATCCGCTACGGCCTGAAACCACTCCGCCGTTTGCAAAATGCCCTGAAAGCCATTCAAAACGGCAAGCAAAACCGTTTAAGTGGTCATTATCCCGAAGAAATCATGCCGATCGTTTCCGAATTCAACACGGTACTTGAACAAAGCGAGCAGCGACTTCTAAGAACCCGCAAAGAAATTGGTGATCTGGCCCACGCGTTAAAAACCCCGATCAGCATCATTCAAAATGAAACCGACGGCCATCCGGACAGCGAAGAAATGGTGCTCATTCAGCGCCAAAGCCAGATCATGCAGGACCGGATTCAATATCAGTTAACCCGGGCCCGAACCGCAGGGGCCATCCATTTATCCGCGACAAACACAAAAATCGCCCCGGTTTTACAGGCTATCGAAAAAACCATGACAATGCTGCATGCCGATCATTGCCCGGATATGACTTTTGATGTGGACGAAAACATCCGTTTTCAGGGTGACCGTCAGGATCTGGAAGAAATATTGGGCAACATACTCGACAATGCCTGTAAATGGGCCGATAAAAAAATTCAGGTTTTTGTAGGCCGCGATGCGGATTGTGATGCCGGTCATGATACCAAAAATATCATGATCCGAATTGATGACGATGGCCCCGGCCTGACACCGCAGCAAATAGGAATTGCACTGAAACGCGGCCAACGCCTTGACGAAAGCCAACCCGGCACAGGCTTGGGGCTGGCCATTGTCAAAGATATTGTCGCTCTGTATCAAGGGAAACTTGATCTGTCCCGGTCGAAAACGGGTGGATTGTCGGTGAAAATTATTTTGCCCGGCGCGTGATCATTCCGGTAAATACTTACGAAATCTTCATCTTTTTGCCGCATCCAGTATCTTCAGGACATTTATGACAGAGCAGAACCATGACCGTTCAATCAAAGGCCAAACGCCGTCTCGAAGGCCTGACACGGCTTGCCGAAAAAACGCTGACCTTTGATGATTTTTTTGACAATGCAACCATCGCTTTGTGTCATGCGTTGGATTGCGATGTGGCGGCCATCGGCATTCTTGACGAAGACCGGGAAAATATTCAAATCCTGAGATATTATCAGTATGGTGCCTTCAAAAAACCGTTCACCTACAATCTTCAGGGCACACCCTGTTGTCTGGTTTACGAAACCAATCCCGATGACGCGCTGACTTTTATCGCCGATGGTGTGGCCGAACTTTACCCCGAAGACGCCGCTCTTAAAACCATGGGCATAAAAAGCTATCGCGGCGAATTGTTCCATGACCGGGACGGCCATCCCATGGGTCATGTTTTTACGCTGGATACAAAAAATTGTAAGGATGATGCCGACGACACGGCCTTTTTCAGGCTCGCAAGCCAGCGAATCGGTGCCGAATACCAGAGGATGCAAGCCGAACAATCCCTGAAAGAAAGCGAACGCAAATCCAAAATGTACGCCGATATGGCATCGGACTGGACCTGGGAAATCGACGACAATTTTGTTTTCCGGGAAATTTCCGGAACCATTTTAAATGCGCTGGCCGTCAATGCGGAGACCTATATCGGGCGCACCATCGAACAGACCGCCGCCGAAGACACCAACGGCGAACACTGGCAGCATTTACGCCACGCCATGCACAACCATCAGGATATTGTCAATTTTGAATACTGGATTGACCGCCTTGATCAAACGCCGCTGTATATTCGCCTCAACGGTCGTCCCCTGTTTGATGATGATGGCCGGTTTTCAGGCTTTTATGGCACCGGTTCCGATTTGACCGCAGCCCGCACAGCGGAACAGGCCCTGCGCCACAGCGAACGCAAATTCAGAGACCTTGTCGAAGGTTCCATTCAGGGCATGTACGTCCATTCAAATTGGCGACCGCTGTTTGTCAACCGGGCTTTGGCCGAGATGTTTGGTTATGACAGTTACCGTGATATTCTTGAATTGCGCACCCTGACACCTTTGTTTCCACCCGAACAAGCAAAACGTATCGAACAGTTCCGGGAACGTCGTTTCAAGGGGGATTACGCGCCCAATTTTTATGAAATCGACGGCCTGAGAAAAGACGGCCGGACCATTCGCTGTCTGCTTTCCGTTCGCATCGTTGACTGGGAAGGGGTAAAAGCCATTCAAGGCACGGTCATTGACGTCACGGAGCGTTATAAAGCCGAACAAATGCTGGAAGAGCACCGCGACCAGCTCCAGCAAATCATTGAAGAACGCACCCGAAAATTGCGCGTGGAAATCACCGAGCGCCAATACGCGCAAGAATCCCTGCAACAGGCCAATGCCTCTCTGGAAGCCCGCGTCGCTGAACGCACCCGGCAGTTACAACTGGAAACCACCAAGGCCGAACTGGCCAATAAAACCAAAACCGAATTTCTCAATAACATGAGCCATGAATTACGGACCCCGCTGAATGCCATCATCGGCTTTTCCGATATGATCCGGTCGGAAACCTTTGGCCCGCTGGAAAATACCCGCTACCTTGAATACATTAACGACATTTATCATTCCGGATCATTTCTGCTGGATATCATTTCGGATATTCTTGATATTTCAAAAATTGAAACCGCCACCTTGTGCCTTGACGAAGAGACAGTTGATATTCCCCAATTGCTGAAAGCCTGTGAGGTCGTTGTCAGTGGTCGCGCCCGTGAACGCGGCATCAAACTTGTTTTCAAGGTTGCCTCAAACCTGCCCGCATTGCTGGCTGACAAACGGCGGGTCATGCAGGTTATCGTCAATCTGTTATCCAATGCCGTCAAATTCACGGCCCCGGGCGGAAAAGTCACAATCGAAGCCGGTCTGAACCGCAACAAAGCGCATTTTTTCAAAGTCGAAGATTGCGGCATCGGCATTCCGGAAAACCATCTTCAGCATATTTTCGAACCCTTTGGCCGCGTTGAAAACAGTTTCGTCCGCGAACACGAAGGCGTCGGTCTGGGGCTTCCCATCGCCAAGTCACTGGTCGAACAGCACGGCGGTTCGCTTGTTCTCAGCAGTCAGGAAAATATCGGCACCGTGGTTGAAGTCACTTTTCCGAAAACCAGGGTCATCAACATCAAAAAAATCAACTACGGCAAACAAACCGCGTAAGGCGTTTCCATTCAGTCCTGATCCGGCGCCAGTTTCAGGGCCACCGAATTCATGCAATAACGCATCCCCGTTGGCGGCGGTCCATCGGGAAAAACATGACCCAAATGGGCATCGCAGCGGGCACAAAGCACCTCGGTGCGGCGGCTGAACAGGCCGAAATCGTCCTTTTCCTGAACGGCCCCGTCGGTAATAACGGCGGTAAAACTGGGCCAGCCGGTCCCGGAATCAAACTTGTCTTCCGATGAAAAAAGCGGCAAATCACAACAGACACAATGATAAACCCCTTTCTCTTCGCATGCATTATAACGCCCGGAATAAGGTCGTTCCGTGGCTTTTTTCCGGCACACGTCAAATTGTTCAGGCGTCAGTTGATCGCGCCATTCACTATCGGATTTTGTGATTTTTTCCATCGGTTTTGCCCACACTGATTTTTGCCCGCACCCTTGCCTGCTTGCATGGGTTCAAACACAATAATACTATACACTGATCAACAAATAGGGAGTTTTTACAGTGTGACAAGCCACGATCAATTGAGCGCTTTACAAAACCAGATACTTGAACTCTTTAAAAACATACAAAAAGTAAAACAGGAACTGGCGTCCATCAAACATCCCGATGCCGGCGATGACCTGCTGGGATCCGCCGCCGATCAGCTTCAGGCCATCACAAATGAAACCGGCAAAGCCACGGATGATATTCTCGCCGCCACAGAAGCCATTCAAAGCGTCAACGACAACCTTAAAAAAGAAATAAAATTTGGCGGTGCCCGTCCGCATTTTGACGAGATCTCGGAAAACATCAACCGCATACTCGAAGCCTGTGTCTATCACGATATTACCGGACAACGATTGTCACGAATTGTCCGCACCATCAATGCCGTCGAAGGCGGATTGAATTCGCTGGTTTTCGCCGTCGGCAAGGACGGCTTTTCAGCCCTTCCGGTAACAGATATCAACACCCTGCATCAACAGCATGGCCGCACCATGGAAGGGCCGAGCCTTGATCCGGATGGCAACAGCCAACACGAGGTCGACGAAATTTTTGCCGAAAATCCAGCCCCCGACAACGACAGGGACTGATCCCCGTGATCAGACCAGGTACTGCCCGCCGTTCACCGACAAGGTTGACCCGGTAATAAACCCGGCCTCGTCGTCGGCCAGAAACGTCACGCAGCGGGCGACTTCGGAGGCTTCTCCCAACCGGCCAACGGGAATGCCCGGGATAATTTTGCTGTCCAGCACGTCTTTTGGCACGGCCATCACCATCTCGGTCGCAATATAGCCGGGGGCAATGGCATTGACGGTAATGCCCTTGGCCGCCGTTTCCAAAGCCAGTGCCTTGGTAAAGCCAATGACACCGGCCTTGGCGGCGGAATAATTGGTTTGTCCGAACTGGCCTTTTTGCCCGTTAATGGAACTGATGGTGATAATACGGCCAAATTTTCTGGCCCGCATACCGTCAATGACCAGCCGGGACAGATTGAAGACGCCGGTCAAATCCGTGGCAATAACGTCATCCCACTGTTTTGCATCCATTTTATGCAAGGGCTTGTCACGGGTGATACCAGCGTTATTGACGAGCACGTCAATAGGGCCGACATCATTTTCAATTTCCTGCAAAGCCGCTTCGCAAGCGGAAAAATCACCGACATCAAAACGGCTGGTTTGAATGCCGGTTTCTTCGCGAAACCCGGCGGCGGCGTCCTCATTTCCGGCAAAGCTGGCAACAACGGTGTAGCCGCTGTCTTTCAAAGCCACCGATATGGCGTGCCCGATACCCCGGGTGCCGCCCGTAACCAATGCAATCCGACCCATGTCCCTCTCCTTTTGCCGTTATGTTTTCTTTATTCAGAACACTTATTCCCGTTCGACGCACATGGCAATGCCCATACCGCCGCCGATACATAATGTGGCCAGCGCTTTTTTGGCGTCGCGTTTTTGCATTTCATACAACAACGTTACCAACACCCTTGCCCCCGATGCCCCGATCGGATGACCAAGGGCAATGGCCCCGCCGTTGACGTTCACTTTATCCGTATCCCAGCCCATATCCTTGTTGACGGCCAGCGCCTGTGCGGCGAAGGCTTCATTGGCTTCGATCAAGTCAAGGTCACTGACCTTCCATCCGGCTTTTTCCAGCGCCTTTTGACTGGCCGGGATCGGTCCCGTTCCCATAATTGCCGGATCAACCCCGACCGTCGCCCATGATTTAATGGTGGCGAGCGAGGTGATGCCTCTGGCTTTGGCGTCATCATCGGTCATGATGACAACGGCTGCGGCGCCGTCATTGATACCCGACGCGTTGCCCGCCGTAACCGTTCCGGTTTTGGAAAAGGCCGGGCGCAATTTAGACAACCCATCGACGGTCACACCGGATTTAGGATATTCGTCTTCATCAACAACGGTTTCACCTTTACGGGATTTAACCACCACCGGGGCAATTTCATCCTTGAATTTCCCGGCTTTCATGGCGGCTTCGGCCTTGTTCTGGCTATTGGCGGCAAACTGATCCTGCTGATCGCGCGTCAATTGCCATTTTTCGGCAACGTTTTCAGCCGTATTGCCCATGTGATAGCCGTTAAACGCATCCCACAATCCATCCTTGATCATGGTGTCAACCATTTCCGCAGGACCCATTTTGGTGCCGTTACGAAGATGCATGCAATGGGGAGCCTGGCTCATGCTTTCCTGACCCCCGGCGACGACAATTTTACTGTCACCCAATGCAACGGACTGTGCCGCCAAAGCCACGGCACGCAAACCCGATCCACAAAGTTGATTGATGCCATAAGCCGTTTTATCATAGGGTATGCCCGCACCGACTGCCGCCTGACGCGCCGGGTTTTGACCCTCACCCGCAGCCAGAATCTGTCCCATGATGACTTCATCAATATCGCCTGTATCCACATCGGCGCGACTTAACGCTTCACGAATGGCAACTTCACCCAATTGATGGGCGGGGAGCGTACTTAAAGACCCTGAAAAAGCACCCACAGGGGTTCTTGCAGCAGCCGCAATAACAACTTTGCTCATGACTGTATTCCTTTATAAAAAAAATGATCCGGCATAATGTTCGCAAACACAAAATCAAAGCGCGATTTGCAAATGCGCAATCCGGATACGAAATCAATACGGTATTTCATATATAGGCCCGTACCGGAAGATAAACAAGAAAAAGCAAACGGCCTTTTTATGACCTATAAACCACTTTTCAACCATGTTGCCAACGGACGGTACAAATCCTGTTCGGCGTTTGATCCGGCCACCATTCCGATGTGACCGTTTTTCACGACACGGTGTTCCGGGTAGTTGATGACGCGCACCAAAGCCATCGCCGAATGGGGCGGAACAATATGATCATGGGCCGGGATGACGATCATCGTTTTTGCCCGGATATCCCTGGCGTCAACGATCCGCCCGTCAATCCGCCATTGTCCGCGCATCGGCCGGTTTTCCACATACCAGCCGATCAGGCAGTCCCGGGCCACAGGACCGGCCAGATCAACGCCGTCGTTCAACCAGTTTTCCAGATCGACAAACAACCGCGCCTGTTTTGATGACCGGGGTTGGTCGGCAAAGCGGATAAATTTTTCTGTCGTCAATGTGGGCGCCAATGCCCAGAACATGGTCTGGATCATATCAACCGGCAACACGCCACGGGATTTTAAAAAATATTCAATGGCCGGTTGTTGTGCCGCCAACAGGTGATGAAACCCGCCCACCTGATTTTCAGGCCCCGCGTGAAAGCCCCCGGCATGAAAGTCCCCAGCGTGAAAATCCCAGGGCGTCGCCAAAAAAGCAAGCCGCCCGGTTTTACCGGAATTGCGGGCGGCCAAGGCCAAAGCCAGTACCCCGCCCATGCAATAGCCGATGATCATCGGTTTTGACGGGCCTGTGTTTTGGGCAAAATCAAACGCCCGCTGCAAGGGACCGGTAATATAATCGCCCAGATCATAATGCTTTTCCTGTTCGCCGGGCGCGCCCCAATCCAGCAGCAACGGCCTGAGGCCCTGACGGGCCAGATAGCGCATCAGGCTTTTCCCCGGCTGCAGATCAAGAATATAGCTTTTGTTGATCAGTGACGGCACAACCAGAACCGTTGCTGCATCATTGTTGACGTTTGCGGCGGCGCCATAATCATAAAGCCGGGCCGGGCCGTCCTGCCAGACGACGGGAATGCCGGCAAAGGGCTCCCGCCCGGGACTCTGATGATAGGCTTCAACGCCTTTTCTGAACTGTTGCCGGCGGGCAAGAATTTGCCGCCACAGGGCTTGCTGGAACTGATCAGGATCGACGTTTGCCAGTTTTTTTTGCAGGCGTGCTTTTCTTTTGTCCAGTGCGGGGCTGTGCTTCCAGCTTTTCAAGTCTGTTTTCAAGTTCGCGAATGCGTGCCAGCAAGACAGCGCTGTCCATGTCTCTGTCGCCAGATGCAGCATCAGAGGACGCGGCCCTGGCGGCTGTTGCAATGTCTGCTTTTGTGGCACTGTAGTCTTCATTGCTTGCATCCCCGTCCGTTTTGGCAGTCTCAGCGGATGCCGCCGCCATGGTCTGAAAAGCCATCGCACCCGTGTTCATCAATTCCAGCGTTTTTTCCATGATGCGGGTTGTATTATCATCCTTTGCCAGAGCGCCAAGATGTTCCTGCCACAGCTCAAGATATTGCCGCGCCAGATCGTCCAGATCAACGCCATCGCTGTCATCTTCGCTCATCCAGCCCCCCTTGATCCGGTTCTGTTTTCGGCGCCTACCCCGACCGACAGTAACAATTCATTGCAGTGCAACATGATACGCGCTAATGTTCCAGAATAAATTTTAGAACGAAGAGCGTTTTATGAGCAAACAAAAACAAGCGAATTCGACACAAAACCCGGAAAAACCCGAAACCGGTTCCGAAGACGAAGTCCCGCCCGTTGTCATAAAAAAATACGCCAACCGCAGGCTTTATAACACAACAACCAGCAGCTATGTGACCCTTGATCATCTGGCAGCCATGGTCAAGGACGGCACAGAGTTCGTTGTCAAGGATGCCAAATCCGGCGAAGACATTACAAGACAGGTGCTGACCCATATCATTGTCGAAGAGGAATCCAAGGGGCAGAATTTGTTGCCGATCAGCTTCCTGCGCCATTTGATCAGTTTTTACGGCGATAATCTGCAATCTGTGGTGCCGGGCTATCTTGAACAATCCATGCAGGCGTTCGCCCGCAATCAAGAACAGATGCGCGATTACATGGCGGGCACGCTGGGCGTTATCAATCCATTTGGCTCGCTCGAAGACATCGGCAAACAAAATGCCGAAATGATGCAAAAAGCCTTTAAAATGTTTGCCCCTTATTACGCCGCCGGTGGTCCGGCCCGGGACCCCAAAGGCCGCGAAGAAGAACCGGAACCGGATACAAGTGAGACCCCGGCTGAAGCAGGCGACGAAAACAATCCCATTGACGATTTGAAATCGCAACTGGAAGAAATGCAAAAACAGCTCAACAAATTATCCGGCGGTTAGATTGGCCCTTCAAGGCAGTTCCCGCACCACCCGGAAACCCAGCCAGTAGCTTTTGACGCCGGGCGGGTTTTTGGCCCGGTAATGGGAACGGGCCACTTTGTTGTAATAATAAAACGATCCGCCACGGATGACGCGGTTACGGCAATCGCCTGTTTTCCACGCAGAGCCGTCCGTGGGAGCGCCCTGATAGGATTTGTTCCAGCAATCCTCGACCCATTCAAAAGCGTTGGCCGCAGTATCATACAAACCAAACGGGTTGGCTTTGAAAGAACCGACCGGGGCTGTACTCTTGGCGCTCCATTTACTGCCACAGTCTTTGCAGTTGGCGCGATTTTTTCCGGGCTTGTTCCCCCACCAGAACACGGTCGTGGTTCCGCCGCGCGCAGCGTATTCCCATTCCGCCTCGCTCGGAAGGCGGTATTTTTTTCCGGTTTTTTGCGAAAGCCAGCGCAGATAATTCTGCACATGGTTCCAGTTGACGTTGATGACCGGGCGCTTTCCCCGACCCCACCTGTGATCATCGGGGACCTGTTTACAGCCTTTTTCCGCCAGACAGGCCAGCCATTGATCAAAGGTCACTTCAAACCGCCCGATGGCAAAGGGTTTGGCAATATTCACCCGGTGCGGCGGTTTGGTGCGTTTGCCTTTGCCGTTCAGGCCCATGATGAAAATCCCGGGCGGTACCACCACCAGTTCGGGACAGACCACACAATCCCTGAACACGGTCCCCGGTTTCAAAGGCGGATTTGCTGTTTGTCCCGCCCCCGGCCCCGGCCACCACAAACCGATGACAAGGAAAAGGCATAAAAATTTTAAAATTCTGTTTTCCATGGTCTTTATCCTAAACAGAATTTGACCCGTCAACAAGGTCATCCAGCCTGTGACACGCCCACCGGGCCGTTTCCGCCACCACGGTTGAGGTATCATCAAGATGCTTTTCAATGGATTTCCTGTACCCGGCATCACCGCTGTTGGCCATGGCAATCAGCACGTTGCGGATAAACCTGTCCCGCCCTGTGCGTTTGATGGGGGAGCCGGCAAACAGTTTTCTGAAAGCGTCGTCATCCAGTGCGGACAATTCTTTCAAGCCAGGCCCAGTTAATTCAATGCGGGGAAAAAACCACGGCTCCATCGTCGGCTGCATGAATTTATTCCACGGACAGGCATCCAGACAATCGTCACAGCCATAAATATGATTACCCATGTTTTCCATTAACTGTTCATCAATTATGCCTTTGTGTTCAATGGTCAGATAGGAAATACAACGTCTTGCATCGACCTGATAGGGGGCCGGAAACGCATCCGTCGGGCAGGATTTCAGGCATTTGTCACAGCGTCCGCAATGATCCGCTTCGGGCAAATCCGGCGGGATATCAAGGGAGGTGAAAATTTCCGCAAGAAAAAGCCACGATCCGAATTCACGGGATACCAGATTGGAATGTTTGCCTTGCCATCCGATCCCGGCGCGCATGGCCAGCGGTTTTTCCATCACCGGGGCGGTGTCAACAAATACCCGGATGTCCGAATTATAATCAGCGGCCAGCCAGCGCCCGATCTGTTTCATGCGTTTTTTCATGATATCATGATAGTCCCGCCCGCGGGCATAAACGCTGATGCGGCCACGGTTCTGGTCATCTTTAAACACATCCGGGCCAAGGGCCGGGCCATAGTTACTGCCCAGTACAATAATGCTTTTGACATTATCCATCAAAGATTTTGGCTGCCCGCGACGATCAGGATGCGCCGCCAGCCATTCCATCGAAGCATGATAATCGTTTTTGATGAAACGGGATAACGCCTGAATATCTCTGGCCCCGGTTTCAGGACCGGTAAACCCGACCGCGTCGAACCCCAGCGATTTGGCTTTATCGCGAATTTTTTGTTTTAAAGACACCCGACAATCAATCCTTGAAAAAAATCAAACTGGACCCGGAAATAAACCACGTTTATGTTATGTTCCATGATAAAACAGTGACAAATAAAAATTTAAAACAACATACAATACAAACAGGGTTCACGACAGATGGCGAATTTGGCCGGAAAAACATATGAAGTCCAGTATCAGAAAGACAATCACTGGACCATGGAAGCCACCCATGAAAGCCGGACCCCGGCCATTGAACAAGCCAAAACCATGGCGGAAAAAGGTAAATATCAAGCCGTTCGTGTGATCTCCGACAGCGAACGTTCCGGTACCGTTGTCGAATTTGAACAGGCCGGACAGGGTACGGACAGACCGATCCGTGTCAAACCCGTCGAAGACGCGCCAATGTGCAAGGAAACCAAGGATTTCTACGGTTTTGAAGCCCGCCTGACCTTATCACGGTTGATGCGTGAATATCTGGATGAACTGACCCTGTCACCGTTACAGTTATTATTCAACCCGTCGCAGTTGATGCGACTCGAAAGTTTTGGTGAATTGTTGCCTCAGGCCATTGGCCGGGTTGCATCCGTGCAATCACGTAAATACAAAATCCCCGCCCATGAACGCACCGATTTTCTGTTTGAAACCTTCAAGGATATCAAAAAAACCGCAACCGGATTTGCCGCCCCGGATCAGCAAAACCCTGTTGAATCAGGCGGGCTGGATGCATTCCTGAAAACCCTGAATGTTTCAGAAAGCGACCTTACCAACACCCGGGTACTGGCCATGATTTCAGACTTTCTTGACCGGCGTGCCGACTGGAGCGACAAAACCGAAGGACTGACCGATCAGATTTTATTATCCAAATCACCGCTGGCCCTGTCCTATCTGGAAACGGCCGTGGCTGAAATTCTCGACGCCCCCGAAGCCGTGCGCGCGGTTCTGGGCGGGCAGGCGGATTTGGCGGCGCAACTGATCATGCTATGCCGTCTGGCAGGCGGGCATATGGAAGCGGACAAAATAAAAAATGCCGCCCTTGAAAAAATCAACACCGTCACCCGCACCCGTTCGGTGCCGAATATCCGTCATGTCCTGTTATCCCGGGTGGCCCAGCTGTTGGGTGGCACCTATGCCCTGACCCGAAGCGACATAGCTGGCGATCAACAGGCGTTTGCCACCCTTGTCCGGGAGTTGACCGTATCAACCGGAATGGCCGGAGGCGAGGTCACCACAGAAGCCCTGATCCGCCGCGCCCGCGTTCTTTACCGCACACCGGATGCGGATTTACCCGTCGCCAAGGCGGCCATGAAAATCCTGTCCCTGATCCCCGGACATTGGGCGCGGGTCGGGTTTTTACTGGATCTGCAAACCGGGTCATTCAGCGATCAGGCCAAATCCGAAACCGCAACTCTCCTTGACAGTCTGATCAAACGCGACGTCCCGGCCAATACCGCCGTCGATGCCCAACAACTTGAACAGATCCGCGATGTATTAACAAAACGATGTCAGCAATCCCCTTTAACCGAGCCTTTGAAATCAAACGTACTGGATCATTTACGCATGTCTTCTGAAACCCCTGCTCCGCAACCGGCACCACCGGCCGGGAAACCGCAAACCGACAAAAAACAACTCCAGCCCGGGAAAATACTGTTCCGCGAAGGCGACGAAGGCAGCGAAGCCTTCCTGATTTTGTCGGGATGTATCGAAGTTTATAAAATCATCGACGGCAAGCAAATATCGCTGGCAAAACTTGGCCGCGGTGACATTCTGGGCGAAATGTCGCTGATTGACAAACAGCCCCGAATGGCCTCGGCCCGGGCAACGGAGCCAACCGAGCTTACGGTTATTTCCGAAGCATCACTGGGGGCCCGGCTGGAACGGCTCAACCAGACGGACAGGGTATTAAGACGATTGCTGGATGTGATGGCTGCACGCCTGCGCGGGCAGGTCCGCATCGGGGAATAAATAACTTTATTCAACAATGACTTCGTGGGTAATGGTTGCCGTTTTCCCCAGCATCAGGGATGCCGAACAGTATTTTTCAGCCGACAAACGGACCGCTTCCCTGACTTTATCAAGGTTCAAGTCTTCGCCCGAAACTTTGAAAACACAGTGGATTGCCGTAAACACCCTGGGCGGCTCTGCGGCCCGTTCAGCGATCAATTCAACCCGGCAATCTTCGACATTTTGGCGCATTTTTTTTAAAATCATCACCACATCGATGCTGGTGCAGCCGCCCATCCCCAACAACAGCATTTCCATGGGCGATGGTCCGATCATGGCTTCGCCTTCACTGGCGGAGGCTTCCATAACCACGCTGTGGCCTTTTTCCGTGGTGCCCAGATAACGCTGTTTTTCAATCCACGATACTTTGGTTTTCATATTGTTTTTCCTTGTATTTGATATCTCAGCCACGACCCCGGTAGGGGGCAACACCTTGTTCCGGCACCTGGACATTGGCCGGTTTTTCCCCGGTCTGATAAAAAATATCAATGGGGATGCCACCGCGCGGGTACCAATATCCGCCAACAGACAGCCATTTGGGCTCGATTTCTTTCACCAGCCTTTTGCCGATGGCAACCGTGCAGTCCTCGTGAAAAGCGCCGTGATTGCGGAAACTGGTCAAAAACAGTTTCAATGATTTGCTTTCAACGATCCGGCCTTCCGGCACATAGTCAATGATAATATGGGCAAAATCCGGCTGACCGGTCACCGGGCATAATGACGTAAATTCCGGACAGGTAAAGCGGATCAAATAATCGCAATCGGTATGCGGATTTGGAACACTTTCCAGTATGGCCCGATCAGGGTTTTCAGGAAACCCGGTATTTTTGCCGAGCTGGGTTAAATCATCGTTCATCATCTTTTCCGATCATCATCTTTTCGGGGCACCTTACAACGGTTCGATATCCCCTGCGGCCTGTTCGGCGGCAAATAAAGTGGCAAAGGCGTCAAACACGCCTTCTTCGATGGCCTGTCTGATGTTTTGCATCAAATGTTGATAGTAATGCAAATTGTGCCCGGTCAAAAGCATGGCCGATAAAATTTCCCGGCTCATGGCCAAATGGTGCAAATAGGCCCGTGAATAATTTTTGCACGTTCCACATTCACACATTTCATCCAGCGGACGCGGGTCGTCCTTGTGGCGGGCGTTACGCAAATTGACGGTTCCCAACCGGGTAAACGCCTGATTGGTGCGCCCGGACCGGGTCGGAAGCACGCAATCAAACATATCAACCCCGCGCCGGACCGCGCCCACCAGGTCGGCCGGCTTGCCAACACCCATCAGATAACGGGGCCGATTTTGCGGCAAATGGGGCGTTGTCCATTCCAGTGTTTCAAACATTTTTTCAGGGCCTTCACCAACGGCCAGACCACCGATGGCGTAACCGTCAAAGCCGATTTTTTTCAAAGCCACCGCCGATTGGAAGCGCAAATCTTCGAACACGCTGCCTTGAACAATACCGAAAATCCCGTATCCGGGACGTTCCGTAAATGCGTCTTTGGATCGCTCAGCCCAGCGCATCGACAACAACATCGATCGTTCGGCTTCGTCTTTTTCCACAGGGAAAGGCGTGCATTCATCCATCGCCATGGTGATGTTGCTGTCCAGCATACGCTGGATTTCTATGGAGCGTTCGGGACTGAGCATATGAAGCGATCCGTCGATGTGGGATCTGAATTCCACGCCCTGTTCGCTCATTTTCCTGAGATCGATTAGCGACATCACCTGAAAACCGCCGGAATCCGTCAAAATCGGTCCCGGCCAATTCATGAATTTATGTAGCCCCCCCAACCGTTCAATGCGTTCCGCCGTCGGCCGTAACATTAAATGATAGGTGTTGCCCAAAATGATCTGCGCACCCGTCGCCTTGACCGCTTCCGGGGTCATGGCTTTGACCGTTGCCGCCGTGCCAACGGGCATGAAAGCAGGGGTATCAATGCTGCCGTGGGCCGTTTCCAGCACACCCAGCCGGGCCTGACCGTCGGTTTTCAGCAATTCAAATTTCAATCCCGTCATTGTGGCTCCTTGGGTTTTTCCAGCAAACAGGCATCACCATAGGAAAAAAACCGGTACTTTTTCTCTATAGCATGGGCGTAGGCTTTTTTCATGGTATCCAGTCCCTTGAACGCCGACACCAGCATAAACAAGGTCGATTTCGGCAAATGAAAGTTGGTCATCAAGACATCAACCACGGAAAACCGGTAGCCGGGCGTGATGAACAAACCGGTTTCACCTGCGAAGGCATGAACTTTTCCTGAAACCCGGTCCACCGCCGTCTCCAGCACCCGGAGCGATGTCGTACCCACGGCGACAACACGACCGCCCCGGGCTTTGGTTTGATTGATTTTGTCGGCGACATCCTGATCTATCCGCGCCCATTCGAAATGCATAATGTGATCATCCGTGTCATCGACCTTGACCGGCAAAAACGTACCCGCCCCCACATGCAAGGTGACTTTGACCAGATCAATTCCTTTGTCCCGCAATCGTTTCAGCAAACCATCGGTGAAATGCAAACCCGCCGTCGGTGCGGCCACCGCGCCTTTTTCATGGGCAAACAGGGTTTGATAGTCGTGCCTGTCATCGGGATCACCCATCCGGTCACGTTTGATATAGGGCGGAAGCGGCATACGGCCATATTTTTCAAAAGCCTCGAACAGGGCTTCCCCATGATAATTGAATTCAAATTCAACTTCGCCGCCTTGGCGTTTTTCAACAACGCGGGCTTCAAAGCCGTCTGCTATCGCCAGCACCTCTCCTGTTTTCAGACGCTTCGCCGGACGGACAAAGGCCCGCCAGCGACAATCGGAAAGTCTTTGGTGCAATGTGATTTCAATCTCGCCACCGGTTGCACGCAGACCTGTCAACCGGGCCGGAATGACGGCGGTATCATTGCAGACCAGAAGATCACCTTTTTTCAGGATATCCGGCAGGTCGGAAATATGAAGGTCTGCCAGACCGTCATCAATCCTGAGCAGTCTGGCCGCCTCGGCCGGAACCCGGGGATGTTGCGCGATCAATTGGGATGGCAGGTCAAAATCAAAATCAGCAACCAGCATAATAAAAAAACAGGCTCCGGAAAAAATCAAACACAGGTTCCAAGACAAGGGTTGGGTTTTACGACTTGCGAAAATCAAAAGAAAGGATAATTGTTGCCATCATCCTATTCATTGTCAGGAAAAAACATGACAAACGTTCTTATCGCAGGCTTCATGCATGAAACCAACACCTTCAGCGGCCTTGCCACACGCATGGAAGAATACCGGAGCCGCCAGTTTTTCAAAGGCGATGAAGTGGCCGAAGAGCTTTCCGGCACCGCCAGCGAAATCGCAGGTTTTATCGACAGTGCAAAAAAACATGACTGGGACATGACAACCCCGGTTTTTGCCAATGCGACGCCGTCGGGCAAGGTTGAACGCAGCGTATTTGATGACGTTTCCGGCCTGATCATTGACGCCCTTCGCAGTGAAGGTCCGTTTGATGCGGTTTTACTGGCCCTGCACGGGGCGATGGTCACCGAACATCTGGATGACGGAGAAGGCGAACTGTTGAGCCTGATCCGGAAAACGGTGGGCAAGGGTATCCCCATTGCGGTGACGCTGGATTTGCACGCCAATGTCAGTGAACGCATGACCCATAACGCCAATATCATGGTCGCCTATCAAACCTACCCGCATGTGGATCAATATCAGACTGCGGTGAAATCCTGTGATCTTTTGCAACAAACACTTGACGGGAACATCAATCCGGTGCTGACGTTAAAGCGCCCGCCGATGCTGGATGGCTGTGATCATGGCCGCACGGGTCGTCCCGGCCCGATGCCGGATATCCTCAATGCCGCCAACCGCATGACGTTCGCTGAAAATGTTCACCACATATCCGTACTGGCCGGGTTTCCATGGTCCGATACCCCGCACACCGGGCCTTCGGTGGTCGTCACCGCCGACAAGGAATCAAAACAGGCGGCCACCGTCGGCAAACAGATTTCGGACCTGATCTGGGACAAACGGTTTGAAACCACCCTTGACATTATGGACACAAAAACCGCCATCGACCATATCCGGGAAAATCCCAACCCGGACAAACCCGTTGTATTGGCGGATTTCGCCGACAATCCCGGTGGCGGTGGTTACGGCGACAGTACCGGATTATTGCGGGCCATGATTGATGCCAATCTGCAAAACGCGGCCTTTGCCACTTTGTATGATCCGGAAACGGTCCGCATCTGTATCGAAAACGGTCTCGGCAGTGATGTCGTTGCCTCGCTGGGTGGGCGCATCAACCCCGGTTTCGGCAAACCCGTCGCGGTTACCGGCACGGTCAAAGCCATCACCGACGGCAATTTCAAAATGCAGGGCCCCATGAACAAAGGCACCAACGTGCACATGGGGCCAACGGTGGTTTTGAAGGTGGGCGGCATTGATATCATCATCACCAGCCGCCGCTATCAGGTCTATGACCAGATGTTTTTCAGGCATGCGCGCATTGATCCGGAAAGTAAATCCGTGATCGCCGTTAAATCCGCCCATCATTTCCGCGCTGCATTCCAGCCGATCGCCTCGGAAATACTAATTGTCGATGGCGGTGGTCTGACATCAAGAAATTTCGCAGCCCTTGATTTCAAAACCCTTTCAAGACCGGCCTTTCCTTTGGATTAAGCCCGGATCAGGCGAAAAGTCAAATTGATGCGCGGACCAACCGTTTTTTTTGTTTTCGGCACACTGTGCTGCCAGAAATGCTGCAAGGGTCCGGCCATCAACAACACATCACCGCCGGATAAATCAAGGGTCCGGGTTTGTTTGTGATCGTCCTTGCGCCGCAACCGGAAACGCCGCGTGGCACCCAGATTTAACGAAGCAATGGCCGGGTTTTGCCCCAGTTCGGCCTCGTCATCGCTGTGCCATGACATGCTGTCGGTGCCATCCCGGTAAAGGTTGAGCAAGGCGGAATTATAATTTTCATCCGTTAAAACCTGCATCCGCTGTTTTAATGCCTCCAGCAATGGCGAAAGCGATCTTGGTTTCAGTTCAATCCCCGAATACCGATAGGGCCTGTCGCCGTACCATGCCGATAAACGCGGTGTTTTAACCTGTTTGCCGTAAATATGGATATGGTCCTGTTGCCACGGGGTTTCGGCCATCAGTTGATCAAACAGCCGCCCGCATTCACCGGCTTCAATCACCTGGGGATAAAGGATCAGGCGGCCATCCGTGACGTCGATATCCCGAGACCCCGAAGGGCTAAACAAATCATTCTGGCCGGGTATATGTATAGACTTTTTCAACAGTGGTGTAATCCATGTATCCCATCCGCGCCACCGGTCGGATGGCTTCGATATCAACCAGCCCGTCTTTGATATATTTGTCAGCTATGTGTACGCCCATGACATGACCGACAATGATGGCGTTGCGGTCATCAGGGGACAGGGTCGGCAATTCCATGGTCTGAAAATATGTGCATTCAAGATGGATCGGGGCCCGTTTCACCCGCGCCACGGAAACCGTTTCCGATGGTTCCAGTTCAAGCCCGGCCAGATCGGCTTCGCTGACATCGGGCGGGACGGCGGCACAGGTTGTATTCATGGCCTGGATCAGGTCTTCGCCAACCATGTTGACAACAAATTCACGGGTTTCCTCGACGTTGGATGCGGTGTCTTTGCCGCCGTGGGGTTGTTTGCCATTGGTTGCGAACATCACCATCGGCGGCGCGCCGCACACGCCATTGAAAAAACTGTAGGGTGCCAGATTGTAATCCCCGACCCGGTTGACGGAACTTATCCAGCCGATGGGTCTTGGCACAATACAGGATTTCAGCGGGTCATGCGGAAGCCCGTGGGGGCCGTCTGTTTTATAAAACATGGTTCAGGTCCTGTTATCCGGATATCAGTTCCCCATCAATCGCGGCAACACCGTAACAATTTCAGGGACAGCGACAATGACCGCCAACGCCAGTAGAAGCAACAGGAAAAACGGGGTCGCGGCTTTGGCCACATGCAAAATATTCCGCCCTGTCAGCGCCTGAATGACAAACAGGTTAAAACCGACCGGCGGCGTGATTTGCGACATTTCAACAACGATGACAATGTAAATCCCAAACCACAGCGGATCAATCCCGGCCTGTTCAACCATCGGCAAGATCACCGATGTGGTCAACACCACGACCGATATGCCGTCCAGAAAACAGCCGAGAATAATAAAGAACACGGTCAGCGCCGCCAATAAAGCATAGGCCGATAAATTATATTGTCCGATCCATGCGGCCAACGCCCGGGGAATGCCGGAAAAACCCATGGCGACCGTTAAAAACGCGGCCCCGGCCAGAATAAAGGCGATCATGCAGGACGTTTTTGTCGCCCCCATCAAACCGTCAACGAACGTCTGTTTTGACAGGGTGCCGGAATGCCATGACAGCGCCAGCGCCAGCACAACACCGACGGCGGCGGCGTCCGTCGGCGAGGCAATCCCGGAATAGATCGAACCAATGACGCCCGCAATCAGGGCAATGACCGGCACCAGTTTTCTTGATCTGCTGATTTTTTCAAGCCATGGCAATCCCGGTTCCCGGGGTGGAATTTCACCTGAATGGATCATCGACCACAGCGCGACAAAACCGACGAATAGTGCAACCAGCAACAACCCCGGAAGAACCCCGGCGATAAACAGCCGGGCAATGGATTGCTCGGTCGCCACCCCGTAAACGATTAAAATAATCGAAGGCGGGATCAGCAATCCCAATGTGGCCGACCCGGCCAGCGTTCCCAAAATCATTTTTTCCGGATATTTGCGCCCGGCCAGTTCCGGAATGGCCATTTTGCCAATGGTCGCCGCCGTGGCGGCCGATGATCCGGACACGGCGGCAAAAATTGCACAGCCAAAAATATTGACGTGCAACAAGCGCCCCGGCAGGCTGTTCATCCACGGCGACAGACCGGAGAACATATCTTCGGACAATCGTGATCTGAATAAAATTTCACCCATCCAGATGAACAACGGCAACGCCGCCAGCGCCCAGGAATTGCTGGCCCCCCAGACCGTGGTTGCCATAATTTCACCAAACGGTGCCTCCGTGAACAGAACAAAAGCCGTCACCGCCACCGCTATCAGTGAAAAAGCCACCCAGACACCACTGCCCAGCATGGCGAACAAAACAACCAACAGGGTGATGGTCAGAAAAACTTCAGACATTTTCCACCTATTCACCGTCCAGTATGGATGTGGCGATCGGCGCGTTGCCTTCCAGCAGATTTTCGCCCTTGTCGGCGTAACCCGGCATACCGCCTGTGAATGCGGTGATCAATTCATCCAGCAAAGCAATGCACAATACGGCTAAACCCAGCGCCATCGCCAATTGCGGAATCCATATGGGAAGCGCAATCATACCCGGCGATAAATCGTTATAGATAAACGATTCGACCACCAACAGGGCCGTATACCACGTAAAATACACCGAGATTGCCAAAGCCAAACCACAGCACCAGATTTCAACAAAATGGCGAATGCGTTTCGGCATACGCTGGATAAACAAGGAAACGCGGATATGGCCGCCTTGTTTCAGGGTATAGGCAAGGGCGAAAAAAGACGCGGCGGCAAGAAAAAAACCGGTAAAATCGGCATAAGACGGGATCGTCAGACCGATGGCCGAGCCAAACAACATGCCCGATATACGGTCCGTCAAATTCAGTATCACTTGCGCGAACACCAGCACCGTGATGGTTAAGATACAAAATGCCGCCATCCCGCCACTGAAGCGGTAAAGACCATCCAGAACTTTACGCATCGGGTTTTCCTTTATCCAGACACCGGAAATAAGGAAAAAAGGCCCCGCCGGAACGGAGCCTTTTCTCATGTCCTTGCCCCTTAGTTTGAATAAGCGTCAAGGATGGCCGCACCTTGGGAGCCTGCGGATTTTTTCCAGTCAGCCATCATTCTGGCACCAATGGCTTTCAGTCCGGCCATCAATTCAGATGACGGTTTCATGATTTTAATACCGTTTTTGCGCAGGATTGCGGTTTTTGTCGCCGTTTCTTTCTGGCTCATTTCCCAACCGCGGGTTTCGGCTTTTTTCGCCATCGCCAGCAATTCATCCTGCACCGCCTTATCCAGTTTGCGGAAGGCTTTTTTATTGACAACGACCACGTTTTTCGGCACCCACGCCTGGATATCGGTATAATAGTTGAGGAAATCCCAAGCTTTGGAATTGGCCCCTGTGGACGGTGAGGTAATCATCGCTTCGACCCGGCCGGTGGCAAAGGCTTGCGGGATATCCGGAACCTGTACCTGCGTCGGGGCGGCGCCGGCGAGACTTGCAAATTTTTCCAGTGTCGGATTATAGGTGCGGAATTTAAGCCCCTTTAAATCATCCACCGTTTTAATTTCTTTTTTGGTGTAAAGCCCCTGCGGCGGCCACGGCACCGAATACAGCACCATCAGGCCCTGTTTATCGAACAGTTTTTCAACAACAGGACGTTGCGCCGCCCATAATTTTTTGGCGTCCGCATAGTTGGTCGCAAGAAACGGCTGGGTATCAATGCCGAACGCCGGATTTTCATTGGCAAGCAGGCCCATGAAAAATTCACCGACAGGAACCTGACCGGAACGGACCGCGTTTTTGATTTCCTTGTGTTTGAAAAGCGAGCCAGCGGAATGAACCTTGATCTGCAATTTCCCGCCCGTGGCGGCGGCCACGTCTTTGGCAAACATGCTGATATTCTGGGTATGGAAGGTTTTATCCGGATAAGGCGTCGGCATGTTCCATTCTGCGGCGGAAACCGTGGACATGGCGCCCAGTGACAAAGCACCGGCCATCAGGCTGGCTTTGAACAAATGTGATATTTTAGACATTTTTTTCTCCCTGCGTGATTGCAATGAAAACATTGTATTTTTTAAGACGCGAACGTCAATGAAATGCGCGCGAAAAGCAACGCGATAATCCAACATTTGACATTCTATATCTATTTAATCGCAATTTGCAATAATTTTATTGACATTTTATCAATAAATTATAAATGATGGTTTTAACAAGCCGATTCACCTTTGAAATTTTTGAGTTCACAACCATGACAAAAACCCCACCGGCCAACACCACAACCCCGGGCTCTGCCCGCCCCCGCTGGCAATTCCGCATTGACCGCGGCGGCACCTTTACTGACCTTGTTGCCCGGACACCGGATGGAAACCTGATCACCCACAAACTGCTGTCGGAAAATCCGGAACGTTATGCCGATGCGGCATTACAGGGCATTCGTGATATTCTGGGACTGGGTCCCAATCAGCCGTTGCCGGTAAATGACATCGAAGCCATTAAAATGGGCACCACGGTCGCCACCAACGCGTTGCTGGAACGACAGGGCGCGCGCACGGTGCTGGTCACCACAAAGGGCTTTCATGACGCCCTTCAGATCGGGCATCAGACACGGCCGGATATTTTCGCCCTCGAAATCAAAACCACGCCCCGACTTTATGAAACCGTCATCGAAGCCCATGAACGCATCGGTTCCGGTGGCGAGATTATCACACCGCTTGATCAGGAAAAACTCCTGACCCAACTGACCGCCACATTCCGGCAGGGATTACGCAGTTGCGCCATTGTTTTCATGCACGGCTACCGCCATCCCGAACATGAACGGCTGGCTGAAAAAATCGCCCGTCAGGCCGGATTTGAAAACATCAGCCTGTCCCATCAGGTCAGCCCGACCATCAGCCTGATCGGGCGCGGCGATACAACGGTTGTTGATGCCTATTTATCCCCGGTGCTGGACCATTACGTTAGCCGCGTTAGTGGGCAGACCGGGGATATCCGGCTTCAATTCATGAAATCCGATGGCGGGCTGACGGACGCAAAGGAATTTCGCGGCAAGGACGCCATTTTGTCCGGACCGGCAGGGGGTATCAATGCCATGGCCGCCACCGCCAAAGACGCCGGATTTGATAAAATCATCGGCTTTGACATGGGCGGCACATCAACCGATGTCAGCCATTATGCAGGGGAATTCGAACGCCGCTATGAAACCGAAGTGGCGGGTGTGCGCATGCGGGTACCGATGACGAATATCCATACCGTCGCCGCCGGCGGCGGATCCATATTGCACTTTGAACATGGCCGTTTCAGGGTCGGGCCGGATTCAGCGGGGGCCAACCCGGGTCCGGCCTGTTACCGCCGGGGTGGGCCGTTGACGGTCACGGACTGTAATTTGCAACTGGGCAAATTACAGCCCGATTATTTTCCCCGTGTATTTGGCGAACACGGCAATCAGCCGCTTGATAAAAAAATCGTCACGGACAAATTCAACGCCCTCGCCGCAGAAATCCTGAATAAAACCGGCACATCCATGACCGCCGATGCCATTGCCGAAGGTTTTTTGCAAGTGGCCTGTCAAAACATGGCCGCCGCATGCCGGAAAATATCCACCGCGCGCGGTTTTGATATCAGCCATTACGTGCTCAACTGTTTCGGTGGCGCCGGAGGTCAGCACGCCTGTCTGGTCGCAGATGCGTTAAACATGAAAAAAATCCTGCTCCATCCCTACGCCGGGGTGCTGTCGGCCTATGGCATGGGACTGGCCCCGGTGACCATCATGCACCGGGAAACCGTCGAAGCCCCCCTTGACACAGATACCCTGTCACAGGTTGAAAAATTTTATAGGGCACAAAAAAATATCGGCATGAAAAATTTGATCAAACAGGGCGCCCACAAAGAACACATTGAAACCGAACGAAAACTGCACATTAAATATAGCGGTACCGACAGCACCCTTTTAATCCACCATGGCTCCGTCGAAGAGATTACACAACATTTTGAAGCCGCCCACCGGCAACAGTTCGGGTTCACCATGGAAGCGGTTGATTTAATGGTTGCGTCGGCGGAAATCGAAATCATTGCCAAAGCCCCGGATCGTTTGAAAACATACCCCGTTACAAAGCATAAAACCCGCAAACCCGTTCCCATATCCCGGCCCCGCATCACCATGGCCGGACAAACCCGAAACACGCCGGTTTATCACAGACAGGATTTATCCACCGAACACCTGATCCATGGCCCGGCGGTTATTCTGGAATCGGTGTCGACCATTGTTGTCGAGCCGGGTTGGTTGGCGAAACTGAAACCCGGTGGCGAGCTTGTACTTGAACGCAAGGATATTGAAACCCAAGCGAAATATGATGACACCGCCATGGACCCGGTTCGTCTGGAAATTTTCAACAACCGCTTTATGTCCATCGCCGAACAAATGGGCGTGACGCTCAGAAACACTGCTTATTCGACCAATATCAAGGAACGGCTGGATTTTTCCTGCGCCCTGTTTGACGGAACCGGAGCTCTGGTTGCCAACGCGCCCCATGTGCCGGTGCATCTGGGCTCCATGGGCGAAAGTGTCCGCGCCATGCTGAAAACACAAGGCCATGATATCCGGCCCGGCGACGTTTTTATGCTCAATTCCCCCTATAACGGCGGCACCCATTTACCGGACATTACTGTGGTCACGCCGGTTTTCAACACAGATGAAAGCAAAATTCTGTTTTACGTGGCCAGCCGCGCCCACCACGCCGATATCGGCGGCATCACGCCGGGTTCCATGCCGCCCCTAAGCCGGACCATTGAACAGGAAGGCGTCCTGATTGATGTTTTCAAACTGGTCGAAAAGGGCCGCTTCCGGGAAAAACAATGTCTTAAATTGCTGAATTCCGGAACCTGTCCCAGCCGCAACCCCAAACAAAACATGCTTGATCTGAAAGCCCAGATCGCCGCCAACAAAAAAGGCGCGACCGAATTGATGAATTTGGTCGATGAAACGGGGCTTGATACGGTTACGGCCTATATGACCTTTATTCAGGACAACGCCGAACAGCAGGTCCGGTCGGTTATTGCGGTTTTAAAAAACGGATCCTTTGAATTGCCCATGGATGGCGGCGCCAAAATCCGGGTCGCCATTGCCATCAATCATCAAGACCGTTCGGCAACCATTGATTTTACCGGCACCAGCCGGCAACAGCAAAACAATTTCAACGCTCCGAAAGCCATCACCCATGCGGCTGTTTTATACGTGTTCAGAACGCTGGTTCAATCGGATATTCCGCTCAACGAAGGCTGTATGCGCCCGCTTCGCATCATCACACCCAAGGGTTCCATGCTAAATCCCGATTTTCCCGCTGCCGTCGTCGCCGGCAATGTCGAGGTCAGCCAGTGCGTCACCGACGCGCTTTATGCCGCTCTTGGCATTATGGCCTCGTCACAAGGCACCATGAACAATTTTACCTTTGGCGATGACAGCCATCAGCATTATGAAACCATTTGCGGCGGGGGTGGGGCCGGACCTGATTTCAAAGGCGCCGATACGGTCCACACCCATATGACCAATTCCAGACTGACCGATCCTGAAATACTGGAATGGCGTTTTCCGGTACGGGTTGAAGAATTTTCCGTGCGTCAGCAATCGGGCGGCAACGGACTGAACCCGGGCGGCAACGGTGCCATCCGACGCATCCGTTTTCTTCACCCCATGACGGCGGCGATTTTGTCCGGACGGCGGCAAACCCGGCCTTTCGCCATGAAGGACGGTCACCCCGGAAAGTCCGGCGTCAACAGCGTCACCCGGAGTGATGGCACGACACAAATCCTGTCCGGCTGTGAAGCCGTGGAAATGGCAGCGGGCGATATTTTCAGCATCCTGACTCCCGGCGGTGGCGGTTGGGGGAAGCCGAAAAAATGATTTAATTCTTTCATTCAGTATAGTTTGTCGGGTAAACCGGATGGACAGGACCACGCATTTCAAGGAGTAGTCAATGAGCAATTCCGGCACCAACGGCCCCGAAGACCCGGCCTTCCCGATTGTTTCTTCGAAACATCTGGCGTCCCCGGGCGGATGGCGGCTCAGCGAATTTGAATACGGCCTGATCATTGCCCACAACGCATTCAACAGATGGATGACCCGGTGCATGGCGGCCTGTGGTTATCCGGATTTTAGTCCGCTGGAAGTTCTGGCCCTGCATAACGTCAACCACCGCGACCGCGCCAAACGGCTGGTGGATATCACATTCATGCTGAATATCGACGATCAGCACACGGTTAATTACGCCCTTAAAAAACTGGTCAAAGCCGGACTGGTCAACCGCCAGAAACGGGGCAAGGAAATATTTTATTCGACCTCGGAATCAGGGCAGAAACTGTGTGATGATTACCGCAAAGTCCGTGAACAATGCCTGATTTCCGCCATGCAGGGCATCGACCGCGATGATCAGGAAATTCCCAAATCGGCGGCCAATTTGCGCCTGATTTCAGGTCTTTACGATCAGGCCTCACGGGCGGCGACATCACTTTAATGTCAGAGCCCCAATCCATCGCCGTCATCGTCAATCCCATTGCCGGCAATGGCAAGCGCCTGAGCCTGTTCAAAAATTGCCTCAAACATCTGAAATCATTGAACAGAAACGTTGATGTTTTTGAAACCGGGCGCCCCGGCGACGGCTATGATCTGGCCCGGGCATTACATGATAATCCACCCGGTGTTATTGTCGCCGCCGGTGGTGACGGAACCGTCAACGAAGTGGCCCGCGCCATGATGGGAAGCCATAGTGCCATGGCCGTGATTCCCCTTGGCACAGTCAACTTGCTGGCCCGGGAGCTGGATTTGCCTTCATCGGCAAAAATGCTGGCGGCAATGATTAACCAAGGTCGGATGAGAAATATCTATCCGGGCCTTGCCAATGGTCATCTGTTTCTGGTCACAGCCAGCATTGGTTTTGACGCCGATGTTGTGTCCGGGTGTTCATTGCCTTTAAAAAAAATCATCGGCAAAGGGGCTTACGGCTGGGCCGCGTTAAAACGCTGGATCAAATTAAACCCCGCGCCCTTTACCGTGAGCCATGACAACATGGTTGAACAGCTTGAAGGTTTGCTGATCGCCAAGGGGAAATATTACGCCGGGTCTTTTTCATGGGCCAGAAGCGCATCGGTGTTTGATGAAAAACTGCACGCCTGTTTTCAGGAAAAAGTCGGGCGAATGACGGTTTTGCGGCAAATCATCAGACTGGTCACGGCCCGGCCACTGAAATTGCCGGGCATGACAACCTGCAAAACCGGGCCGATTGACGTGACCGCGCCAAGCGGACGCCCGGTTCAGGGTGACGGCGACATTATCGCCCGCACCCCGGTGGTTTTCAGGGTTTCAGAAACGCCGCTGAAAATTATTGTACCTTAGCCAGCTTTTCCGCTTTCGCCTTCAAGTCATGATATTCACGTCCGTAAAACATTTTATGGGCGGTCTGATAAATGGCCTTGGCTTTTTTCAAGGCGTCCGCATCGGGACCTTCAGGCCTTGGCGTTAATTCATAGGGGCCCACTTTCATATTATAGCCTTTGGACTCACCCCTTGGTCGCAGAATGGCAACGGTTTTTTCATTACCGTAAGCGACGGAAAAATTATGGCTCATCAACACCCGGCCTTGCCCTTTCGGTACACGTTTCAGGTCAACCCCGAAAAACGGGCTGTCATAGCTCAAGCCCAGCAATCCAAGCAAGGTCGGCGTGAAATCGACGCTGGACCCCAGCGTTGAATTCGTTTCAGGCTTGATATATTTCGGCGCATAAAACAGCAACGGCACCCGGTATGACGGCACCGGCACCACGGCGGCACCGTTGACTTTAGGGCCATGATCGGCGGCAAAAATAAAAACAGTGTCATCGAACCATGGTTTCGATTTGACGCGTTTGATAAAATCGCCAAAGGCCCAGTCGGCATAGGTCGCCGAATTTTCTTTGCGCTTTTGGGCCGGGTCTTTGTCAATGCGTCCTTCGGGATAAACATAGGGACGGTGATTGGAAACCGTCAGCATGGTTAATAAAACGGGTTTTCCGTTTTCGGTTTTATCATCCATCCGTTTGATGGCTTCGGTATACAGATATTCATCCGCCGCCCCCCACGCTGTGGTAAACGGCTTTTCAGCAATGTCGCTTTCTTCCCAGACTTCATCGTACCCGGTGGTTGACCAGAACGTACCCATGTTATCAAACAACGCCCGCCCACCATAAAGAAACGCGGTCTGATAACCTTTGCTTTTCAACATAAACGCCAGTGAATTCATACCCTTTGAACCGGGGCGGCGGGCGGTGGAAATTCCCGGGATCGGCGGGAATGACGTCAGCAAGGCTTCGAGTCCGCGCACCGTTCTGTTCCCGGTTGCGTACATATTTTCAAAAAACAGGCCCTGCTTGATCAAACGGCTTAAATTGGGTGATATGCTTTCCGGGCGGTCATTGTCAAAACCATCAACGTAGCTTGCGCCGAACGATTCCTCGATCACCATCACAACGTTCAGTTTTTTATCCAGCGGCTTGTTTGTAACCCGGCGCAAAAGACTGCGTTGGCCGGGAGAAACCAGAAATTCCGTATTGTCCTGAGCCACCATACTGCGCACGGTTTTGATGGCCTCGCTTTCATTGATTCCTGGGTACAGGCCGTCATATTCCGTATCATTGGTCAGTGCCGCATCAAAGAAACCATGATAGCCGTTCAATGTTACTTCGTTGACTTCGCGGTTTGAACTGTTGGCCGGTCTGCCAAGGGAAAAAACAAAAACAGACACTGCCGCCAAAGACACCGTGGTTGCCAGCAACAGACGCCGCTCGGCCGGAACCGGAGCAGCCGAAATCGCTTTGTTCAGTTTGCCCTTCAAATGCCAATACAACAACACACCAACAGCACCGATGATCGGCAAATAGATCGATAGATTAAAAGATTCCTTGATATTCCCAATGACTTCGCGCGGAAACAGAAGATAGTTGATGGCGATACCGTTAAAACGGCTGTCAAATTCGTTCCAGAAAAACAGCTGTGATACCTCGATAAAAATCAGCGCCACGGAAAACGACAGCAGCATAAAATGCGCTGCCCATTTAAAGGGTCGTTTTTGCCACACATTTCCCAAAATCATCAAACCGAACAAAAACGGCAGGCCAAGGAGTACCGCCATCATCACATCATCAATAATCCCCAGAGGAAAGCGGGCCAAAATCGGCAACACCGCATCCGGACGTGACACCCCGACCCAAACGGTCAAAACCAGTCGGCCTATGCTTTGAATGACGATAAACAGGGCGATACAATAAAGCCAAAACCGCAGCTTTTCAGACATTGCCAGTCTGTTGAAAATTGTTGCCACCTAAATTACCTTTCCTCATAAGAACAAGCCCACCGGGGGATTAAAAAACAAATGTGGCGATTTGATGATCCGTCACACATACAGGGCTGTTATTGCCACACCAGGTCCTGCCAGAAAACCGGTGCCAATAAAACATAGACCGTCATAAATTCCAACCGACCGGCCAGCATGGCAAAATCCAGCAACCATTTTGACGCGTCCGGAAGGGATGCGAAATTCCCCGAAGGCCCGATAATATTGCCCAGCCCGGGCCCGACGTTGCTGACCGTTGTCAACGCCGCGCTGAAAGAGGTTGCGAAATCAAGCCCCAACAGCGCATTGATAACGGTAATCACCATCACGGTCAAAAAAAACAGGATAAAATACATGCCCACCGACGCCGTTACCGAACGGCGCAAACGTTGGCCGTTCAGGGTATTGGTAATAACCCTGTGGGGATGGATCAAAAGCTGTAATTGTCTGCGGATTTCCTTGGTCATGATTTCAAAGCGGAAAATTTTAATGCCTCCTGCGGTTGATCCGGCACAGCCACCAACAAAAGTCAGGAAAAAGAAAACCGCAACCGCAAACGATCCCCACACCAGATAATTATCAACCGCATACCCGGTGGTCGTCATCACGGAAACCACGGAAAAAACGATTCCTGTAAAGGTGTCCGCCGTCAAAGCCCGGTCAAGGGACCAGAAATTAAAAGCCAATAACGCGACCACACCCAAAGCAATCAGAAAAAAAACCCGGATCTGGCTGTCACCCAGCAGCGTCTTCGGGTTTTTCCGTCTTAAGGCTTTGACATAGGTATTAAACGGCAGGCTTCCGGCAATCATGAAAACAACAGCCACCCATTTGATGGCGTTTCCTGAAAAACCTGCCATTGATTGATCGGTTGTGGAATAGCCACCGGTAGAAACCGTTGTCATGGCATGGACGGCCGCCTCAAACACGGTCATGCCAAATATCATATACAAAGATCCCGACAAACCGGTCAACAGGATATAAATGGCGAAAATCTGCATCACGGTTTCGGTTATCCGGGCTGTTGCCTTGTCTGAAAAATCCGACGATTCCAGTTGATACAGCTGCATCCCGCCAACATGCAGGAACGGCAGCGCCAATACCGCCATGACAATAATACCGATACCGCCAATCCATTGCAGGATACCCCGCCACAGTAACAATCCCGGCGGCAATCGATCAAGACCGGTCAATACGGTCGAGCCCGTCGTCGTCAAGCCGGAAATGGCTTCGAACACAGAGTCCGTAAAACTGATCCCTGTTTCTGAAAACCAGAACGGCAAAGCGGCAACAATGGAAACAGCCAACCAGCTTGTCGTCGTTAACAGATAGGCACCACGCAGATTGACCGTGAATTTTTGTCCGCCAAACGTCAACAGGCACATCAGGCCGACAAACACCGATAAAGCCGACGACACCGCAAAAACGATCCAGTCCTGAAACCCGCCTGACAAATCAACAATGGCAGGCACGCCCATCAACACACCCATGAAAACGAGCATGATGCCAATAACAACAGCGATCAGATGGATCACGCGATGATCCCTCCCTTCCGAACGGGAACAGTGTCTGAAATGCAAACAAATCAAATGATCGCAGGATAGTACGGGCCTCGCCCGTGATGCTCAAGCCTTATTACGCACAGCCGACACCGGTTTCATTCCGCCTGTGACAATGACGGAGCCATATCGATGGCCGTTTTTTCCCGGGCAACCACAGCAATCGGCGCTTTGAATGCTTTCAGACGCAGGGAATTGGTGACCACGAACAGGCTTGAAACGCTCATGGCGCCCGCGGCCAGCATCGGGTTCAACAACACACCCAGCAAAGGATAAAAAGCCCCGGCGGCCAGCGGAATCAAGGCCACATTATAGGCATAGGCCCAGAAAAAGTTCATTTTAATGGTGCCAAGGGTTTTTCTCGACAACCCCGTCGCATTGACAATACCGCGCAAATCGCCGGACATCAAAATAACGTCAGCAGCTTCAATAGCAATATCGGTGCCGGTGCCAATGGCAATACCGACATCGGCTTCCGCCAATGCCGGGGCATCGTTGATGCCGTCACCGACGAAGGCCACCGTACCGCCATCACGCTGTTGCCCTTTGACTTCTGCGGCTTTCTGGTCGGGTAAAACTTCGGCCAGAATTTTATCAATACCGACCTGATCGGCGATGGCTTTGGCCGTTTTGGCGTTGTCACCGGTCAGCATGGCCACGCTCAATCCCAGTTTATGCAAGGCTTCTACGGCTTCAACCGACCCTTCTTTCAAAGGGTCGGCAACCGCCACCAATGCCGCCAGACGGCCATCAACGGCAGCATACAGCGGGGACTTGGCCTGAGTCGCCAAATCTTCTGCCTGACGTGAACAGGCCGCCAAATCAAGACCCAGTTTCTCCATATAGCGATCGGCACCGACCTGAACCTTGCGCCCGTCAACCATGGCTTCGATACCGTATCCGGGATCGGCCTGAAAACTGTCCACACCCGGTAAATCCAGTCCTTTGTCTTTGGCTCCTTTGACAATAGCGTCGGCTATGGGATGTTCGGATTTGCTTTCAGCAGCGGCCACCAGACCCAGAATTTCATTCTCATTGGATGCAAAAGCCTCGGTAACAATGAAATCCGTTAACGTTGGCCGCCCCAATGTCAGTGTCCCGGTTTTATCCATAATCACGGTATCAACCTTGGCCAATTGTTCAAGCGCCGTGCCTTTGCGGAACAAAACACCCAGTTCGGCACCTTTTCCCGTACCCACCATGATCGCCGTTGGTGTCGCCAGACCCATGGCACAGGGGCACGCAATCAACAACACCGACACCGCCGTGACAAAAGCAAAACTTAACGCCGGGTCCGGGCCAAACACCAGCCAGATGGAAAACGTGATCATGGAAATGGCGATCACAACCGGAACAAAGACACCGGCAATACGGTCGGCAATTTTCTGTATTTCCGGTTTCGAGCTTTGCGCGTCTTCAACCATTTTAATGATCCGGCTTAACACCGTATCTTTGCCGATACGGGTGGCCTTGAACTGAAAGGCCCCGGTTTTGTTGATGGTACTGCCGACAACTTCGGAACCTGGGGATTTTTCAACCGGGATCGGTTCACCGGTGATCATGGCTTCGTCAATGAAGCTCGACCCCTCGGTGATGACCCCGTCCACGGGCAAGCTTTCGCCGGGACGGACCTGAATGATATCGCCGACGATAACGTCTTCAATGGGCAGTTCCCGTTCCTGACCATCCCGGATGACGCGGGCGGTTTTGCTTTGCAGTTGCATCAGTTTTTTGATGGCTTCCGAAGTCCGGCCCTTGGCCGCGGCTTCCAGCAACCGGCCCAGCAGGATCAGGGTAATAATCACACCCGCCGCTTCAAAATAGGAATTGGCCGAACCTTCAGGGAATATTTGAGGAACAAACAATGCCAATAATGAATAAATAAAAGCAGCTGAGGTTCCCAACATGACAAGACTGCTCATACCCGGGCTGAAGTGTTTCAACTCGGCCCACCCCGAAACATAAAACCGTTTCCCGGCCCAGAACTGCACCGGGGTTGCCAGTAAAAATTCAACCCAGATCCAGCCTTTCATGGGTAGAATCGACAGCATCACATCTTCGACAGGCCCGTAAAATTTAATCATGGCAATGGTGAACAAGGGGATAGTAAAGCTGGCCGCAAAAATCACATCGAACCGCAAACTTTTAAATTCGGCCACCCGTGCCGCTTTTTCCGGATCATCGCCGGCACCGTCATCCAGCAATTTTGGCGTATAACCGGCATCCGTTATCGCGGCGGATAATTCCGCCAGTGACGTTACATCGGACAGATAGGATATACTGGCCCGTTCCATGGTCAGATTGACGTCGGCATTGACCACGCCGGGAAGTTTGTTCAGGACCCGTTCGACGCGCCCGACGCAAGACGCGCACGTCATCCCCGAGACAGAAATTTCAACAGATTCCGGAGCCGCTTTATAGCCCGCATCATTTACCGCAGACAACATCGACGGGATATCAACCTGATCGGGATTATAGTTAATTGTCGCCTTGCCGGTTGACAGATTGACCGCCGTCCTGGCAACACCCGGAACCTGATCCAGTGCTTTTTCCACCCGACGCACACACGACGCACATGTCATCCCCTGAACGGGGAAAGAAACTTCGTTCATAACCGGCTCCTTTATGATCAACTTGATATCAGCGAGGTTAAAACCCCGTCACAGAATTCTGGCTTCGTAGCCTTCTTCCTTGATAGCGGCGAGCAGACTTTGCTGATCGGCTTCACCCAAAACGACTGCCAGATCATTGTCTTTGCTGACTTCAATGACCTTATCAACGCCTTCGACGGCAGACAGCGCTTTTTCAACCGCACTGGTACAATGTCCACAGGTCATGCCTTTGACTTCGATTCTGGTTTCCATGGTTTCTGTCCTTTCAAAATATTTGCATTAACAAATTGCCCGATTGCTGCATATTTCAACCGACAATCATTTCTGAAGTTTGTCAGACGGAGCGCAAAAATGTAACAAATTGTGACGGGTTTTCCCGCTCGGGCCCGGTCATGCATGATCGCCGACAAACGGATTATGACGGCGTTCTTGGGCAAACGTTGACGTTGGTCCATGACCGGGAATAAAAGTCACATCCCCCCCAAGGGGCCACAATCGTTGCTTGATCGACTGCAAAAGCGTTGCATGGTCGCCTTTGGGAAAATCCGTACGCCCGATAGAGCCTTGAAACAAGACATCGCCGACGATGGCCAATTTCGATGGCGGATGATAAAAAATCACATGACCCGGCGTATGTCCGGGACAATGGCGCACGGTCAATGTTTCCCCGCCGACGGTGACGCTGTCCTGATCATCCAGCCAGCGCTCCGGAACAAATGGTCGCGCCGCCGGAAAGCCGTAATTTTCCGCATCTTCCGGTAATCTTTCGATCCAGAAGGCATCGTCTTTATGCGGTCCTTCAATGGGAAGGGATAACTTTTCCGACAAATCAAGAACGGCCCCGGCATGGTCGATATGACCGTGGGTGACCAGAATTTTTTCAAGCGTAACACCGTTCTCCCGAACCCGGCCCAGAATAACATCCAGATCGCCGCCGGGATCAACGACAGCCCCCTGCATTGTGTTTTCATCCCATATCAACGTGGAATTCTGTTGAAATGGCGTCACCGGGATAATTTCAGCGCGCATATTTTTTACCGTTTCAATTTCAATACCGGATTTCAGTATCTAGGATCCATACTCATTCAATTTATGCAATTCTGTTTGCAAAACAAGGGATTTAGGCAAATGAAACAGTCGCAGGACATGTATAACATATTCAAGAATGTTTCATGCAGGATAAATCGTTTGTTTTACAAACCCGCCCTTGTTTTAAATTTACGGGCGCGGCTTATTTACCCCCTGAATGCGTCAAAAGGCTTTGAAAATGCACCACATTTCCTGCATCCTTTTTCCTGTTCAGGGGATAAATCTGCTCGCGCAGAATGGATGAATTGAATGAGTATGGCCCCTAAAGATGCGCGGGTTATGCAAGCTTTCAATCAGATCCACCTACCGTCTTTCGATTTGCAGAGGATTACACCAGCCTTCATCTTCGGCATTACGTACGTTCAGGCATAATTTTTCACCTTCCGATCTGGATTTTAAAGGACCGGCAAACAACTGGTAGACATTTTTTTGATTGTCATTCGCTGAATTCAGGGGTTCAGCCTCAATCATCGGCTCAAGTCCGGCAAGACTTTCGGGTAGCTTGTTCACGAGTGCCACCCAGGCTTTTTCAGCCACAGCCTTGCTTGAAAAAACACTTAACAACAAACGATAGGTTTTTTTTGAAACAGTTTTTTCAAGTACGATATCTTCACCATTGATAATCGTACCTTCGCCACCGATGATAATTTTTTTCGGAGGCGGTGCATCCAGTTTCAAACGTTTGACCTGTTCTGGATCAACACGTAACCAATAGGTTCCGGGAATAACAAAATCAAACAGGTAAAAACCGTCAAACGATGATTGTGTCCGACGTTTGACAACGCCATTGCCATCGACCAGTTGCAGCATCACGTCAGCTACTTCTCTCGCCCATTCTCCCTTACTTTTATAAACAGTGCCGTCGATCTCGCCGGAACTGACCACCGGAAAATCCACATTTACAGTTGCGCCGGGGCGAAGCGTAACCGATACGGCTTCGGGTCGCGCCACCCAGAACGGATCTTCAAGTGAACCTGTCGCTACAGAAACTTTTATTGGCTGATAAGTGTCCAGCCCCGTTAAAATTGCCTGACCCCGGGCATTTGTTGCCGCCCGGGTTTCCGATCCGTTGACAACAAAACTGACATTTTCAAGGGCTTCGTCACCATCATCAAAACGATTGTTAAAATTTTTATCCAGAAACACCCGGCTGGTAACGGTCCCGGAGTTCGCCAGTTTTTGTGACTGGATATAAAATTCGCCGGACTGTCTGTCACGATTGGTCGAAAACGTCATTGTCAAACGGCCGCTCAGATCATTGTTGCTGGTGTAATCCATATCAAAGCCAACGGCTGCGTATCTGAACATCGTATTTATACCCAGACTGTATGTTTTCAAGCGCTCACCGTTTAATTCAACGGCAATTCCGCTGCTGGCTGTAATTTTTTTGTTTATATTCCAGTCCGCTGTCAGGGATGTGGTTGAAAACCGGGCCACCGGGTCAATATCATAGCCCAGTTGTCCACGAACCTTGAATTTACCAATTCGTCCTCCCAGCAAAATATTACCCGATAACGATGCCGTTCGCGTACCGTCACTGTCGGAGCGGGCCCAGTTCAGGGTATTGGAAAAAGACGCCGGGCCAAAGGCCCCTGAAATACGGTTGGTTAATTCCATATCCTTGTCACCGCCTTTTTTTAACGTGCGCTTGCCTTTCAGGGAAACCGGAACGTGCGCGATCCCGCCCAGTTTGACAACACCATCAAGACGGGTCTCGAAAATATTTTCCACAGGCGTTGATGAAACCGCAAACTGTTCACTGGAAAAATCTTTCAAAGCCGTATATTCAGCATTGATACTGATGCCGGATATGGCTGTTTGACCGGACAACCGCCCGGCCCAGCCACGTGACAGATCACGGCTTAAATCTGCGCGCAGGAAATAATTTCCAAGCACCGTCGTTGCCCGCAAACCGGCATAATTCCTTCTGCCGCCGGAAAATGGCAAACTGACAAAATTGCCCCCCAAAGAAAGTATCCGCGAAACGCCAAAAGTATATTCACCCATCACCCGGCTTTTGCCTTGTAATTGTGAATTTGCAGGCTCACTGATGTCGCCGAGCAACAGCTGGCGTTCCTGTTGATTTAAAGCAACACGGTACAAATGTTCTCCGGGTTTGATCTGATCGGCACCAACGCGAATTTGTTTGATTTCATTACGGGTTTGCCCCTGTGGTCCGTAAAATGCCAGCCGAATGACATTGACGCCAAACAATAACGGCGTATCTTCGAACACATAACGACCATCGAGTTGCGATTCCCTGAAATCCAGCAAGACCTCGTTCCTGTAGAGTTCAACCTCCCAGCCGACCGGCAAATCGCCCTGTAATGTCACCCGCCCGAACTCAGTTGGCGTATTGACAGGTTTATTGGAAACCATTGCTCCCCGGCCAATTTCCGTGGACGAAACCAGTGCCATTTGCGGTGTGGAAATATCGCCTATTTCAAACTCGGACGCTTTCAGAAACCCCAACAGATTACCGTCCGGATTCTTGCGTCCCATTTTTAACCGTGCCTGGGAAAACTGTTTTTTATCGGAACTAACCAGAAACAAATCTGCATTCATTTTTGCGATATCAAAAGTCGAATGCGTGTTTTGCACAACACCCTTGGTCGAATTCGTACCGCTTTTCTGAAAATTAAATTCAACCGAGGTATCGGTTACAGGCCAGCTTATAAATTCATAAGGAACCGGAACCTTCGGCACAGATGCCGCGTTTTTATTTTTTTTATGCAATATTCGTTTGCGACGCTGATTGCGTTCAAGACGCTGTTCGATGGGAAGCGGCTCGCGCGATTGGATTTCAACCAGCAAATTCGGCAAATCAAAACGAAAATCCACCGGGAACCACTTTGCCAGCAACCGCGCATCGACAAAAATTTCACCGTCTATAATACGAACCATTTCCGGGGCAAAGGTTTCCTTGCGGCCATCATATATTACCTGAAGGTTATTCACGTCGAGCGAAAACAGCCTGTTTTCCCGTAAAAACCAGCCACCGGCACGGCCTGCATCGGCATCAAAATCAATGGCAAAATCAAGAGCTTCAGTGACATCACCGAGCGGCAACAGCACGCTCCCCTGATTTGGATAGCCGGGCATGGCATCAACCAGTAAAAACCCGGTCATTTCCATTTGCAGAATCAACATTTCGTCTTCGGAGATCGCCCGCGCCTGACCTTTTTCAGGCTCTACAGAGACGCGTTTTAATTCCGGCGACGGCTCTTTATTCGAAGCCGCCTGTGCGTATTCAGGCATCATCACCTGAAAGGCAATGACCGCAAAGATGACACATGACCACACAAAAACCCGCAGTACCGCCCTTGAAATGTTCAGGGAAGCGTTACGCTGTCCATGGCCTGTTTCAAACAAAAATTTCATTCACTACGATTAAAAAACAAACGGACCCGGCGTAACGGTATTGACGAATATCCACTGTCAATATTTTGTACCAGTCCCCGTTTATAATTCATTAAAACAATTCCGGTATCTTCAACACTCTGTACCTGAGCACCCAAAAAGAGATATTGAGGACGTTCAAATTATTAACAAAAAATAAAAAAAATAATCTCATTTTGTAAGATGCCCGTCAGCAACCGTGTGTATACAGTCATTCAAACGCAATGAAAGAAACCTATAACCCCGAAACCTGACATCAACATGACTTGATGATATCCTCCCGAAAGAAGAAAGAGAGTAAACACATGACATCTTTTAAATCCATGACCCGCATCCTTGGTCTTGCCCTTGTTGCCGCAGCAACCGTATTTGCATCAACCAATGTTCGCGCCCAGGTCAGCGCAACGTCGGCAACCAATGTCACCGTAACGGCGCCGATTGCAATTACATCAACCGCTTCCATGGAATTCGGCTCTATCGCACCGTCCGGAACTGCTGGCACGATTGTTGTTACGGCAGACAGTGCCGGAACACTGTCTTCAACCGGGGGCGTTTCATCGCTGGCCGGCAGCACGGGTTCCGCCAGTGCATTCACCGTGACCGGATCGGGCAATTCATCGCTGTCATTGACCATTCCCGCAACCGTAACCTTAACCGGTACCGGGGCCGATATGACATTGACAACAACCAACAGCGCAGGCGCAACACCGGCTTTGACTGCGGGATCACTGGCATTCTATGTCGGTGGTTCCTTGGCGGTTGGCGCCAACCAGACAGCGGGAGCCTATACCGGCAACCTGTCTGTGACCGCCAATTACAACTAAATCATTGACTATTTGTACAAAAAAAACGCTTCACCGGTTTCGGTGGGGTGTTTTTTTATAACCAACACTGGTGAAGTTATTCGTATTAAGATATAGTCACACCGTATGGTGCTGTAAAACGAGCCGGAAAATCCGACAGAACGATTATGACCCAACAAAAACCACACGTTAAAGCCGTCACAAAAACAGTGAAAAATCTGTTTTTTGTAACGCTGTTTTCAATCTTTGCCATTATTCCTGCGATCGCCATTGCCGCTGTGGCAACAGGTGTTGTTAATGTCACAGTCACCGACACCGTCGCCCGGGCTTCATCAACTGCCCCGGTCACTGTGGTTTTATCAATTACATCCAACCGTGCAAACGGACTGGTCATCAACAATCAGCCGACACAGACACCCTTTCGCGTCAATGGTTCCCCCAATCAGGCTGTTGCCGTATCATTACCGCAAAATCCCAATATTACCTTTGCCGGGAAAACCATTGATTTAAGCATTTTTGCCAACACCGGAACAGGAACACCGACATTGAACAATGAAGGTCTGGGTGAATTTATTCTGGAAACCGCATCCGGCCCATCTCCGACACAAGCCAACACAGAATCGGCCAATACAACCGCCACTGCAATCGGACAAAGTCAATCCCAAACAGTCAGGCCGGACAGGCAAAACAGCAATGTCGGAATTGCCGATTTTGTTCCGTTGATTGTCAGTAGTCCTTTTATCAACATTACGATTTCATATAATTAAAACTTGCCTTAATTACATACCGAATTTCAGGGGTATAAAAACAACAGTGACCAAACCGGGGGAATTAATCCAAATGCAAACCGTTATGCAGCAAGCTTTTTTAAAACGTTTCTTTCTTGCAGTATTTACTGCCGCCCTGATGATTACAGGGAGTTTGCCCGACAACACTGTTTTTGCGCAAAGCGCCGGTGATTTGATCGTTGCTCCGACCCGTGTTGTATTTGAAGGGCGTACCCGATCAGCCCAACTTTCCATCGCCAACAAAGGTTCAACCACAGCCACATTCCGCATTAGTGTCGTCAACATGAAAATGGCCCCTGATGGCCGCATGAGTGAAATCAGCCGCCCGGAAAAAGGGCAATTGTTTGCTGACAAACTATTTCGCTTTTCCCCGCGTCAGGTAACCCTGAAACCTGGCGATTCCCAGGCCATTCGGTTATTGCTGCGCAAACCGAAAAATCTGAAAGACGGTGAATACAGATCACATCTTTTCATGCGTGCTTTACCCAAAGACGCCGGACAGAGCATTGAACAGGCAACTGGCCAAACCGATGTCCAGATCAAACTAATCCCGATTTTCGGAATCACCATTCCGGTGATTGTCCGTCAGGGAAAAATAGAAACAACGTCAAGACTGTCCGAATTGAAAGTCACTGCGCCTTACCCTTCGGATAAAATGCAGCGACTGAAATTTACCATTAACCGCGATGGCAATGGCTCGGTGTTTGGTGATCTAACGGCGACTTTAAAGCCGGCCAATGGCGGCGATGACATCGTCGTTGGCCAAGTCCAGCGCCTCGCTGTCTACACGCCCAACAAAACCCGTAACATCGAAATGGTTTTGCGGGTACCGGACGGCGTTTCTTTATCCGGCGGAAAACTGACGCTGGATTTCATGACCACCGACAAAAAAAATCCTGTCAAACTGGCAGAGACGTCGATTACAGTCCCCTGATATTATTTTCCGCGCTGTTCCTGAAGATGGTCAAACTGTTTGGTAAAGGTGCCGACCCCCAAAGTCATGGACCGCAGTTCGATAATCAGATCATGCATTTCGGCCTCGGGGATGTGGACGGAAACCACGTCCCAGCCTTCCCAGTCCGGCTTGGCATCAAAGCCAAGAATTTGACCACGTCGGCCGCTTATCAGGCGCTGAACCTTCGATGAAAATTCAGACGGTAAAGAAACATCAACGGCAAAGATCGGTTCCAGCAAAACAGGATTACAGGCCGCGAGTCCTTCGCGAATGGCTTGCCCCGCCGCTTTTCTGAAGGCCATTTCCGAACTGTCCACATTGTGATGCTGACCATCGGTCAGGGTCACCGCCAAATCAATCACCGGGTAGCCGAGCGGTCCGGTCATCAAGGCCTCACGGACCCCGGCCTCGACGGCGGGAATATATTTTTTCGGCACCGCACCGCCGGTAATGCTGTCAGAAAATTCAAATCCCGATCCTCTGGGCAACGGTTTGATGTCGATATGCACATCACCGAATTCGCCGTGACCGCCACTTTGTTTTTTATGGCGGGCATGGATGCTGGTCGGTTTTTGAATGGTCTCTTTATAGGCCGTCTTGGGCGGTGTCATTTTTACCGCAACCGAAAACCGGTTTTGCATTTTTTCAACAGCCAGCGAAAGATGCAATTCCCCCTGCCCCAACAGCAACAAATCATTGGTGTCTTCGGAATTTTCAAAACCAAGGGACGGGTCTTCATCAATCAATTTGTTCAAAGCCCCCATCAGCCTGACCTCGTCGGCCGGATTATCCACATGAATGGCCATGGCATACATGGGCGGCAAAACATCGGCCCCAACAGACGTCACCCCGGCCCCGGCTGTAATTACATCGCCGGTGTTAACATCGTCCAACCGTCCCAACGCAACCACTTCACCGATTTTGGCCTGTGGGCACTTGTCAAATTTCTGCCCAAAGATCCGGTAAATGCCGCTGACCCGGTTTTCCGCCAGCGTCATACCGTCATCAATGGTGCCGCTTAAAACCCGAACCAGCGACAACCGCCCGGCGTGCCCGGCATGAAGCGTTTTAAAAACCAGCGCCGCCGGGCCATCGCCGCCGGATATATCCAATCGTTCGACAACTTTTTCAACGCCGGGGCTTTCATGACGCAGGGCCTTCAGCAATCGGGTAATGGCAAAATCCTGTTCGCCGGAGCCAAAAAAAACCGGGACGATCAAATTTTCCTGAACGTCCCGGACAATATTGTCATAGATTTCTTCGGTCGAGGGCTTGATGTCTTCAAGCAATTCCTCCAGCAGGTCGTCATTGAAATCAGCCAGACTTTCAAGCATTTCATTACGTTCCTGAGCTTCGCGGTCAATACAGTCTTCGGGCAATTGCACAAGGCTGGAAGGTTTGCCTTCGTGCCATTCAAAGGCCCGTTCGCTGACGATATCGATATGCCCGGTGATTACGCCGCCTGAACGGATGGGGATTTCCCGCATCACCAACGGATGGGCAGAAAAGGTTTGCAAGGCATCCAATGTCGCCCGCACCCCGGTTTGGGCAACCTCGATTTTATTGAGGAAAATAATGTGGGGAATATTGTAAAGATCGAGGAATTTCAACAACGGTGCCACGGTTTGTACTTTTTCCGTGTCCGGCTCGACGACAACGATGGCCATATCAACAACCATCAAAGCGTTGCGGGTTTCCTGTGATAATTCAACGGCCCCCGGGCAATCAAGTATAGTCCAGCCATCGCCCAGATATTCAAACGAGGCAATATTCACCTCCGTGCTCATTTGCCGGGTCTTGGCTTCTACGCTGCCGTCGCCGGTCATATTGGCCTGTTTGACGTTGCCTTTGCGTTTGATGGCAGAGGCTTTAAACAGGATGCTTTCCAGCAAGGATGTTTTGCCCGACAGATAGGGGCCGACAATGGCAGCGACACGGTGGGTACCTGATTGTTTTGAAGACATGGAAACCTCCCCGAAGAACTTTCAAATCCAGCAATGACCGTCATGCAATCATAATGAAAGGGTACGCCGATCCGCATAAGATGCAAGAAAAAACGCCCGCTGCCAATCCGGCAACCGGCGTTAATTCTGTATCCATGAAAAACTTTCCTAACGCAGTTCGGAACAGGCCCGCTGAATTCGCTGACAGGCGTCTTCCAACAGTTCATTGGATGTGGCATAGGATATGCGGAAATGCGGCGACAAACCAAACGCTTCACCGTGAACAGCCGCCACCCCCACATGTTCCAGCAAATAGGTAACGAAGTCTTCGTCCGACGTAATTTCCTTGCCGTCCGGGGTTTTTTTGCCCATCAATCCCTGACAGCTGGGATACACATAAAACGCACCTTCGGGTGTGGGGCAACTGAGGCCCTGCGCCTGATTGAGCATGCTGACTACCAGATCACGCCTGCCGGCAAATACATCGTTGTTTTTTTTGATAAAATCATGGGGACCGTTCAAGGCCGCCACCGATGCCGCCTGACTGACTGCGGCGGTATGGGAAATGCTTTGTGACTGAACCTTGGTCATAGCCTTGATCAATTCGACCGGCCCCCCGGCAAAACCAACCCGCCATCCGGTCATGCAATAGGCTTTCGACATCCCGTTCATGGTCAATGTGCGCTCATAGAGTTTCGGTTCGACCTGGGCAATGGTGTTGAATTCAAAATCGTCATAGACCAGGTGTTCATAAATATCATCGGTGAATATCAGTACATGGGGATGACGCAACAACACATCGGCCAATGCCTGCAAATCCTGTTTGCGGTATCCGGCCCCGGTCGGATTCGACGGCGAATTCAGCATCAACCATTTTGTTTTCGGCGTAATCGCCTGTTCAAGTTGTTCCGCTGTCAGACGAAAACCGTTTTCCGCCGGACAATCGACGAGTTTCGGCACGCCACCAAAAAACAGCGCAATATCCGGATAGCTGACCCAATATGGTGCCGGAATGATCACTTCGTCACCGGGATTAAGGGTTGCCATCATGGCGTTGAAAATAACCGGCTTGCCGCCACAACTGACGTGGATCTGGTTTTCCGCGTAATCAAGGTTATTGTCGCGTTTGAATTTTTTGATAATGGCGTCCTGCAATTCGGGAATGCCGTTGACCGGGGTGTAGCGGGTCATGCCGTCATCAAGGGCTTTTTTCGCCGCCTCGATAATATGCCCCGGCGTATCAAAATCTGGTTCCCCCGCCCCCAGGCCGATGACATCGCGGCCGGCGGCTTTCAGTTCGCGGGCTTTTTGCGACACGGCAATGGTGGCGCTCGGTTGAATGGCGTTCAAACGTTCGGCAAGGTATGACATTTTAAAAATCCATCATTTTTTAAACAACGTGGCGGGGCACCGGGCCCGGACCGAAAGAGATTACGCCTGCGTTTTCGCCGAGGCAACCTAAATTGATACTTTTTTAAAAAGCCTGCTCGCATCCCCCGCAAACAGCGCGTATATATGCTTTATGGACAACAAACCCGCCCTTTCCAAATCATCAAAACCTGTCATCACCGACAGTAAACCGTTTCAATTGAAATCACCGTTTTCCCCAAACGGTGATCAGCCCGAAGCCATCAAACAGCTGGTTCAGGGATTGCAATCCGGTGAACACGATCAGGTTTTGCTCGGCGTCACCGGGTCGGGAAAAACATTTACCATCGCCCACGTCATCGAACAGGTTCAGCGGCCCACCCTGGTGCTGGCTCCCAACAAGACACTGGCCGCCCAGCTGTACGGGGAAATGAAAGACTTTTTCCCCGATAACGCCGTTGAATATTTTGTTTCCTATTATGACTATTATCAACCCGAAGCCTACGTGCCCAGAACCGATACCTTTATCGAAAAAGACGCCTCCATCAATGAACAGATTGACCGCATGCGCCATTCGGCGACCCGGTCCCTGCTGGAACGCAACGATGTTGTCATTGTCGCCTCGGTATCCTGCCTGTACGGGATTGGCGCCGTTGAAACCTATGCCAATATGATCGTCCGCTTGCGCACCGGGATGCTGGTGGACCGCAGTGTTATTTTGCGCAATTTCGTTGAATTGCAATACCAGCGCAATGACACCGCTTTCGTCCGTGGCACCTTCCGCGCCCGTGGCGACGTTATTGAATTGTTCCCCAGCCATCAGGAAGACCGCGCCTGGCGATTGTCTTTATTTGGCGAAGAGATCGAAACCATTTGGGAAATTGATCCATTGACCGGTGAAAAACTGGGACAGGTCGAAGACATTACCGTTTATCCCAATTCTCACTATGTGACACCACGGCCAACGATTTTACAGGCATTGCCTTTGATCAAGAAAGAAATGACCGAAACCGTCAAACAGATGGAAAAAGACTATAAATTACTGGAAGCGCAGCGGCTTCGTGAGCGCACCATGTTTGATCTGGAAATGCTGGAGAGCACCGGTTTCTGTTCGGGAATTGAAAATTACTCGCGGTATCTGACCGGACGCAATCCCGGCGAACCACCGCCGACATTGTTCGAATACCTGCCGGAAAATGCCTTGTTGGTGGTTGATGAAAGTCACGTCGGCGTGTCGCAGATCGGCGGCATGTATAAAGGCGATTACAGCCGCAAATCAACGCTCGCCGAATTCGGTTTCCGGTTACCTTCATGTGTTGATAACCGTCCGCTTAAATTCGAAGAATGGCAACAGATGCGCCCGGATACGGTTTTTGTTTCCGCCACCCCCGGCGACTGGGAACTGGAGCAAACCGGCGGCGTTTTTGTCGAACAGGTGGTGCGGCCGACGGGATTGATTGACCCCGAATGCATTGTTCGCCCCGTAGAAAGCCAGGTTGATGATTTGCTGGGTGAGGTCAAAGACATGGCGGCAAAAAACCTGCGCACGCTGGTAACCACACTGACCAAAAAAATGGCCGAAGACCTGACCGATTATTTCCATGAACACGGGGTCCGGGTACGCTATATGCATTCCGATATTGAAACCCTGGAACGCATTGAAATCATTCGTGATTTAAGACTGGGTCAGTTTGATGTCCTGATCGGGATCAACTTATTGCGCGAAGGGCTTGATATTCCCGAATGCGCACTGGTTGCCATACTGGATGCCGACAAGGAAGGCTTTCTGCGTTCCAAACGTTCTCTTATTCAGACCATTGGCCGCGCGGCGCGCAACGTCGAAGGCCGGGTTTTGCTGTACGCGGATAAAATGACCGACAGCCTTGAATACGCCATTTCCGAAACCAACCGGCGCAGGGAACGGCAAATGGCCTACAATGAAGCCCACGGCATCACACCGGAAAGCGTGAAAAAAGATATCGCCGACATCATTGAAAGCCTTTCCGGGGAAACACCGACCGCGCCTTCGGAAACAACAACATCGTCAGGCAAAGCCGGGCATAATCTGCAAGTGTCCATTACCGATTTAAACCAGCGAATGCTGAAAGCCGCAGCCGATCTGGAATTCGAGGAAGCGGCCCGCCTGCGCGACGAAATCCGATTGCTGGAAGCCCACGAACTGGGGCTGGACCGGCCCGGCATGGCCCCCAAAAAAGCGACGGGGACGGCGTGGAAACACAAAAAGAAGTCCCGCAAAAGGCGGTCCTGACCCGGCAACAAAAAACCCCCTGTGGATTACACAGAGGGCGGGTCTTCACTAAACCGTTAAATTTTAGCCGCGTTTGCGTTCAATGTATTCCAACGCAGCCATCATCGCTTCGATGAAATTCAGATGCTTGTGGGCTTCTTCGATTTCCAGCTCCGTCGCAGTCTCGACCCTTTCTTTGGCGTCGGCCAGCTTGGTTTCAACTTCGGGGCGATGCAGATCATCAAGATGGATGGCTTCTTCGGTTAAAACCGTACAGCGTTCGGGCGAGACTTCGACGAAACCATGGCCGACAAAATACTGATCCCGCACATTGCCGCTTTCATGGATATCAACCAATCCGGCGCGCACCGTCGCCACCAGTCTGGAATGGCCGGGTAACACACCGATGTCACCTTCAACGGCGGGGACCACAACCATTTCCACCGGTTCGGATTTAACCAGCCGGTGCGGTGATACCAATTCAAATTGGGTTGTTTGAGCCATCTTGTCCTCGTCGTCCCGTAACGGCTGTGACGTTGAACTCTTTCAATATCACAGCGTTATCCAACTTCAATAAATTAAGCCGCAGCAGCAGCCAGTTTTTTCGCTTTTTCAATCACTTCTTCAATGGTGCCGACCATATAGAATGCGGCTTCGGGAATGTGATCGTATTCACCGGCCAGAATCCCGCCAAAGCCTTTGATGGTGTCTTCAAGGGATACCAGCACACCCGGAGATCCGGTAAAGATTTCAGCCACATGGAATGGCTGGCTCAGGAAACGCTGGATTTTCCGGGCGCGGGCCACGGTCAGTTTGTCGTCTTCGGATAATTCATCCATACCCAGAATGGCGATAATGTCCTGCAAGGATTTATAGGTTTGCAACACCTGCTGAACACCGGTGGCAACATTGTAATGTTCTTCACCGATAACCCGGGGATCGAGCACCCGCGATGTAGAATCCAGAGGATCCACAGCCGGGTAAATACCCAGTTCGGCAATTTGCCGCGATAACACCGTGGTGGCGTCAAGGTGAGCAAAGGAGGTGGCCGGGGCCGGATCGGTCAAATCATCGGCCGGCACATAAATGGCCTGCACAGATGTAATCGAACCTTTGTTGGTTGATGTGATACGTTCCTGCATGGTGCCCATGTCGGTGGCCAGCGTCGGCTGGTAACCCACAGCGGACGGAATCCGGCCCAGCAATGCGGACACTTCGGAACCGGCCTGGGTAAAACGGAAAATATTGTCAACAAAGAACAGAACGTCCTGACCTTCTTTGTCACGGAAATATTCGGCCTGTGTCAAACCGGTCAGGGCAACACGGGCACGGGCTCCCGGAGGTTCGTTCATCTGTCCATAAACCAGCGCGGCTTTGGATTTGGATGGCTCGTCAAGATTGATAACGCCCGACTCGATCATTTCATGATACAAATCGTTGCCTTCGCGGGTCCGTTCGCCAACACCGGCAAACACGGAAAAACCACCGTGGCCTTTGGCAACGTTGTTGATCAATTCCATGATCAAAACGGTTTTACCGACACCGGCGCCACCGAACAGGCCGATTTTACCGCCCTTGGCATAGGGTGCGATCAAATCAACGACTTTAATACCCGTTGTCAGAATTTCCGTTTCCACCGCCTGGTCGACAAATTCAGGGGCCTGGGCATGAATTGGAGCGGTCTGTTTATGGCCGATTTCACCGCGTTCATCAATGGGGTCACCAACCACATTCATAATCCGTCCCAGACATTCAGGGCCGACAGGAACACTGATCGGGGATCCGGTATCCTTGACCTCGATACCCCGTTGCAGGCCTTCGGTCGAGTCCATGGCAATGGTCCGTACGGATTTTTCACCCAAATGCTGGGCAACTTCGAGAATCAGAAGTTTGCCGTTGTTATCAAGATGCAGCGCATTCAGAATATTGGGAAGATCCCCGTGAAACTGGACGTCCACGACCGCGCCCATAACTTGAGTAACGGTTCCTACACTTTGTTTAGCCATCTGTAGTGCTCCTGGTGCCTTTCAGCACATAAATTTTGGTTGACTGTTAAAGCGCTTCCGCGCCAGAGATAATTTCAATCAGTTCCTTGGTAATAAAGGCCTGACGCGTTCTGTTGTAGGTCAGCGTCAAACCATCGATCATATCGCCCGCGTTGCGGGTAGCGCTGTCCATTGCTGTCATCCGTGCGCCATGTTCGGAAGCGGCATTTTCCAGCAAGGCCTGATACACCTGAATGCTTAAATTGCGCGGCAACAGTTCGGTCAGAATGTCCTGTTCTTCGGGCTCGAAAATATAAACCGAATCATCGGATTTTTTCACCGTTTCCGAACCTTCGCCACCGTTCATGCGATCAAGCAGTTCTTCGTCCTGACTGAACGGGATCAGCTGTTGCTGGGTGACAATTTGCGTCATCGCCGACTGAAAGCGGTTGAAAACGATGGTACAGACGTCAAATTCACCGGCGTTATAGCGTTCGGAAATATTTTTGGCAATGGCCGCCGTTTCCCCGTATTCAAGGTTTTTACGGCCAATACCGGTAATCGCATCGACAATATTGGCGGCAAATTCCCGTTTCAGAACATCATGGCCCTTGCGTCCGACAAACAACAACTTGACCTGTTTACCGTTGCTGATCAAATCGGTCGCCATTTTACGTACATGACGAATGATCGAACCATTGAAACCGCCGCACAAACCCCGATCCGATGTACAGACGACGAGCAAATGAACATCGTCCTTGCCGTCGCCCGTCAACATTTTTGGTGCCCCGCTGCCGGCTTGGGTCGATGTAGCCACGGCTGAAACCACATTTTCCATGCGTTCCGCATAGGGCCTGGCCGCTTCGGCACCTTCCTGGGCGCGCTTCAGCTTCGCCGCAGCCACCATTTTCATGGCCGAGGTGATCTTTTGCGTCGATTTGACGCTGTTGATCCGGACTTTGAGATCCTTCAAATTCGGCATGGACTAAATCCTTAAAATTCCGGGCCCGTTAACAGATGATCACGCAAAGGTTTTAACAAAACCATCAAGGAAAGCCTTCAGCTTGCTTTCGGTTTCATCGGTTACTTTTTGTTCATCGCGAATGGATTTCAGAATATCCTGTTCCTTGGCACGGATTTCACTGATGTACTGGGCTTCGAAACGGGTCACATCCTTGACATCAATGCCATCAAGATAACCGTTCACACCGGCAAAGATCACAACCACCTGCTCTTCCACAGGCAGCGGCGCATATTGCGGTTGCTTGAGAACCTCTGTCAGGCGCGCACCACGGGCCAGCAATTGCTGGGTCGACGCATCAAGGTCCGATGCAAACTGGGCAAAAGCAGCCATTTCACGGTACTGGGCCAACTCCAGCTTGATGGAACCGGCAACCTGTTTCATGGCTTTGATCTGTGCGGCGGAACCCACACGCGACACCGACAGACCCACATTCACAGCCGGACGAATACCTTTAAAGAACAGTTCCGTTTCAAGGAAAATCTGGCCATCGGTAATGGAAATCACGTTGGTTGGGATATAGGCGGAAACGTCACCGGCCTGGGTTTCAATCACCGGCAACGCCGTCAATGACCCATTACCCGCGGCATCACCCATTTTTGCCGAGCGTTCCAGAAGACGTGAATGCAAATAGAACACATCACCGGGATAGGCTTCACGTCCCGGCGGACGACGCAGCAACAATGACATTTGCCGGTAAGCCACCGCCTGTTTCGACAAATCGTCATAGAAAATCACAGCGTGCATTCCGTTATCCCGGAAAAATTCACCCATGGTGCAGCCGGTATAAGGGGCCAGAAACTGTAACGGGGCAGGTTCAGACGCGGTCGATGCGACAACGACGGAATATTTCATGGCATCGTAATCTTCGAGCGTTTTCACCAACTGTGCCACGGTTGAACGTTTTTGCCCGACCGCCACATAGATGCAATACAGTTTTTTCGACTCGTCATCGGTATTATCATTGACCGATTTCTGATTGATGATGGTATCGATAATGACCGCCGTCTTTCCGGTTTGCCGGTCACCGATCACCAGTTCGCGCTGCCCGCGACCAATGGGGATCAGGCTGTCGATGGCTTTCAGGCCCGTCTGCATGGGCTCATGCACGGATTTCCGGGGGATAATACCAGGGGCTTTAACTTCGACCAATGCGCGTTCGCTGTAATCAATGGGGCCCTTGCCGTCGATGGGATTGCCCAAAGCATCCACAACCCGGCCCAGCAATCCTTTGCCTACAGGAACGTCAACGATGTCGCCGGTCCGCTTGACAATATCGCCTTCCTTGATGGTGCGGTCATCGCCAAAAATCACCACACCGACGTTGTCGGCTTCAAGGTTCAAGGCCATGCCTTTGATACCGCCGTCAAACTCGACCATTTCACCGGCCTGAACTTGATCCAGTCCGTAAACCCGGGCGATACCGTCACCGACGGACAACACCTGACCTACTTCTGCGACCTGGGCTTCGCTGCCGAAATCGGCAATTTGTTTCTTGAGAATTGCGGAAATTTCCGCGGCACGGATTTCCATCACTGGACCCCTTTCATGGCGAGGCGAAGGCTTTGCAACCTTGACCTCAACGAGCTATCGATCATTCTTGAACCGACTTTGACGACCATACCGCCCAACAAGTCAGCATCAACTGTGGCATCAACGGAAATTTTTGTTCCCATTGATTTTTTTAATTTACCGGTTATGGATTTAAGTTGTTCCTTGGTCAGTTTTTTAGCCGAAATAACTTCGGCCGTAACTTCACCCCGGTGGTGGGCAAGCAAGGTATGAAACGCTCTCAACATACCGGGAAGGGCAAAAAGCCTTCTGTTTTCGGCAACAACGCCGACGAACTGACGCATCAGGTCGCCGGCACCGGCCGCTTCAAGCACAGCATCAATGGCAGCACCCTGCTCTTCTCTGGAGATGACGGGTGATTTTACCAACCTTTGCAGATCGTCGCTTTCATCCAGCAATCCGGCAACGGTCGTTACATCATCTGCCACTTGATCCAACTGTTTTTCCTGAACGGCCAATTCAAACATAGCCTTGCCGTAGCGACCTGTCAGTCCGGAAACACCGATAAAATTTGATGACACCTGAGAACACCTTATTATAATTCATTGTTGTTCAGGTTTTAATCGACCCCCCTTGATTTGCCGGCATTTTTTGGCATTTCAAGAGGTTCGTTTCAACCCGATACACTGCTTCAAACGGTCCCTTGACTTAAGTTCCCCCGAAAGCGCGCCTGTCGTACCATACTCAATCCGGCCTTGCAACCCGGCCCGTCGGGGTTTTTTCTCCCAATATCATTTTTTTTCACTTACCCGTCACAGAACACCTGATCGGCAACGGGCATTGATATCATCACATAAAACTTATCGGATCAACATCGACTTGAATGCGCACGCTTTTATGGACTTTATTCTGTTTTAACCAATGCCGCATCAAGGGTTGCACAGATATGTCTTTCTCCGCTTTCAGCAACAACCGGCGGCGGTGACGGCCGCGCAAAAACGCCAACGGCGCCGGGGCGGGTCCCCAGACCTGAACACCGTCCGGCGTTGGTGCCGTGCGCGCAAAACCCCGGGCCACATCATCGACCGCCTGTTCATCCACGCCCGAGACAATAATTCCAACCAGACGGCCAAACGGCGGCATTCCGGCGATTTCCCGGGCCGAAGTTTCCTGACGGTAAAAATCATCCCTGTCGCCGGTTTTGATCGCGTTGATGACTGTATGTCCGGCTTCGTAACTTTGCAGCACGACCCGGCCCGGATGTTCGGACCGTCCGGCCCGGCCGGCCACCTGATAGAGCATTTGAAAGGTGCGCTCGGCGGCGCGCAAATCACCACCCTGAAGACCCAAATCCGCATCCACCACCCCGACCAAAGTCAGATAGGGAAAATGATAGCCCTTGGCGATCATTTGCGTGCCAATGATCAGATCCGTTTCCCGGCGTTCCATGTTCCGGACCAGTTCGGCGGCGGCGCCCGGGCTTGTCACATGATCACTGTCGGCGATGGCCATGCGGATCTCAGGGAACAAAATGCGGGCTTCTTCGGCCAGACGTTCCACCCCGGGGCCACAGGCCGCCAGTGTCTGTTCGCCCTCGCATTCCGGACATATGTCGGGCCGGGCTGTAAAATAACCACAATGGTGGCATTGCAAACGTTTGTTGAAATGGTGTTCGACCAGCCAACTGCTGCATCTGGGGCATTGAAAACGGTGACCGCATTTGCGGCACAATGTCAGCGGCGCATAACCGCGGCGGTTTAAGAACAATAACGCCTGTTCATTACGGGCAAAGGTTTCCGCCAACATATCTTTCAAAGGTTCGGATAGCCACTGACCGGACGGCGGGCCGTCCTTGACCATATCGACCACTTCGATTTCGGGCAGCAAGGCACCGCCATGACGGTCCGGCAAATGCACACCCTGATAGCGGCCACTTGCAACATTGTTGAGGCTTTCCAGCGACGGCGTTGCCGAAGCCAGCAAAACCGCAAACGATCCAATATGGGCGCGCACTACCGCCATGTCGCGGGCGTTATAAAACACACCTTCTTCCTGTTTGAAAGACGGGTCGTGTTCTTCATCGACAACGATCAGACCCAGATTGCGAAAAGGCAGAAACAACGCCGAGCGGGCACCAACGACGACTTCGGCCTGTCCGCTTTGCACGGCACGCCAGGTGTCCCGTCTTTTGGCAGGCGTCAAACCGGAATGCCATTCAACCGGGGCGGCGCCAAAACGGTGCTTGAAACGTTCCCGCCATTGGCTGGTCAGGGCAATTTCCGGAAGCAGGACCAGTACCTGTTTGCCAGAGGCCAGAGCTTTGGCGACGCCTTCGAAATAGACCTCGGTTTTACCGGACCCGGGCACCCCTTCCAGCAAAGTGACGTGGAATTTTTGCGCCCCGATGGCGGCCTGAAATTGATCCGCCGCCCGGGCTTGTGCTTTTGACAGATCATGGCCGGGCCGGAACGGATCGGGCTTCGGCAGGGATGCCGCATCCCCATGAACAGCCGCGGTTTCCAGCACCCCGGACGTCACCAGCCCCCGGATCACAGCCGCACCGACGGATGTGGATTTTGCCAGCCCCGTGACCGTGTCCGGCGGATTGGCGCCAAGATAATCGACAACTTTTTGACGCGCTTTGGTTTTCCGCCACGGCCCGGGGGATTTGGCCAAAACACAGACCATCACCGGTTTCGGCGGATCCAGCGCGGCGGGCACGCTCAGCATCATTTTCAAAATCGCCCCCGGCGGCGACAGCGTGTAGTTGGCACACCAGTTCATAAATTCAAGCGATTCCCGCGGCAACGGCATCACCCCGTCACGCTTTTCAATGACCGGTTTCAGTTTTTCCTTTGCCAGCCCGCTTTCACCCGGCCCGCAAACAATACCGGTGCGGCGCCGCCCGGCCAGATCGACATCGACAAAGTCACCAACCGCCACATGGGTATTTTCATCCAGCACATAATCCAGCGGCCCCGGAAGCGGCAACGGCAACAAAACCGCGATCCGGTCACCGGGGACAAAACGTAACGGTTGATCATCCGGGTTTTTTGTTTTCATCGGGCCACCATAACCAATTTTCCGGGAAACGAAAAACCATCCGTTTGCGGAATGTGATTTTTTGCTATAATGCACCGATTCGCACACCTTATATAATGTCGCCGTCAAGCGGAGAAACGCGCATGGATTTATTGAACAGCCCGACCGATGATGAACAAACCCTGATGGAAGCGGCGGTGATTGACTATCTTGAACAGCACCCGGATTTTTTCAACCGCCACCCACAGGTGTTGGCAAACATCACCTCGCCTGAACGCTGGCACGGCGATGGCGTTGTCGACATGCAACGGTTTTTGCTGGAACGGCGCGGTCAGGAAATGGAAGAAATGCGCGATTGCGCCATGGAAGTCATTGAAACCAGCCGTTCCAACATGTCGACGCAAACCCGAACCCATGCCGCCACATTGGCGGCAATCGGTTGCCATTCACTGGATGCCCTGTTGCATATTATCAACAACGACTGGCCTTTTTTGCTGGATGTGGATGTGGTCTGTGTGGGCATCGAAAGCAATGTGACGTCCCTTCATGGCACCCGGGACCGGACATGGATTGATCTTGGCATTGGCACGCTTGCACGTTTGCTGGATCAGGACAGCAACATTGTTTTAAGACAATCGTTGTCGGCAGATGAAAAAACCCTGTTTGGCGAAGCCGCCGAACTCGTTCAATCCGCCGCTTTTGCCAGACTGTCTCCCGGACAGGGTTACCCCGGATGCGCACTCATGCTCGGCAGCCGCACAGACACCTTTCACCCCGGTCAAGGGACCGAATTGATCAACTACCTGTCCCGGGTACTGGAAGCCACGTTGTCCAGACTGGGACCGCCGTCCGGTGACTGAATTTCAGGCCGAACCGGGTGTCATTCGTGCCGTCAACGACTGGTGCGACTGGCTTCGTCACCAACGCCGGGTATCAAAACATACCGTTCAGGCCTATCAATTTGATATTTCTGTTTTCCTGAAATTCATAACCGGGCATATCGGGTATCCACCGGGCCTGAAAGACCTTGAAAATCTGCAAACCGCCGATTTCAGAAGTTTCCTGTCCGCCCGCGGGGCCAAAAACATTTCAAAAACATCGTCGGCCAGAAACATCTCGGGGTTAAGAAGTTTTTTCCGTTATCTCGAACAGCAAAACCTTGGCCGCAATTCAGCCATTGTCAATTTACGCACCCCGAAACAGCCGAAAAAACTGCCCCGTCCCCTGTCCATTGACGAAAGTCTGGAAACGCTGGCGGCTTTTTCCGACCTCCATGCGGAGCCATGGATCGGCAAACGTGATCAGGCCTTGTTCACGGTATTGTACGGCTGCGGATTACGTTTAAGCGAGGTCTTGTCTTTGACCCTTAATGACCTGCCGGATCCGTCAACGGAACTCAGCAACAAAAGTATAGCGATCACCATCACCGGCAAAGGCGGCAAGCAACGCATCGTCCCCGTTCTGAAACCGGTCTTGATGGCCATCCGCGCCTATCTGGATATCTGTCCCTATACCCTAAAGGAGCATCAGCCGATTTTTTTAGGAGCCCGCGGCAAAACGCTCAACCCCGGTGTAGCGCAACGGCAAATGCGTCGTCTTCGCCATTTGTTGCGGTTACCGGAAAGCGCCACGCCCCATGCCCTGCGTCACAGTTTCGCCACCCATTTATTGGGCGCGGGCGGTGATTTGCGCACCATTCAGGAACTGTTGGGCCACGCGTCACTGTCCAGCACGCAGCGGTATACAGATGTGAATGGCGAACAGTTGGCAGAAATTTATAATGACGCTCATCCCCGGGCTCATTCTCGAACCCGAAGCTGATTTTTAACGCCCAGCAGCACCAACGGTCCCAACGCCACGACCACCGCCAAAAACAAAAATGCCGTCAACCAAGATTGCGGTGACGCGCCACCAACACCCGAAACCGCGCCCGCGTCCAGTGCCACACCGAATAACAAGGGCCCGGCAAAAGAGCCGATAAAACCGATCGAGGAATGAACCGCCATGGTTTGACCACGGTACCCCTTCGGAGCGGCGGCAATGGCCCCGGCGGTAATCGAGGACGAATCGCCCGGAACCGTCACCGCATAGACAATCACCAACACCATCACCAACCGGCTGTCCATATCGACAACCAGTCCCAACGACAACGACACCACAGCGGAAATCAACATGACAATGGTAATCACGCGCCTGCGGCCAAACCGGCGCGCCGCTTCGTTGCCCAGCAAACTGGCCGGAAGCCCGATGATATTGTTGATCGCCGCCCAGCTGGTCGCCGCCAGCCAGATCCCCGGTCCCGATGCGGCCATCGCCACATAGGTCAGATAGACAACCATCCATGAACGAAAGGCAAACAATTCAAAATTATGCACCGCATAGGCCATAACATAGCCCATCACCTGCCTCGATTTCAGAACCGGCCTGAAATCCAGCAAATGGGTATCGGGCTGATCAAAGACGGACGATTGATCCCGGGGCATCAAAAATGAGATAACAAAAAAAGCCAGAACCGGGCCAATGGCGGACAGAACAAAAACAACGGACCAATGCGTCCATTCAGAGGCAACACCTGAAAAATAATAGGAAAACGCCGCCCCGATCCCAAATGACGAGGTGTAAAAAGCTATGGCGCGGCTGTGGTCCTGATCAGGCCGGATCACATCAAGGCGATCATTGAGCAATTTCAGCCCCGGCATGTAGGTTCCCGCCAAACCCACCCCGGCCAGTGTGCGAAACAGCATCGCCGACCAGAAACCCTCGGCAAAAAGCCCGTACCCCAATGCGGATACGCAGCTTAACACCATGGAAACCAGATAGATGTCTTTGGATGCCCGGCGGTCGGTTAAGCTGACCAGCATCAGAACGCTGATCAGGTATCCTGCGTAAAAAATACCGTTGATCCAGCCGGCATCGGTGGCGCTGAGTTGCCATTCATCCATAAAGCCCGGCAACAACGCCGGAAAAATGGCAAACCCCGTCATGCTCAAGACTTCCGCCCCGCACATCAAAACAATCAAGCGCCCCGGCGTGTCGGAAAATTTCATAAAACAGGATTATCCTATATATGAAGCGCCCGGCCACCGGCTGCCAATGCGGCTTCTTTGACGGCTTCGGGCAATCCCGGGTGACCATGACAAATCCGGGCCACGTCTTCGGCCGATGCCGACAATTCCATGGCGACAACGATTTCCTGTATCAGATCACCGGCTTCGGGACCGATAATATGACAGCCCAAAATGGCGTCCGTGGTTTTATCGGCCAAAATTTTAACGAAGCCTTCACCGTCCGCATTGGCCCGCGCCCGGGAATTGGCAGAAAACGGAAACTTGCCCACATTGTATTCAACACCGGCGTCTTTCAGTTGTTCTTCGGTTTTGCCGACCGATGCCACTTCGGGATGGGTATAGACAACCCCCGGGATGGTGGCGTAATCCACATGCCCCAACTGACCGGCCAGAATTTCAGCAACAGCCACGCCTTCTTCTTCGGCCTTGTGGGCCAGCATGGCACCGCCAATGACATCGCCAATGGCATAGATACCTTCGATATTGGTTTGATAATCTTCATCCACCGTGATGAAGCCGCGTTTGTCCATTTCAACGCCGGTTTTTTCAAGACCAAGATTTTCCGTATAGGGCCGCCTGCCAATGGCCACCAGCACCACATCGGCCTTGATGGTCTCTGATTTACCACCGTCCCGGGGTTCCATAGTCAATGTGACGCCGGTTTTGGTTTTTTTGGCTTTGGTGACCTTGGTTTTCATCTTGAATTTAAGGCCCTGTTTTTTCAAGGACCGGGCCGCGGTTTTGGAAATCTCGGCGTCCATGCCCGGCAAGGCCACATCCAGAAATTCAATAACCGTCACATCGGCCCCCAATCTGCGCCAGACGGAACCCAGTTCAAGACCAATCACGCCCGCACCAACAACGACCAGATGTTTGGGCACTTTGGGCAAAGACAACGCCCCCGTCGAGCTGACAATCTGTTTTTCGTCAATATCCACACCCGGCAGAGGTGCCACGTCGGAACCGGTAGCAATGACAATGGCGTCGGTTTTCAGGGTCTGTTTTTTCTTTGATCCGGCAACCTTGACCGCGACTTCGCCCGGTTTGACGATTTCACCGACACCTTCGATATAATCAATTTTGTTTTTCTTGAACAAAAAGGCGATACCCTGCGTCAGGTCGGCGACCACTTTTTCCTTGCGTGCCAGCATGGTTTTCAAATCCAGCTTCAGCTTGCCGACCTCGATACCGTGGGCTGAAAACTCGTCTTTGGCGACGCTGTAATGATGGGATGATTGCAGCATGGCTTTTGATGGAATACAGCCCACATTGAGGCACGTCCCCCCCAAAGCATCCCGTTTTTCAACGACTGCTACTTTCATTCCCAGTTGCGCCGCCCGGATGGCACCGACATAACCGCCGGGACCGCCGCCGATGATGATCAGATCATATGTTTCGCTCATGATGTCATTCCTTTGTTCTGTGATCCGGTCAAACGTCGAGCATGATCCGTTGCGGGTCTTCGATACACTGTTTCATCCTGACCAGAAACGAGACCGCTTCGCGGCCATCGACAATGCGGTGGTCATAGCTTAACGCCAGATACATCATCGGCCGGATCACCACTTCATTGCCAACGGCAACCGGGCGTTTCTGAATGGTGTGCATGCCTAAAATAGCCGATTGCGGCACATTCAGGATCGGCATGGAATTCAATGATCCAAACACCCCGCCATTGGAAATGGTAAAGGTGCCGCCGGTCATGTCATCCATACCCAGTTTGCCGTCCCGGGCGCGGCGTCCAAAATCGGAAATCGAGCCTTCGATTTCGGCGAAACGCATCTGGTCGGCGTCCTTCAGAACCGGCACCACCAGACCTTGCGGGGTACCAACGGCAACGCCAATGTTATAATAATTTTTATAGATCAGTTCATCACCGTAAACTTCCGCATTGACGGCAGGCCATTCTTTAAGCGCAATACAGGCAGCGCGGACAAAAAACGACATGAACCCCAACCGGACGCCATGTTTTTTCTCGAACCCTTCCTTGTACTGGGCGCGCAAGTCCATGGCCGCACCCATATCAACCTCGTTCCAGGTTGTCAGCATGGCGGCGGTATTTTGCGCCTGTTTCAGACGCGTCGCGATCAATTTACGGAGCTTGCTCATACGGATGCGTTCTTCGCGCGGATCATCGGCCCGGGGCGGCAAATCACCGGATGACGGGAAACCCTGAGCCGGAGCCGCAGCCGCAGGAGCTGCCGTTTTTATGGCTGTTCCGGCCTTTATTGCCGCCAATACGTCACCTTTGGTCAGACGGCCGTCTTTGCCCGTGGCCTTGATTTTGCTTGCGTCCAGATCATTTTCATCGACCAGTTTCCTGACCGCCGGTGACAACGGTTTCAACGGAGCCGATGCCGGAGCCGGCGTTGGGGCCGGAGCGGGAGCAGGCGCTGGTGCCGGCGTTGCCACCGCAGGAGCGGGAGCGGGAGCCGATTCCGCTTTGACCTCTTTGCTCGGGGCCGGAGCCGGTTCTGCTTTGGCTTCCTTGACTTTCTTGTCCGGGGCCGGGGCCGCCCCCGCAGCCGTTTCATCAATCACACCCAACAAAGCGTCGACGGCGACGTCTGATCCTTCGTTGGCACTGATACTTTGCAAGGCACCGCTGCTGGGCGCATTGACTTCGATCGTGACCTTGTCGGTTTCCAGCTCGACCATCGGTTCATCAACCTCGACCTGATCGCCTACGGATTTAAACCATTTCGATACCGTCGCTTCGCTGACGGATTCGCCTAGGGTGGGAACTTTAATCTCAACAGCCATGTTTCAATCCCTTTGGTTCTGTATCATTTGTTTTGTCTTTGACAACGTTTGCATCATGCTTTTTCTGTCATACCCAACGCGGTCTGAACCAGTTGATGTTGTTCAGCCAGATGTTTTTTATGCAGTCCCGTCGCCGGAGCCGCCGCCGGCGCACGGCCCGCGTATTCAATTTTCACGTCACCTAGACCCAATTCCCTGAGCACGCTTTCCAGCGGCTCGCGAATAAACGACCAACTGCCCATATTGCGCGGTTCTTCCTGACACCAGACAATATCGGCTTTGGGGAAACGCGCCAATTCATCGCTTAAGGCTTTTCTCGGGAACGGGAACAATTGTTCGACCCTGAGCAGATAAACATCACGGATGCTTTTTTGTTCACGCTCTTCCAGCAAATCGTAATAAACCTTACCGCTGCACAGCACCAGCCGTTTGATTTTGTTATCCGCGACAACATCACCGTTATCCCACAAAATACGGTGGAACGTGGTTCCGGCGGCCATGTCTTCAAGACTGGATACACAGCGTTTATGCCTTAACAATGATTTCGGCGTCATCAGAACAAGGGGCTTGCGGAAATCCCGCTGCAATTGACGCCTGAGTACATGGAAATAATTGGCCGGTGTGGTGCAATTGCAGACTTGCATATTGTCTTCGGCACACAGTTGCAGATAACGTTCCAGCCGGGCCGAAGAATGTTCCGGGCCCTGACCTTCGAAACCATGAGGCAGCAACATCACAAGCCCCGACATGCGCAACCATTTGTGTTCGCCGGAAGAAACAAACTGATCAATGACCACTTGCGCACCATTGGCGAAATCACCGAACTGGGCTTCCCACAGAACCAGCATTTGCGGCTCGGCCAGACTGTAGCCGTATTCAAATCCCAGCACACCGGCTTCGGACAGGGGACTGTCGATGACTTCAAATGGAGCCTGTCCAAAGCGCAAATTATTCAAAGGGATATAACGCTCTTCGGTCATTTGATCGACCAGCACGGAATGACGCTGGGAAAATGTTCCCCGGCCACTGTCCTGTCCGGACAGACGAACCGGATGGCCTTCGGTCAACAGGGTGCCGAAAGCCAACGCTTCGCCGGTGGCCCAGTCGATGCCCTGACCGGCGTCGATCACTTTTTTCTTGACCCCCAATTGGCGAATGATTTTCTTGTGCAGATTAAAATTATCCGGCACTTTTGATAACGCGTCACCGACTTCTTTCAAACGGTCAATGGAAACCCCGGTTTCACCACGGCGGGCATCCCCTTGCGCCACCGACAACCCTGACCATTTGCCGTCCAGCCAGTCGGCCTGATTGGTTTTATAGTCCGCCGATCCTTCATAGGCCTGATCCAGATTGTCCATAAACACCCGGGTCTGATTATCGACGTCTTCCTGTGTCAATAGTCCCTGATTGATCAGTTTTTGTGCATAGATATCCCGTGTTGTCGGATGGGATGCGATTTTCTTGTACATCAACGGCTGTGTGAACATCGGCTCGTCGCCTTCGTTATGGCCGTGACGGCGATAACAGATCATGTCAATGACCACGTCTTTTTTGAACCGTTGGCGGTATTCCATGGCAATCCGGGCGCAATGGACAACGGCTTCGACATCATCGGCATTGACGTGGAAGATCGGAGCGGCCACGGTTTTCGCCACATCCGAACAATAAGGCGAAGAGCGTGAAAATTTAGGCGCCGTGGTAAAACCGATCTGGTTATTGATGATAATATGGATGGTACCGCCGGTCTGGTAACCGATCAAATGGGACAGATCGAGGGCTTCGGGAACCAGTCCCTGTCCGGAAAAAGCGGCATCGCCGTGAAGCAACAAAGCCATTACTTTTTCACGTTCCGTATCGTTTCTTTGCACCTGTTTGGCGCGCACCTTGCCAAGACAGACCGTGTTGACAACTTCCAAATGGGACGGGTTTGCAGTCAATGACAGATGCACCGATTTGCCGTCAAACACCCGGTCCGATGACGACCCCAGATGATATTTGACGTCGCCGGATCCAAACACATCATCGGGCCGGGATGATCCGCCCATGAATTCATGAAAAATGGCCTTGAACGGTTTTTCCATGACGTTGGCCAGCACATTCAAACGCCCGCGATGGGCCATGCCAAGGACAATTTCCTGAAGCCCCAACTGGCTGCCGCGTTTGAAAATCTGTTCCATGGCCGGAACCAGACTTTCGCCGCCATCAAGACCAAAACGTTTGATGCCGGTAAATTTTTTATCAAGGTATTGTTCAAACCCTTCGGTTTCGATCAAACGGTTGAGAATGGCTTTTTTACCCTGATCGGTAAAACTGGTCTGGTTATGAATGCGTTCAATGCGTTCCTGTATCCATGATTTTTCATCCGGCCCCTGAATATGCATAAATTCAATGCCGATGGACGAACAATAGGTTTGGTGCAAAACTTCGATAATTTGCCGGATCGAGGCGGTTTCAAGACCAAGTACATAATTGATGAAAATTTCCCGGTCCATATCGCGGTCTTTAAAACCGTATGTCACCGGGTCCAGTTCCGGATGGTTCAACGGTTCGTTCAACCCCAAAGGATCCAGTTTTGCCAGCAAATGACCGCGCACCCGGTAAGAACGGATCAACATCAGGGCGCGGATCGAATCGAGGGTGGCTTCGCGGATTTTATCGGACCCCATCTGTTGGCTCGCCGGAACATAGCCGGGCGGGATTTGACCGGGTACCACGGTTTCACCGGAACGGGCCATCTGTTCCGATAACGGGGCCAGGCACCCCTGTCCGAGCACGCCCTGATCGGACGGCGCCCACGATGCGCCTTTCATCTCCTTGTCAACGACTTCGGCATCGCCATGCAATTCGGCGAAGAATTCCTGCCAGCGATAATCCACCGATCCCGGATCATCAAGATAGCGTTCAAACATTTCGGCGATGTAAACCTGATTTCCGGTAAACAAAAACGTATTGAAATCCATTTCCGTCATCGTTTTTTTCATGCGTCCCTAAAACGCATCCTCCCTTTGGTTCGTCACAAAATCCGTACAGGCAAATACGGCAACCTTGTTCCGGCACAATTTCTGTTAACGGCGTCCGCACTGAATTCACGGCCCTTTTGCGAACGCCTTAACAGAGATGCTTTATATTCAGCCGTTATATATTCCGGCCAATGTTGTCCCTAAAGTCGCAGGCGAATCGGCCACTTCGACACCGGCCTGACGCAGGGCTTCGATTTTATCGCTTGCGCCGCCCTTGCCACCGGCGATGATGGCCCCGGCATGTCCCATGCGCCGTCCCGGCGGTGCGGTGACCCCGGCGATAAATCCGACCACCGGTTTTTTTGTTCCCGACGCCTTGATCAGTTCGGCCCCGTCTTCTTCGGCGGAACCGCCGATTTCACCGATCATGATGATGGCTTCGGTTTCATCGTCTTCGATAAACATACCCAGACAATCAACAAAGTTGGTGCCATTGACCGGATCACCGCCAATGCCGATACAGGTCGATTGACCAAACCCGACGGCTGTGGTCTGGGCCACCGCTTCGTACGTTAGTGTGCCGGACCGGGACACAATGCCGACCTTGCCGCGTTTGTGAATATGGCCCGGCATGATACCGATTTTACATTCATCAGGCGTGATCACGCCCGGACAGTTGGGCCCGATCAGGCGCGTCCTGGAATTTTCCAGCGCCCGCTTCACCGTCACCATGTCCAGCACCGGGATGCCTTCGGTAATACAGACCACCAACGGGATTTCCGCATCGATGGCTTCCAGAATGGCATCGGCCGCAAACGGCGGCGGCACATAAATCACCGACGCGTTGGCTTCGGTTTTCTGGACGCATTCCCGGACCGTATCAAACACCGGCAAATCAATATGGGTTGATCCACCTTTGCCGGGGGTAACCCCGCCGACCATGTTGGTGCCATAGGCGACGGCCTGTTCGGAATGAAAGGTGCCCTGGGCACCGGTGAAACCCTGACACATGACACGGGTCTTTTTATTAACGAGAACAGCCATGTTACTGGGCCTCCTTTACGGCTTTGACAATTTTTTCCGCAGCATCCCCAAGATCGTTACCGGAAATAATCGGCAAGCCTGAGTTGGCCAGAATTTCTTTACCCATTTCAACGTTGGTGCCTTCAAGCCGGACCACCAGCGGGACCGCAAGACTGACTTCGCGGGCCGCCGCCACAACGCCTTCGGCGATGACATCACACCGCATGATGCCGCCAAAGATATTGACCAGAATGCCTTCGACGTTGGCATCGGAGAGAATGATTTTAAAGGCTTCGGTGACCCGTTCACGGGTGGCCCCGCCGCCAACATCCAAAAAATTAGCCGGATCGGCACCGTTCAGTTTGATAATATCCATAGTCGCCATGGCCAGTCCGGCACCGTTGACCATGCATCCGATTGACCCATCCAGCTTGATGTAATTCAACTCATGCTTGGCCGCTTCCAGCTCCATCGGGTCTTCTTCTTCTTCGTCGCGCATTTCGGCAACGTCTTTATGGCGATAGAGGGCATTGTCATCGAAATTGATTTTCGCATCCAGCGCCATCACATCGCCCGCACCGGTCACCACCAGCGGATTGATCTCGACTATGGAACAGTCCAGATCAACAAAGGCTTTGTACATGGCCATCACCAGTTTGACGCAGGATTTGACCTGTCCACCTGTCAAACCCAGACCAAAAGCAATGCGCCGGGCGTGAAAAGCCTGCAACCCGGTTGCCGGATCAACGGCCACCTTGATGATTTTTTCTGGCGTCGCGGCGGCCACTTCTTCAATTTCCATGCCGCCTTCGGTCGAGGCCATCAAGGTTAACTGTGACGTTTCCCGGTCCAGCAACATACCCAGATAAAGTTCCTGTGCAATATCACAGCCGTCTTCGATATAAAGCCTTTTGACCTCTTTACCGGTTTCCCCGGTTTGTTTGGTCACCAGTATGTGGCCCAACATTTCAGACGCGTTGGCTTTGACTTCATCCACGGATTTGACAACGCGGACGCCGCCTTTGCCATCCGGGTTGTCTTTGAACCGTCCGGCACCGCGGCCACCGGCGTGAATTTGTGATTTGACTACAAAAACCGGGCCGCCCAGTTGTTCGGCGGCTTTTACCGCTTCGTCAACCGTATAGGCAACCGCGCCCTTGGGTACGGCAACACCGTATTTCGAGAGCAATTGCTTGCCCTGATACTCATGAATGTTCATCCTGTCCTCAATTATTGTTGATGTGTCGTTTTCTTCATCCAGCCTTGGCAGGACGGTTTATTTTTTCTTCTGCGACGCTTTGGCTTTTTCGCGGCTGATCTTTTTGGTGGTTGCGACCAAATCCTGAACCGCTTTCACCGATTTGTTGAACATGGCCTTTTCGGATTTATCCAATTTAATTTCAACAATGCGTTCAACCCCTTTGGCACCGATGACGCACGGCACACCGACATAAAGTCCTTTGACACCATATTCACCGCGTAAATACGCCGCGCACGGCATCACCCGTTTTTTGTCTTTCAGATAACTGTCGGCCATGGCAATGGCGGAACTGGCAGGCGCGTAAAAAGCCGATCCGGTTTTCAAAAGACCAACTATTTCACCGCCGCCCATACGCGTACGCTGGACAATTTCATCAATACGTTCCTGCGTCGTCCATTTCATTTGCACCAGATCCGGAAGCGGAATACCGGCCACCGTTGAATAACGCACCGACGGCACCATGGTATCGCCGTGACCGCCCAGAACAAACGCGGTCACATCTTCGACGGAGACTTTAAATTCTTCGGCCAAAAAATAACGGAACCGGGCACCATCCAAAACACCGGCCATGCCGACCACCATGTTGTGTTTCAATCCCGATGCATCGCGCAGTACGGCGACCATGGCATCGAGCGGATTGGTAATACAGATAACAAAGGCTTTCGGTGCGTATTTTTTAATACCGGAACCGACCTGTTGCATGACGGACGTATTGATACCGATCAGATCATCGCGGCTCATCCCCGGTTTGCGGGCGACCCCGGCGGTAACGATAATCACGTCCGCACCCTTGATGGCGGCATAGGACTTGGCCCCCTTTATATCGGCATCAAATCCTTCGACCGGAGAGGATTCCGCGATATCCAGCGATTTGCCTTGCGGAATGCCATCGACAATATCAAACAGAACAATATCGCCCAGTTCTTTTAATCCAGCCAGATGCGCCAGCGTTCCACCAATGTTTCCTGCGCCGATAAGCGCGATTTTATTACGAGCCATGTGTCAAAACCATCCCTTGAAAGTGCCAAAATTACCCATTCAACGCAGCAAAATCCGCATACGCACGAAATCGAATAATTATACGTACCTTTAATTTCCATGCAGGGCAAGGCTTTGGTTGATATTTCAATGATTTAGCGGAACGATCGGTCCAGAATAAAAATTATGGGGCTACTGTCGAAACAGTGAATCCGGGCGTTATTTCCCCCGGAGCCTGAAAACCAGCAGCTTAATAATATCCTGATGCAGGCAGGTTTCACTGACCAGTTCAAGCCCGGCGGCATCGGCGTATTGTTCCGTGTTACGGTCAAAGCGGGCGCCATACATCCATTTCACCCAAGGCGCCCAAAGGCGCATGATCAACCTTTTCAGGGGTCGCTTTGAATAGGCATATTCAAGAATGTGAATTTCCCCATCCTTTCGGCAAACCCGGGCCAGTTCTTTCAGAGCCGGTAATTGCAGGGCATCATCCAGCACACAAAAAAGAAACGTTGAGACCACCACATCAAAACTTTGGGCTTTGAAAGACAAGGCCGTGACATTCATGTTCAACAAACGGACATCGCAATTTAAGCGTTGTTGTCTTTTCCGGGCACGCCCGAGCATGGCCGGGCTGAGATCAATTCCGGTGATACGGGCGTTTACCGGATAATATTCCATGTTGCGCCCGGTGCCGACACCGGCATCCAGGACTTCCCCTGTTATGTTCTGCCAGAGTTGCTCGCGAATATGGCGATAACGAAAATATTCAAACGGTAAATCCAGCAAATCGTAAAGCCGGGCAATGGAGGTATAGACTTCGGGTTCCGTTTTATTGGCCATCAACCCCGGCCTTCCATTCCAGATAATCAAGCCCGATATCCACCGCCGGGGCCGACTGGGTCAGGGAACCGACAGAAATATAATCAACACCGGTTTCGGCAATGGCACGTATGGTTTTCAGATTAACCCCGCCCGAGGCTTCGAGCGGCACCCGGCCCCGAACCATGTCAACGGCTTTGCGCAACTGATCCGGGGCCATGTTATCGAGCAACAACCGCTCGGCCCCGGCGTCAAGGGCTTCTCTGACCTGATCCAAAGTATCGCATTCAACCTGCACCACCCGTCCGGTGTTGGCGGCCAAAGCCGACGTTACCGCGGCTTTGACGCTGCCGGCGACGACGATGTGATTGTCCTTGATCAATATGCCGTCATCAAGGCGCATACGGTGATTGCTGCCTCCACCGACGCGGACCGCATATTTGGATAACCCGCGCAGCCCCGGCACAGTCTTCCGGGTATCCAGCAACGTCGCCTTGCTGCCTTTGATGGCCTGACAGAAGCGGTTGGTCCAGGTGGCAATGGCCGATAAAAACTGCAAACTGTTCAACGCCGTCCGCTCGGCGGTTAAAATGCCCCGCGCCGGGCCGGAAATGCGCATGATGACGTCACCTGCGGCAACAGCGTCCCCATCACGATGCAGGATATCAATATCGCTATCCACCGCCAACCGGTCAACAATCGCCAGCACCACCGGAACACCGGCGACAATCATGTTTTGCCGCGCCGTCATTGCCGCTTTTAACGTAGTCCCGTCCGGGATGACCGCACTTGATGTGATATCACCGGAACCGATGTCTTCTTTTAAGGCGGCATCGACCAAGGCTTTGATATCACCGGTTTCGGGCGGCGCAAAAGTCACGCGGTTTTCATCCGTTTTTCAGCATCGGCGACAACAGGCGGTGACATTTCCAGCATTTTATTCAACGACCCCAGCGCTTTCAGGCGCAAGTCTTCATCAATTTCAATGCGCGGAGCTTCGTTGACCATGGCCAGATAAATTTTTTCAAGCGTGTTCAATTCCATAAACGGACAGTTAGCGCAATTGCACGTTCCGTCCGCCCCCGGTGCCGGATACAGGGTTTTGCCGGGCGCCTGTTTTGTCATTTCATGCAAAATGTGCTGTTCGGTGGCGACGATAAAACTTGGGTTGGGTGAATGGGCCACATAATCGATTAACGAACGGGTTGATCCCACATGATCGGCGTGGCGTAAAATGCCGTCATGGCATTCCGGGTGGGCAATGATCAAGGCCTCAGGGTGCCGGCTTTTAAGCCGTGTCAGTTCGCGTTCGGAAAACTGTTCGTGAACCACGCAACTGCCGTCCCACAACAGCATGTCGCGGCCCGTTTCCCGGGCCAGCCATCCGCCCAGATAACGGTCCGGCGCAAACAAAATCGGTTGATCCATGGGGATCTGGTCAATGATATAGCGGGCATTGGAGGATGTGACGATAATATCCGAATGCGCCTTGACCTCGGCGGAACAGTTAATATAGGTCAGGGACAGATGATCAGGGTGTTTGGCCCTGAATGCGGCGAAATCCCTGGGCGGGCAGCTGTCTTCCAAAGAACACCCGGCATCGGCATCGGGAATGACCACGGTTTTTTCCGGTGACAGAATTTTTGCCACTTCGGCCATAAACCGGACCCCGCAAAACACGATCATGTCGGCGTCCGTAGCCGCCGCAGTGCGTGACAAATCCAGCGAGTCGCCAACAAAATCAGCCAGATCCTGAATTTCAGGGTCCTGATAAAAATGCGCCAGAATCACCGCGTTTTTTTCTTTTTTCAGGCGTTTGATTTCAGTCCACGGATCAAACCCTTTGTCCAGGCGTTCCATTGTCAGGGCGTTTGCACCCGCATTTACAACAGTTGACATGATACAGAATTCCTTAAACCTTGCCGCCCAAAACGTCTTGGACCGCCTGTCTTGACAAGTATATAATCAGGATTATCCCCGGCGGCAAACCCGCAAATAGATTGTTTTCAGTTTTTTTCGCCGCTCCGGTGGGCCAACCCCAGATAATCGGCCGATTGCATTTCCATCAATCTTGATGCCGTACGTTCAAATTCAAAAGCCCCGTCGCCTTTTTCATAGAGCTGATGGGGGGCCGCTTCGGCAGCCACAATCAGATTGGTGCGGGCTTCGTACAGGGCATCGATCAAAGTCACAAACCGATTGGCTTCGTTACGGTTTTCAACACCCATCCGGGGGACCCCGTCCATAATGACCGTATGAAACGTTGCCGCCAGTTTGAGATAATCTCCGGCCCCCAAAGCGGTCGCGCACAAATCCCTGAAATGGCAAAAAGCCACACCCTCTGCGGCCAACGGGATCAACACATCACGGCCATGAACTTTTATCGTCACCGGTCCCGGCAGTGCGCCCAAGGTCAATTGATGGAAATCGTCTTCCAGTTTTTTGCCGGTTTCAGGCCCGAGCGGTGTTAAATAGACATCCATCGCGGACAATTTTTCCAGACGGTAATCCCGCCCCGCATCCAGTTCAAACACATCCAGTTTTTGTTCGATCAAATCAATAAACGGCAAAAAACGGTCCCGTTGCAGGCCGTCTTTATACAAATCCCGGGGCGGGCGGTTTGATGTTGTTACCATCACCACACCGTTTTCAAACAAACATTCAAACAGCCGTCCCAAAATCATGGCGTCGCCAATATCGGTGACGTGCAATTCATCAAAACACAGCACCCATACGCGGGCCGCAATGACCCGGGCCAAGGCTTCCAGTGGATCAACATTTTCCGGCACCTTTTGCTGTTGCCGGGCGTCCCTGAAATTCTGCAGGCGGCGATGGACTTCCTGCATGAAGCTGTGAAAATGAACGTGTTTGCGCTTTTCCGTCGGAATTTGTTCAAAAAACAGATCCATCAGCATGGATTTACCACGCCCGACCCCGCCCCACAGGTAAAGCCCTTTGGGCACGGGCTGGATTTTCGCGCCCAACCCCAACCGCACCAGCCAGCCGCTTTTGCCCATTTGCCCGGCATAGCCCTGTAATTGATCGCTCAAGGCCTGGAGTTTCTCCACAGCCTTGGCCTGCCTCGGGTCATCGACAATTTCACCGGCATCGATCATGTTCCGATAGGCATCGGTCAATGAAATTGTATCTGCCACCGCCCGGGCCACTGTCATTTCATACGGCCTTTGTCAGGATGAAAACGCTGCTGCATTTGCAAGCGGGTTCGATAGGCCAGGGATGTGGTCAAATCATCACCGATATCCACATCGGACCACGTCACCACTTCGCCTTCGAGCACAGGTTTTTTCAGTTTAAGGGCGTTCGCCAGTCCAATCGGCACGGCCTTGATCGCCATGGCGTCCCCGGCGGACATCAAACGGCCCCAAACGGTGTAGCCGCCTTCGCCATCGAGCATTTCGCCCGCATTCAGTCCCCGTTTGGCCGTCGCCACCACATCGGCGTTGAATTCCCGGGATACCCCGGTTGGTTGCTGCATCAAAGCCACCGACGCCACACTGATCCCCAATTCAAGACCGATCAGATGACAGGGCCGCCACAGAGCCGAATAACGCCCCGAAGGATCGGTTTTAAGTCCATAGTCCTTGAAACACTGTTCGACATATTTATCCCCGGCCCTGAACGTCACATAAACGCCCCAACGCAAATCATTTTCCAGATCGCATCCGTCCCGGTCCCGGGATGACACCACTTCGACCTGACCCGCATGTGCGAGCATGCCGCCATCGCTTTCCGGGATCATTTTTTCAGCCAGTTTATCCGCCGCACAGGGCGGAAATTCAAGCCCGCCCCCGGCCGGCCTGAGACCACAGGCGTTACTGACAGCCGCCATTTCAAGGCCGGACTTGGTGCCATCAAGGAACGAATTGAACATTTTTGCGTTCATGCCGCTTTTGGCCGCCTGTTTTTTATCAATGCCGTAATAATCCCAGATCGTGTCCGGGGTTGAGGCGTGGAATTCCGGCATATAAAGCGTGCCTTTACCGGCACCGATCACTTCGAACCCGCTCGCCCGCGCCCAATCTACCTGTTCTGCGATCAATGCCGGCTGATCACCGTAAGCCATCGAATAGACCACCCCGGCCCGGGTCGCTTTTTCCGCCAGTAACGGCCCGACCAAGGCGTCGGCTTCGACGTTGACCATGACCACATGCCGGCCCCGGTCAATGGCGGTGGTGGCATGCAAAATACCGGCTTCGGGAATGCCGGTGGCTTCGATGACAACCTCGACCCCGCCCGCGCTGATCAGGGAAACAGCATCATCGGTGATAAATGTTGTCCCCATTGACAAAGCCTTGGCCGCCGATGTGGCCTTAAAACTGTCTTCTGGCCATCCCGTTGTCAGCATGGCCTTTCTCGCCACATCCACATTCAGATCGGCGATCCCCATAATATGCAGACCGGGCGTACGCCTTGCCTGGGCCAAAAACATCGAGCCGAATTTACCGGCCCCGATCAAGACCACCCGTATGGGGCGGCTCTGATCGGCACGCTGCTTTAACATATGATAAAGGTTCATTTTTCCATCCACCTTGAAAGCGACAGGGCGTTGTCGTTTCCTTTGTTTTTCAAACCCTGCATGACGCCAAGGCGGTCTTTGTCAGACCGGTTCTGGCTGAGTTTGAATTTGCCTTCAATCCTGTCCACCGGCATTTCAAAAGCAACGATTCCTTTTAACAGGTGATCGATTTTTTCGTCTGTCAATGCTGTTGTCGTCCACGGCGTTTTCGCCCCTTGTTCATAAGCATTGGTTAATTGATCCAGAATTTCCAGCGTTCTTTCCCGGTCCGTTATCATTTCCGGCACGCCCGATACATGAACGGCAATATAATTCCATGTGGGAACCAGTCCTTTGCTGTCATACCAACGGGGTGAAATATAATCATGAGGCCCCTGAAATACGGCCGTCATTGTGGTCTTGCCGTCCAGCAATCGCCAATGATCGTTGGCGCGGGCAAAATGACCGGTCAGGCGGACCTTGCCAGCGGTCATTTGTTCAGGAAAAACGGGAATGTGACTGACGACAGGCGCGCCACCGGCAACACTGATTAACGTCGCAAAGCCATGATTTTCAATGACTTCGTAAAGCAAACGGGGATCGCTTTCATCAAAATGCGGTGGCCTGTACATAAAACGAATTACCCTTTGCAGCGGAAATTTTCTTGACGAATGAGCAAAATTTTGTCCAAATGATAAATAAATGCTGTAAATTCAATTTAACGCGTCAAAAAGCAACCGTAAAGCAGGAGACTTCAAAATGGCATCCGACAAAGTCGCCTCCGCCAATGAACCCGCCATCAAACAGGGACGATTGACAGCCGGTCAATACGCCGCCAATTTCTGTGACCTGCATCCATTACTGACGGCGAAGCAGGCCATGGCCGAATCGGCGCGCTGTTATTTTTGTTATGACGCACCTTGCGTTACCGCCTGTCCCACGGACATTGATATTCCTTTGTTCATTCGCCAGATTGCCAGCGGTGACGTCAAAGGCTCGGCGCAAACCATTTTCACGCAAAACATAATGGGGGCCATGTGCGCACGTGTGTGTCCCACCGAACAGCTTTGCGAACAGGTATGTGTCAGGAACGACAGCGAGCAGAAACCGGTTGCCATTGGCCGCCTGCAACGGTTTGCCACGGAAAAACCCATCCTTGAAAACATACAGTTTTTCACACCCGCGCCGGACAGCGGCAAAACGGTCGCCGTTGTCGGTGCCGGGCCTGCGGGTTTGGCGTGCGCCCACCGGCTGGCCCTCCACGGTCACAAGGTGGACATTTTCGAAGCCCGGGAAAAACCGGGCGGGCTTAATGAATACGGCATCGCCACCTATAAAACGACGGACAACATCGCGGGCAAAGAAACCGACTACATTCTCGGCATCGGCAATATTGACATTCACTATAACAAGGCTCTGGGCCGGGATATCACGCTTGAAAGCCTGCAACAGGATTATGACGCCCTGTTTCTTGGAATGGGAATGGCAGGGGTCAACCGGCTCGGCTTTGACAACGAAGACCTGTCCGGGGTTGTTGACGCCGTTGACTATATCGCCCGACTGCGCCAATCGGATGATTACGCCACCTTGCCGACCCCGGAACGGGCCGTGGTTATCGGTGGCGGCATGACCGCCATTGATATGGCCATACAGATTAAATTACTGGGCAGCCGCGATGTGACGCTGGTTTACCGCCGTACTCAAGAGGCCATGAAAGCCAGCCCCTATGAGCAACATCTGGCCCAAAGCAAAGGCGTGACGATCATATGCAACGCCAGCCCGAAACGCCTGATTGCCGGGGACGGAGCCGTCACCGGTGTTGAATTCATGCGCACGGAAACCGGCGACGACGGTCAACTGCAAGAAACCGGGGAAACATTTACCCTGGATGCGGACATGGTGTTTAAAGCCATTGGCCAGAATTTCGATAACAGTCCCCTGAAGGGCACACCATCCCCCGGCCTTGAAAACGGCCGCATCAAGGTCGATGAAAACAGAAAAACCACACTGGATACTGTCTGGGCCGGTGGCGACTGTATCAAAGGCGGTGAAGATTTAACCGTCGCCGCCGTTGCTGATGGCCGCGTTGCCGGAGACGCCATCGATCATTATCTGTCAACCGGCAAACATAAAGGGAGCGCATAACATGGCTGATCTTCGTGCAGAATTTTTGGGCATTCGTTCCCCCAATCCGTTCTGGTTGGCGTCCGCCCCACCCACCGACCGGGAAGTGAATGTGGAACGCGCCTTCACAGCCGGATGGGGCGGGGTTGTGTGGAAAACGCTGGGGCTGGACCCACACGTGGTCAATGTCAACGGCCCCCGCTACGGGGCCATTTACGGGGCTGACCGGCAATTGATCGGATTTAACAATATCGAATTGATTTCCGACCGGCCGCTGGGGATCAATTTGCAGGAAATCAAAGCCATCAAACAGAAATGGCCCGACCGCGCCGTTGTCGTCTCGTTGATGGTGCCCTGTGATGAAGCGTCGTGGAAAACCATCCTGCCACAAGTCGAAGACACCGGGGCGGACGGCATCGAGCTTAATTTCGGCTGTCCCCATGGCATGTCGGAACGCGGCATGGGTGCCGCCGTCGGTCAGGTGCCTGAATACGTCGGCATGGTTGCGCGCTGGTGCAAAGCCAACACAAATATGCCGGTGATCGTCAAATTAACACCCAATATCACCGATATCCGGGCTCCGGCCCGGGCGGCAAAAGACGGCGGCGCGGACGCCGTGTCCCTGATCAACACCGTCAATTCCATCGTCAGTGTCGATCTCGACAACATGGCCCCTTATCCCAACACCGACGGCAAAGGCACCCACGGCGGTTATTGCGGCCCGGCGGTGAAACCCATCGCCCTGAATATGGTCGCTGAAATCGCCCGCGATCCGGAAACCGCCGGTTTGCCTATTTCCGGCATCGGCGGCATCACCACATGGCGGGATGCGGCGGAATTCATGGCCTTGGGTGCGGGCAATGTTCAGGTCTGTACCGCGGCCATGACATACGGCTTTAAAATTATTGATGAACTGACGGCGGGCTTGAGCAACTGGATGGACGATCAGGGCTATACATCCATAGACCAGTTCGTTGGCAAAGCGGTGCCAAATGTGACCGACTGGCAGTATCTGAATTTGAATTACATTACCAAAGCCCTGATCAATCAGGACCTTTGTACCAAGTGCGGGCGCTGCCACATCGTTTGTGAAGACACGTCCCATCAGGCGATTACCAACGAAGTTGACGGCATACGCATGTACCGGGTCAAGGACGAAGAATGCGTCGGCTGTAATTTATGCGTCAGCGTTTGCCCGGTCGAGGACTGCATCACTTTGGTGCAACAACCATCCGGCACGGACGCCCGTACCGGGAAACCGATTGATCCCGATTACGCCAACTGGACGACCCATAAGAACAACCCGGCGGCAGGTTAGGTTTATGATCGGGGCAACAGGCCCTGCATAAAGACCCGGGATATGGTTTTATAGGCGTCTTCAAATAGCGGCGCCGGGTCTTCGCCGGTATCCATGACGGCTTTGATCTGGGCCTCGAAATCAGCATAATGCTGGGTCACCGCCCAGATCATAAACACCAGATGGGTCGGATCAATATCGGCAATTTTTCCGGACCCTATCCATTTTCTGAAAACCGCCGACTTGGCCTCGACCAGCGATTTGACCCGGGTCTGAAGCAGCGGTTTCAGCAATGGCGCCCCTTGCAGAATTTCCGACATGAACAGACGCGAGGCTTCCGGCTGGTTTTTTGAAAATTCAAGTTTGCGTTTGATATAGGCCAGAATTTCCTGTTCAGGGTCGCCGTTTTCATCAATGTCTTCAAATGGATTGAGCCACATTTCAAGTGTGCGGTCCAATACGGCCACATACATGTCCTGTTTGCGGCGAAAATAGTAAAGCAAATTGGGCTTTGACATCTCGGCCGCTTGGGCGACCTGATCAACGGTGGTGCCGCGAAATCCGAACGTAGAAAAAATATCCAGTGCCGCATCCAGAATACGCTGTTCATTGATTTGCTGGATGCGGGTTTTCTTGCGCGTGCGCCGGGCGCGGGCATGGTTTTCGGCATCCATATCCAGAACCGGAGCCTCACTTTTGTTTTTCCGTTTGCTCATTTTAACATTTGGCTCCGAATTAAAGGCTTTCACCGTACAATTTTCTTGATCCTGAAACAGGAATAAGAGTATTTTAAACTTTACCACTTGGTCAACATTTACAACCACAAAAACATATCAGGCTAAAACATAAAACAAAGATGTCAGCCTGCAAAGGGAGGCCATTAAATCATGAGCACATCCGGCACAACACTTAAAGGGGGCCTGATCCAGATGGGGCTTAAGGGTGACACGTCCATGACGCCGGATCAGATCAAACAGAAAATGCTGGACGCGCACGTCCCCCTGATCGAACAAGCCGGGGAACAGGGCGTACAGGTTTTGTGTTTTCAGGAAGTCTTTACCCAGCCTTATTTCTGTCCCAGTCAGGATGACAAATGGTACGCGGCGGCGGAAAATATTCCGGACGGTCCGACCACCAGACTGATGCAGGACTATGCCAAAAAATACAACATGGTGATCGTCGTTCCCATTTATGAACAGGACATCACCGGCGTTTATTACAATACCGCCGCCGTTATTGACGCAGACGGCACCTACCTTGGCAAATACAGGAAAACCCACATTCCCCACGTTGCCGGTTTCTGGGAAAAATTTTTCTTCAAACCGGGCGCATCCGGCTGGCCGGTGTTTGAAACCGCTTATTGCAAATTGGGCGTTTATATCTGTTATGACCGGCATTTTCCCGAAGGCTGGCGTGCACTGGCGTTAAAAGGGGCGGAATACATCGTCAATCCGTCGGCGACCGTGGCCGGTGTTTCCGAATACCTGTGGAAACTGGAACAACCGGCGTCGGCTGTCGCCAACGGCTGTTTCATCGGGGCCACCAACCGTATTGGTAATGAGGCGCCGTGGAATGTCGGCGAATTTTACGGGCAAAGCTATTTCGTCAATCCCCGTGGCGAGATCGAAGCCATCGCCAGCCGTGACAAAGATGAACTGCTGGTCCACGAAATGGATATGAACATGGTCCGGGAAATCCGCAATAAATGGCAGTTTTTCAGGGATCGCCGTCCGGAAACCTACACCCCCTTGACCGATCTCAACTAATTAATAAAGGACTGAAACCGATGACGAACGATAAAAATTTATCCATTGATGGCGACCGTTTGTGGAATTCGTTGATGGAAATGGCAAAAATCGGGCCCGGCGTCAAAGGCGGCAACCGCAGACTGGCATTGACGGACGAGGACAAACAAGGCCGCGACCTGTTTGTCAGCTGGTGTAAAAAAGCCGGATGCTCCATTAAAATTGACGCCATGGGTAATATTTTCGCAAGGCGTGAAGGCAAAAATCCTGATCTGGCCCCGGTCATGACCGGAAGCCATCTCGATACCCAGCCGTCGGGCGGGCGTTTCGATGGTGTGTTTGGTGTGTTGTCGGGGCTGGAGGCCCTGCGTACCCTCAATGATCTGGATTATCAGACCGAACGGGCCATCGAAGTCGTCGTCTGGACCAACGAGGAAGGTTCCCGCTTTGCCCCGGCAATGGTTGCATCGGGGGTTTTTGCCGGAGAATTCACCCTCGAATACGGACTTTCCCGGGCCGACACGGACGGCAAAACCATGGGCGAGGAATTGGAGCGCATTGGCTACGCCGGTCCTGAAAAAGTCGGCGGCCGCGATGTTCACGCCTATTTCGAAAGCCATATCGAACAGGGCCCCATATTGGAAGCCGAAGACAAAACCATCGGCATCGTCACCGTGGCCCAGGGCCAGCGCTGGTACGAGATCAATTTAACCGGGGTCGAATCCCATGCCGGACCGACGCCCATGAACCGCCGCAAGGATGCATTATTGGGGGCGGCAAGAATAGTCGATCTGGTCAACAAAATCGGACTTGATTTTGCTCCGGTTGCCTGTGCCACCGTTGGCATGATGGATATTTATCCCAATTCGCGCAACGTCATTCCCGGAAAGGCTTTCCTGACCATCGATTTCAGGCATCCGGACGATGATGTATTGGCACAGATGGACAAAGCCATGCGTGAAGGCGTTGAAAAAATCACATCCGATATCGGGCTTGAGCTGGAACTGGAACAGATTTTCTATTACGCCCCCATCCATTTTGAAGAAAGCTGTGTTTCCGCCGTCCGCGAAGCCGCCAGGGATTGCGGATATTCCGCCCGCGAAATCGTATCCGGTGCCGGGCATGACGCCTGTTATCTGGCAAGCGTCGCGCCGACTTCGATGATTTTCATTCCCTGCGTTGATGGCATCAGCCACAACGAAGCCGAGGACGTCAAGGAAGAATGGGTCAAGGCCGGTGGCGATGTCTTATTGCGTGCGTTGCTGGAAAAAGCCGGACACGTCGTTTAATGACAATCGAAGCCCCCAAACAAAACCGGGAAACCGTTGTCGATATCCAGAATCTGTCTTTGACGTTTCAGACACCGGACGGTCCGGTTTTTGCGCTTTCGGATGTGGATCTGAAAATTGAACAGGGCGAGTTCATGTCCTTCATCGGGCCATCGGGGTGCGGTAAGACCACATTGCTCCGGGTCATCGCCGATCTTGAGCGGTCCACATCGGGGACCATTTCCATCAACGGCAAAACGCCGCATCAGGCCCGGGTTGACCGCAGTTACGGCTATGTCTTTCAGGCCCCGGCCTTATACCCGTGGCGCAATGTTGAAAAAAATGTCACGCTGCCTTTGGAAGTCATGGGCATCGAGCGGGAAGAACGGCAAAATCGGGCAGAAAAATACCTGGAACTGGTCAATCTGAAAGGGTTCGAAAAAAAATACCCGTGGCAATTATCCGGCGGCATGCAACAACGGGCATCGATTGCCCGCGCCCTCAGTTTCGATCCGGATTTATTGTTGATGGACGAACCGTTCGGCGCACTGGATGAAATTGTTCGTGACCATCTCAACGAACAGCTACTGGATTTATGGCGTAAAACACAAAAAACGGTTGTTTTCGTCACCCATTCCATCCCCGAGGCGGTATTTTTATCGACCCACATCGTCGTCATGTCGCCGCGACCGGGACGGATTATTGATATCATTGAAACAAATTTTCCCAAAGACCGCACGCTGGACATTCGCGAAACTCCGGAATTTATTGCCATCGCCCACCGGGTGCGCCAAGGATTGCTGAAGGGTCACGGTGATGACGACTGACACGGCCCTGCATACTCTGCCCAAACCGGATATTTTGGGACGCCTTAAAAAGGGCAATCTGATCCCGGTTACCGTGATTTCACTGATCATTATTATGGCGTGGTATATGGGTGCGGTTTATTTAAACTCGGCACAGCAAATCGAACGTTTCGAGCGCGCCAAAACAAACTGGACGTTCAGCCAGCTTGTCAGCGCGACCCTGTCACAGGACAGGCCGTTGCTGCCGGCCCCGCATCAGGTATTGGCCGAGCTCAACAAAACCGTTTTTCAGAAAAAAATCACCTCCAAACGCAGTCTGGTGTTTCATGCGGGCGTCACCTTGTCATCCACATTGCTGGGTTTTTTCGCCGGTACCGTTCTTGGTATTTTGCTGGCCATCGGCATCGTTCATATGAACAGCCTTGATAAAAGCCTGATGCCGTGGATCATTTCATCACAAACCATTCCCATTTTGGCCATCGCCCCGATGGTGGTGGTTGTGCTGGGGGCCATTGGCCTGAAAGGGCTGGTGCCGAAAGCCATCATTTCCATGTATCTCAGTTTTTTCCCGGTGACCATCAGCATGGTCAAGGGATTGCGATCACCAAGGATCATGGAACTTGATTTGATGCGCACCTATCACGCCAGCATCTGGCAGACACTGACCATGCTCCGGCTTCCGGCGTCGTTGCCGTTTTTGTTTACCGGCCTGAAAATCGGTGTCGCCGCCAGTCTGGTCGGGGCCATCGTTGGTGAACTTCCCACCGGGGCGCAGGCCGGTTTGGGGGCCAGATTGCTGGCCGGGTCCTACTATGGGCAAACCATTCAGATCTGGTCGGCTTTGATCATGGCCTCACTGTTGGCGGGTATTCTGGTCACCGGCATTGGCTGGATCGAGGGCAAAGTGCTTCGACATATGGGATTGATTGCGGACGGGGGAAAATCATGACCCGAAAACCGGATTCTTTCATGGTCGCGGCATCGGCATTGTGGACCGGGGCTTTGATATTGCCGTTTTCACAGTCTGAAAAAACGGCGCTGTGGGATTTTGGTTTATCAGGTCCGCTCGCCGTCATTTGTTTATTGACCTGCCTGTGGCTGATGAAAAAAAACCGGCTTTCCGGATATTGTAAAAGCGCGCTGTTGCTGGGACTGTCGATTGTTGTTTCCGTCTCTGTTGCCTTTAACATCGCTGTTTTACAGGGTCAGACCGGCCCCGGTTTCTGGGCCATGATCCTTGCTGTCTGGGCCATGGTCTGGCGCGGCATTGATCAACTTGCCAACATCAAAACCCTTAACCGTAAAATCGCCACCGCCATCAATCTGATCATCCCCGTTTTGTTTGGATGCTGGCTGTTTTTTTTATGGCAAATCATCGTCACCGGGTTTCAGGTGCCGCAGGTTTTATTACCGCCACCGAGCATGATCTGGGCCCGGTTTATCACATCGCTGGATATATTGGGTGCTGATTTTTACCAGACCTTCATGAAAGCCGTACTGGCCGGGTATGTGCTGGGGTCCGGCACCGGTTTTGTTATCGCCATTGCCGTTGACCGCTCGGATTTTCTGAAAAAAGGAATGCTTCCCGTCGGCAACCTGATCAGCGCCCTGCCCATTGTCGGCATTGCCCCGATCATGGTGATGTGGTTCGGTTTTGACTGGCAATCAAAAGCCGCCGTGGTCGTTATCATGACTTTTTTCCCGATGTTGGTGAACACCGTCAGCGGCCTTGGCGCGTCCGGAAAACTGGAACGGGACCTGATGAACTCCTATGGCGCCGGGTATTGGCAGACATTGTTTAAATTGCGCTTGCCCGCCGCCATGCCGTTTGTTTTCAACGCCCTTAAAATCAATTCTACGCTGGCCTTGATCGGGGCCATTGTAGCTGAATTTTTTGGCACACCCATTGTCGGTATGGGCTTTCGCATTTCAACCGAAGTCGGTAGAATGAACGTCGATATGGTGTGGGCGGAAATTCTGATGGCGGCCATTGCCGGAACCGTTTTTTACGGACTGATGGCTTTACTGGAACGGATGGTGACTTTCTGGCATCCTTCATACCGGCACAAAAACTGAAGCAGCAAAATTAATTTTCACAACGGAGGGTACACAAATGAAGAAAATAATTGCAATGATGGCCATGGTGGCGATCGGTTTGACGGCGAATTTCGCCAAGGCGGCGGAAAAAGTCACACTGCAACTGAAATGGGTGACACAGGCCCAGTTCGCCGGATACTATGTCGCCAAAGACAAAGGCTTTTACAAAGACGCCGGTCTTGACGTCACCATCAACCCGGGCGGACCTGATATTTCCCCGCCACAGATTATTGCAGGCGGCGGTGCCGACGTGGTCATCGACTGGATGCCGTCCGCGTTGGCATCCCGGGAAAAAGGCGTACCTTTGGTCAACATCGCCCAGCCCTTCAAACGGTCCGGCATGATGCTGACGTGTCGCAAGGATTCCGGCATTAAATCACCGAAAGATTTTCCCGGCAAAACCCTTGGCGTCTGGTTCTATGGCAACGAATATCCGTTTTTAAGCTGGATGGCGAAACTGAACATCCCGACGGACGGCAGCAAAAACGGCGTCAAGGTTCTGAAACAGGGCTTCAACGTTGATCCGATCCTGCAAAAACAGGCCGATTGCGTATCGACCATGACCTATAATGAATACTGGCAAATCATCGACGCCGGCATCCCGGCCAGCGAACTGGTTGTCTTCAAGTACGAAGACCAAGGCGTTTCCACATTGGAAGACGGCCTTTATGTCATGGAAAAAAATCTAAAAGACCCGGCATTTGTCAATAAAATGGCGAAATTTGTCAAAGCCAGCATGAAAGGCTGGGCATGGGCACGCAACAACCCGAAAGAAGCGGCCCTGATCACCCTCGAAAACGACGCCACCGGCGCGCAGACGGAAAAACACCAAATCCGCATGATGGGTGAGATTAACAAACTGACCGCAGGCTCTGACGGCACTCTTGATATTGATGACTATAACCGCACCGTCAGCACTTTGTTAAAAGGCGGCTCATCCCCGGTCATCAGCAAAAAACCGGTCGGTGCCTGGACCAAGGCCGTCACCGACAAGATGAAGTCCATGTAAAACCTGTTAGCGGTGCGGTCCCGGCAAATCCGGGGTCGCACCCTTTTGTTTTTTTTATTTCATACGGGAGGGTACCATGTCCTTGATAATCAAAGGCGGAACCATTGTCACAGCAGAAAAAACCTCGGCCGGAGACGTCCTTACCGAAGGCGGTAAAATCGTCGCTGTCGGTGAAAATCTGGAAACCCCAAGCGGGGCCGAAGTCGTCGATGCCGGGGGCTGTTATGTGATGCCGGGCGGCATTGATCCCCACACCCATATGGAACTGCCATTCATGGGAACGGTTGCGTCCGAAGATTTTTTCACCGGCACCACCGCCGGTGCCTGTGGCGGCACCACGATGATTATTGATTTTGTCATTCCGGGACCACAACAGGACGTCATGGAGGCTTATCACACATGGCGCAGCTGGGCGGAAAAAGCCGCCTGTGATTACAGTTTTCACGTCGCCATCACGTGGTGGGACGAAACAGTCAAAAAAGCCATGGAAACATTAACCCGCGATCACGGCGTCAACAGTTTCAAGCATTTCATGGCCTACAAAGGTGCAATCATGGCCGATGATGAAATTCTGGTCAACAGCTTCAACAACGCCCGTGATTTGGGTGCCATTTGTACCGTGCACGCGGAAAACGGTGAACTGGTGTATCATTTGCAGCAGGAAATGCTGAAAAAAGGCATCACCGGACCCGAAGGCCATCCCTTGTCCCGTCCGCCCGAAGTGGAAGGCGAAGCGGCGGATCGCGCCATCCGCATCGCGCAAGTGCTGGACGTGCCTTTATACGTCGTTCACACATCCTGCGAAGACGCGTTGAAAGCCATCACCCGCGCCCGGCTTGAGGGGCAGCGGGTTTTTGCCGAAGCACTGGCCGGACATTTGCTGATTGATGACAGCGTTTATCAGAATCCTGACTGGGATTTTGCCGCCGCCCACGTCATGAGCCCGCCGTTCAGACCCAAACACAATCAGGAAGCCTTATGGCGCGGTATTCAATCGGGCATGATCCAGACCACGGCCACGGATCATTGCTGTTTTTGCGCGCCGCAAAAACAGGCCGGCAAGGATGATTTCTCGCTAATCCCCAACGGCACCGGCGGCGTCGAAGACCGCATGCATGTTTTATGGCACCACGGTGTCAATACAGGACGGTTGACCATGAATGAATTCGTGGCCATCACGTCGGCCAATGCGGCTAAAATTTTCAATATCTATCCACGCAAAGGCAGCATTTCCGTAGGTGCCGATGCCGATCTGGTGGTCTGGGACCCGGAAAAGGAACGCACCATTTCCAAAGACACCCATCACCAGAATATTGATTTCAACATCTTCGAAGGTATGACGGTGAAAGGCATTAACACCACCACCATCAGTCAGGGCAACATCGTTTATCATGACGGCGATGTGCGTACCGAGCGGGGCAAGGGACGCTATATCAACCGGCCAACGTTCGCACCGTTTTACGGGGCCATGGAAAAAACCCGCGCCGCCAAAGCCCCCAAAGCGGTGAAGCGCTGAGGGGGCAAATCACGAGCCGTCAGGCAAACCGGGAGCGTTGCAGGAAATAAGTGGCGATCACCGTCACGCATAAGCTGGCGATAACCGTCGTCTGTGGCCAGCCCTGACCGATGACGCCAACGGTCAGGACAACAAACACCGGGGTCAGATACGTATAGGCCGCGACTTTCGCCGACGGCAGGGTGATGGCCGCAAACTGGGTAATGGCAAAGGTCAAAGCGGTGGTAAAAAAAGCCAGATAAACCACGCCCAGATAGACATAGCCCGGGACCTGCATCCAATCGATGACCAGCAAATCGGGCAAGCTGATGACGCCCAGTTGCAAAGCCGTCATCACGATCATCCAGAACGTCATCACCAACGCGCTTTCACCGCGGTGCATTTTTTTCACCAATGGCACATACACACCAAACGCCACCACCCCGATCAGAAAAATCCATTCCCCGCGCCCCAGTTCGAACGCCAGCAAACGGGCAAGGCTGCCATCAAAGATCACCCAAACCGCGCCCAGACCCGCAATCACCATCAAAAAGGTCGCCCGCCTTGGCATTTTCACGCCCAGCAAAATCCATGCGAACCCGGCACTGATCAAAGGCATCAGGGTATAAAGCGCACTTAGATTAACTGCCGTTGCCAGACGCAAGGCCTTGAACATGGCGATAAAAAACACCGTCATACAAACCGCCAGTACGGAATAACGAACAAGGTCCGGCAAAGACGGCCAGCCGTGCAATCCTTTCATCCGGCACACCGCCCAGAAAATAACCGACGCCAATGAAAAGCGCATGAACATCAATACGCTGGGCGGCAGGGCATAGGTGATTTCCGTGCCCACCGTGAACGATGTGCTGATCATAAACGCATACAACAGCATCAAGCCGTGGGCGCGGGTGACATGACGTTCAGCGGACAACAAACATGACCCTATTTGGTGCCGAACAAACGGTCACCGGCATCGCCCAGCCCCGGCACGATATAGGCTTTTTCATTGAGCTTTTCATCCAGCGCGGCAACATAAACCGGCACATCCGGATGATCGTCCAGCAACACCTGAATGCCTTCGGGCGCGGCGACCAGTGCCATCAGGGTTATGTTTTTATCATTTACCCCGCGGTCATTGAGGACGCTCAGGGCATAGGACGCCGAATGCCCGGTCGCCAGCATGGGATCGGTGACAATAAACGTCCGCCCCGTCACGTCCGGCAATTTCACCAGATATTCCACCGGGCGTTTGGTTTCCGGATCGCGGTAAAGCCCGATATGTCCGACCCGGGCCGAGGGCATCAGTTCCAGCAACCCGTCGGCCATCCCGGAACCGGCGCGCAATATGGGCACCACGCCGACTTTTTTGCCGCCGATGACCGGGGCTTTGTCCATGGCACACACCGGCGTTTCGATGTTTTCATAGGCAACGGGCAACGCGCGCGTAATTTCATAGCCCATCAACAACGACAATTCTTTCAGCAACGCGCGAAACGTCTTGGTTGACGTAGCGGTTTTGCGCATATGGGTCAGTTTGTGCAAAATCAAAGGATGGTCAAGAATATGCAAATTGGGAAAATCGGGATGGCGGGTCATAGAAAAGGGTCCTTAAAAATCTGTCTTAAAAATCTACCTAAAAAATCTGAATGTTACATGGCACCGAAACCGGAACGGGCTTGGACAGAAACCTATCACGACAAAGGGCAGTTTGGTAACAGCAAATCAATAGATTTTTACTGTACCTTGCCATTTCTGAAAACTGGCCTTATTTTGCAACGCAACATCTTTTATTTTCGGTTTAAAAGCATAAGGAAACAGTCCATGGCTAAAATCAAGGTGATCAATCCCATCGTCGAACTGGACGGTGATGAAATGACCCGTATCATCTGGCAATTCATCAAAGACAAATTGATCTTGCCCTATCTTGATGTGGACTTGAAATATTACGATCTGTCCGTTGAAAAACGCGATGAAACCGACGATCAGATTACCATTGATTCCGCCAACGCCATCAAAAAATACGGTGTTGGTGTCAAATGCGCGACCATCACCCCCGATGAACAGCGCGTCGAAGAATTCGATCTGAAAAAAATGTGGAAATCCCCCAACGGCACCATCCGCAACATTTTGGGCGGCACCGTGTTCCGGCAACCTATTTTGTGCAACAATGTCCCCCGTCTGGTGCCGGGCTGGACCCAGCCCATTGTCATCGGCCGTCATGCATTTGGTGATCAATACCGGGCAACAGACATGCTGGTGCCGGGTGCGGGTAAACTGTTGATGCGGTTTGAACCATCAGACGGTGGCGACGTCATCGAACACGAAGTTTTCGAATTCAAGGAAAGCGGCATTGCCATGTCCATGTATAATCTGGACGAATCGATCCGTGGCTTTGCCCGCGCCTGTATGAATTATGGCCTTGATCTGGGCTGGCCGGTTTACCTGTCAACCAAAAACACCATTATGAAAGCCTATGATGGCCGTTTCAAAGATTTATTCGAGGACGTGTTCAACAACGAATTCAAAGACAAATTTGAAGCCAAAGGCATCACCTATGAACACCGGCTGATTGATGACATGGTCGCCTGTGTCATGAAGTGGAGCGGCGGTTTTGTCTGGGCCTGTAAAAACTATGACGGCGACGTGCAATCGGATACGGTGGCACAGGGCTTTGGCTCTCTTGGTTTAATGACATCGGTCTTGATGACGCCGGACGGAAAAACCGTCGAGGCCGAAGCCGCCCACGGTACCGTGACCCGCCATTACCGCCAGCACCAGCAGGGCAAGGAAACATCCACCAACCCGATCGCATCCATTTTCGCCTGGACGCGCGGTCTTAAATACCGCGGCCAGTTTGACGACACCCCGGATGTGGTTCATTTTGCCGAAACACTGGAACGGGTCTGTGTGGAAACGGTGGAAAGCGGATACATGACCAAAGACCTGGCATTATTGATCGGACCGGATCAGGCGTGGCTGAACACGCAGGCTTTTCTCGATAAACTGGACGAAAATCTTAAAATCGCCATGGCCGGTTAAAAAAAGCCGGATTATCGCCCTTAAGTCCTTGACCTTTGGGCAAGGCTCGCTTAAATATCCGCCTTCCCCGGGCTTTGTTGAGCATTCGGGATAAAAATTTTACAAGGAACAAGACCATGTCCAGACGTTGCGATTTGACCGGCAAAGGCGTTCAGACCGGAAACAATGTAAGCCACGCCCACAACAAGACCCGGCGCCGGTTTTTGCCGAACCTGCAACAAACATCGTTGCTGAGCGAGGCGCTTGGCAAACCGGTCCGTTTGCGTCTGTCCACATCGGCCATTCGCACCGTTGAACACAAAGGCGGCATTGACGCCTATCTTCTGGACAGCCGTGATCAGGACCTGACAACAGAGGTCCTGCGCATCAAACGTCAAATCAAAAAAGCACAAAACGCACAGGCTGCCGGATAATTTGCCGCCGCGTTTTCAGTTGTTGGTTTTGAATTTGAAAAGGTCCGCCAAAAGCGGGCCTTTTTTATGCAGATTTTATAATTCACCGGGCGGGATAGACTATGGCTTTATTACAACCTGAAAAATTTGTAGCGGAGCTACCCTGCTGGCAAGGTAATGTGTCCCTCAAAAAAATCGACGGCGGTATTTCCAACGAAAATTTTTTAATCACCGACGCAGATGGTAAACGCTATGTGGCCCGCGTCAATGGCGATGTCCCTGACCATGGCGTGCTCCGCATCAATGATTATAATTGTAACCGGGCCGCCGCCAAAGCCGGCATTGCCCCCGAAGTCCACCATTACCAGCCCGGTGTGCTGGTGGTGGATTATGTCAAAAGCCGGACCCTTGAAAAAACCGATATTCAAAACGGCCCTTTTCTTGAACCCATCATCGACCTGATCAAAAAAACCCATTATCAGGCGTACCGGCAACTACGCGGTCCGGTCTGTGCCTTCTGGCCGTTTCGCATTTGCCGGGATTACGGATTCTATTTGCAAGAAAATCAAAGCCGGATGACCCCTGAACTGACAGCCATGATGGACATCAACGATACGCTTGAAAAATCTGTCGGTGCATACCCGCCGGTTCTCGGTCACAACGATTTTCTGGCAGCCAATCTGCTTGATGACGGAACAAAGTTGTGGCTGATCGACTGGGAACACGCCGGATTGACATCGCCGTTGTTTGATCTGGCCAATCTGGCAAGCAACAATGATTTAACGCCGGATCAGGAAAACCAGTTGCTGGCACAGTATTTCGGACCCGCAATGTCAGCAGACAAAACAGACCATTTCACGGCCATGAAATCAGCTTCACTTTTGCGTGAAGCCATGTGGAGCATGGTTCAGGAATGTCAGTCAGAGGTTGATTTTGACTATGTTGCCTATTCAGATGACTGTTTCGGGCGGTTTCAGCAATCCCTGGGATTTTTAAAATCCTTGTTTTGAAACCTGTATTCCTTGTAAAATGGCCGAATATGGAAAATTGGAGCTGTTTATGCGTGGATTTTTTTTCGCCGCCGTCATTTTATTGTTCTCAAGCGGACCCGGGCTGGCCGCCGTAGAATTGATCATGTTCAATTCACCGGCCTGTGAATATTGTGACATGTGGGAAGAAGATGTCGGCATTATCTATGACAAAACAGACGAAGCCAAAATTGCACCGATCCGGCGTATTTTTATTGGCGATGCCGATAAAGTTAAAATGGAAATCCGCCCCGTCATGTATACGCCGACTTTTGTGCTGATTGATCAGAACAAAGAAATCGGCCGCATTGTCGGTTATGGCGGCGAAGCTTTTTTCTGGGGATTTATGGAAGAATTACTGAAAAAATTACCGGCCCCACAAAAAACAAGTTCACGCATACCATCCCTGTCGGTCGCCAAAACCGCATCATCGATTACCGTTGAATAACACAGTTCCACATTTTTTCAGGTAAATATTTGGGGGATAAATGGACGATATTTTCGGGCGCACCAAACGTGCCAGTTTCTTTTTAAAGGCAATCTCCAACCAGAACCGGCTGGTCATTCTTTGCGCACTGGTGGATGGCGAAAAAAATGTCAGCCAGTTGGAATCAACCCTTGGCATACGCCAACCGACGTTATCGCAACAATTGGCCCGGCTGCGTAAAGACAACATTGTTAAAACAAGGCGGGCATCAAAACAGATTTATTACAGCCTTGCCAGCGAAGAAGCCGAATTGGTGATTGGTTTGCTGCACAAACAATTCTGCCTGAGCCCGGAGATTACCTGAAACCGGGTAGCCTTAAAATTTACCACGACGGCAATGATTTTCCGGCAGACCTTAAAGCCAGAATTCTGTTCTTCAGGTATTTTCTGAAATCCTGATTTTCATATTCCTTTTCTTTGACAAACTGGAACATGGTCAGAAAATAAAACGGTTTGAAATATCCCGGCATCCGTGCGACTTCGCCACCGGGCCCGGCAGAGGCCTTCACTTCGGCCAACGTTTCCGGAAAAAACTGAATTGTCGGCGTAAACCGGACCTTGTTTTTCAGTGCCAGTTTTTTTTCAGAAATCCCTTTACCGTCAAAATCCGTAATCTCACGGGATCCAATCAAATTCATCTGAATAATTTCAAAATTGGCAGATACGTAATCCTGAATTTCCGGCACGGCAAAATTGACCAGATGGGTTTCCCGGCAATAGGGACAGCCATCCAGTTCCCACATGATGGCAAAACGCTTGCCGCTCGAAGTGGCCTCTTCAAGGTCATCGGAAAACTCCAGAAAACTGTCCAGAAACCAGGGCTGGGTATAATTGCCGTCAGACGTCAAAACAGCCGCGTAAGGATCGCTGGCCGTAACTTTAGCCGCGTCCGTTGCGGCCAACGCCGGTAAACTGTTCAAACCCAACCCCGTAGCTACAGCACCTACTGCCATTGTCTGAAACCGTCTTCTTGAAATCATCAAAGTTACCTCGCCCGGTTATCAATACCTGAAAATGCGTACTATTTAAAATGCTTCCTATACAGATCATATTCTATTTTGGTAATGTAACCCATCAATCGTTGGTTTTGAACAAAAAATTCCCTGATGGAGGACATTCCCGTGCGTATCTGGATTTTAGCACTTTTGACCGGGTTTTCTGTATTCATGATCCAGCCCCATCCGGTGGCTGCTTCTGAATTCCGTGATTTTCAAAAACAAATGAATGTGGCCAATAACCTGTACAAAGAAACACAATTTTATCTGCGCACCGGGAACCCCGCCATTGCCGGATTTAATTTACTGGATTTACAGACCCAATGGGGCAAAATCGTTAACCGTTTTCAAAAAAATCCACCCGGTCTGTACGCAGAAGATAAAAAATTTGCCACCACATTAACGGAAATTTCCCGGCGCATCGACCGCGGCCTTAAATTAACCGATGCCGGCGATTTGAAAAAAGCCGCCACAGAAATTTCCCCGGCACGCAAATTGATGGTCGATCTCAGGCGCAGAAATGATCTGTTCATATTTTCCGACTGTATCTATGAAGCCAACATGGCCTTCGCCGAACTGTTTAAATACCGCGCCAACAAACCGGATTATTCCAATCCCGCCCAGGTTGACGAAATCCGGCAAAAAAATGCGGTCACCATTTTCTGGTACAAACGCTGTTCGGAAACGGCTCCTGAAAAAATTAGCAATGATCCACAATTCAGACGTCTGATTGATGGTGCGCTGGAATCATTTGATTTGATCTGGATCGCCATCCGTGAAAAAGACCATGCCCGCCTTGTCAGCAATTTACAAGGGGTCGCGTCTTTTAACCGTCTGCTTTACCTGCAATTCGGTTAACCGGATCATCAGACAATCCCTTCAATACGGCCCAATGCAGGAAACGCCTCCAGCAACCAATAGGCCAACTCGGAAAAAGTCCCGGTCACGAACAGAACACCCGTAATCACCAGCAAGCCGCCGATGACCTTTTCAACACGGCCCATATGGACCCGAAACCGGGACATGAAAGCCATAAACGGCTTGACCGCCAAGGAAGCCGCCAGAAACGGTATCGCCAACCCGGCGGAATACACGGCCAAAAACCTGACCCCGTCTGAGACACTGTCCGTTGATGCCGCCACCGCCAGAATAGGTGCCAGAATGGGGCCGACGCAAGGAGTCCAGCCAAAAGCAAAAGCCAGACCGATAATATAGGCCCCCAGCAATCCGGCCGGTTTATTGGCAACGTTAAAACGTGTGTCACGCATCAGCATTGACACTTTCAGCACACCCATAAAATTAAGACCGAGAATGATAATAATCACGCCCGCGACAACGGTCAGAATGTCCAGTTGATCGGCAACCAGTTGACCGATGGTCGAAGCGGTCGCCCCCAGCGTAATAAACACCGTTGAAAAGCCGACAACAAAGGCAACGGCGGAGGGGAAAATTTTCCGGCTGAGCGCGCTTCCGCCGACCGTGCCGTTTTGAAAATCCTCCATGGAGACACCGCCCAGAAAAAACAGATAGGGCGGCACCAACGGCAATACACAAGGGGAAATGAAACTCAGCATTCCGCCCAGGAAAGAGCCGATATAGGTTGGATCAAAACCTCCCATTGTCGTTGTTAACCGCCTTTGATTTGAATGTTTTTTGTCTCGGGAACATGAACCTGTTTTTTATTTTTGATAAAATTACTGACCAAATCGTAAACCGGTGGTCCTTCGGTGCCTTCGTTGACAGACGCCCAGCCGGATACGGTATAGGTTTTCTGTGCCTCGATTTTTTGCCCACTTTTTAAATGGGTCATATTGCTGATCCGGTTACCAATGGTCTGATTGATATCAATACTGTAACCCATTCCGCCAACACGCACCATATCCCCGCCCTGTTGATAATACGGATCCTTGTTAAACAGATTGTCGGCAACGTCTTCCAGTATGGCTTTCAGGGTTTCACCGGTCATTTGGTTGCGGTAGGCTTTCGGGTACGTAATCGCCGTCTGGTTAAAGACATCTTCAACAGTTATATCCTGCCCGGCCAGCAAACTGGACCCCCAACGGAATCCCGGAGACAGAGCAATTTCCGCATCCCGCTCCTGCATCAGTGCCTGTAAAATCAAATCATCAAAAGTGCCGTTGAAATTGCCGCGCCGGTACAAGGTACTGTCGGTGGTACCTAAAACCGTGTTCAGATATTTTTCATGAGGGGCTCTGATTTTGGCAACCAATGCCGCCATTTCCGCATCCGGCTTGATCACGTCTGAAAAGACCGGGATCAATTTGAAAGCGTAATCAACAACCCGCTTGCCTTTGATATCAAGATCAAGGCGGGCCAGAAATTTACCGTGCGAACCAGACGCCACCAATAAGGTTTGATCAACTTTAATCGCCGCCGGAATGGCATCGTGGGTATGTCCCGTCAAAATCACATCAATGCCATTAACCCGGGACGCCAGTTTACGGTCAACATCAAATCCGTTGTGACTGAGCAGAACAATCAGTTCAGCACCATTTGCCCTGGCGTCGTCAACACGTTTCTGCACCAGTTTTTCCCGGATGCCAAACGACCATGACGGGATCATATAACGCGGATTGGCAACGGGTGTGTAAGGAAACGCCTGACCGATCACCGCAATTTTAACCCCGCCGCGCCGGTAAACCGTGGTCGCTTCAAAAACTTCTTCTTCCCATTCGGTATCCTGGACATTGCCCGCCAGAAACGGAAAATTCAGCATTTCCTGTAATTCTTTAACCCGGTCTGTACCGTAGGTGAATTCCCAGTGCGCGGTCATGGCATCGACACCCAACGCATTTTGCACATTAACCATGTCTTTGCCGGATGTTTTCAATGCCGTGTACGAGCCTTGCCAGGTATCACCACCATCCAGCAACAACGTATTGTCCGGACGTTCGGCACGAATGGCTTTGACCAAAGTTGCCATCCGGTCCATACCGCCCACACGGCCATAGGTTTTTGCCAGTGCCTGAAAATCCGTGCTGGAAAAAGCATAGGCTTCGGCCGACCCGGCTTTGAGACCAAATTTTTCCAGCATCGCCTTGCCGGTGATATGTGGCGGCAACCCGGTTGACGGACCGACCCCGATGTTAATGGAGGGCTCCCTGAAATAAATCGGATTTAACTGGGCATGACAGTCGGTGAAATTCAGTAATGTGACTTGCCCTTTTGTTTCAAAGTCCAACAGGTCATCCTGCGACAAAGTCTGCCGGGCCGCCAGTTTTGCAAATCCACCTGACGTTCCTGTCATCATGGCTGTTGCGGCCGCAACCTGTAAAAACTGTCGCCTGTCCAACATCTTAACAACACTCCAAAAACGTAAAAATATGTATTTAAAAAAAGGGATGCAGCGAACTGCACCCCCTGGGTATTTAATGCTGCGTGTATTAGTTACGGACAGCCGGTGTCTCCACAGGTAACCCGCGACCGCGCCAGGCCACATACAGTTCCAGATTCAGATATTCATCTGATCCGTATCCATAAGGCTTGGCACGAACCTGTTTGTTACATCCGCGGAAACGGCGGTGGGTTGATCCCACTTTCTGCCATTTCAAACGATAGGTCGGGAAACCATTGGTCTGGCCTTCGGACAATGTATTGGCTCGCACCTTGTTCCCTGCATTGTTGACATGACAATTGGCACAGCTCATATCCAGCTGACCACGGCGTTGATTGTAAAATTCTTTGCCTTTTTCAAAGAACGGTGCCGCTTTGCCGTCAATCTTGACATTCATCGGCATTCCGGCCGATTGATTTTTAATAAATGTCGTCATGGAAAGCATTTGAGAGGATTCGTATTTATACGGCTCCGCTTTCATTCTTTCCGTCCGGCAGACATTGATTTGCTGTTCAAGATTGATCAATTTCCCACGGGCGTCGCTGTATTTGGGATATCTTGTCGCCACACCTTTCATGCTTTCAGAAGCATCGCTATGACAGTCGGCACAGGCTTTTCCGGCCTGTCCGTCTTTTTCTTCCCATAACGTTTCGCCTTGATCAACCCAGATCTGTCCGGGATTGACAAAGTCATCATCCTGCATGGCGCGGGTTTCTTTTTTGGCATAGGTATAACCGCTGCGACGATCATCAACCTGATACTTGCCCCAGCCATCTGCCGAAGCATTTGACCCCAGACCCGACGCAAGCAAAACAGCCCCGAAGCCAATTAAAACACTAAAGATTAACTTACGCATTTTCTTCCCCTTTATATCAGGTCACTTTGATTTTCGCTGATTTTTTAAAGACCTCGCCTGAATCATCCGTCCAGGTAAAATCCAGCTTTCCGCTTTCCTTGGCCACGACATAAAAAGCCGTGTATGGATTTGCCGATATCGCCGGGAACCAATCCGCATCAAGAACCGTCTCTCCGTTATAGGTCGCAACAAATTTGTTGATGATCATCTGCGGTATTTTTTTACCTGTCTTTTTGTCTTTGCGTTGACCCGATTCCATTTTGTGGGAAATCAAAGTTTTAACCTGAAAGGTCTCGCCCTTCTTGACAGATTTAGGGGCCTTCACCCGTGCTTTCGCTTTTTTAGCCATTTAATTTCTCCCTGTTCCAATCAGCCGCCGCAACCACCAATGGTGACCTTGACTTCGGTTTTAGCCATATAGATCCCGCCATCGCTCATTTCAGCAACCGCAATCACGTTTTGCGTTCTCGCCAACCGCATGCGGGTGGAAATTTTCGCTTTGCCGTTGGCCGGGCTCAATCTGAACGCAGCCACTTCCGGTGATGGATTTTTCTCGGCAAAAACCGTTACCGATTTCACATAATTATCCGCTGTCATGGGACTATCGACGCTGAAGCCAACAGGTACCGTGTTCCCGTTTTCGGCAATCTGCGGCAATTCCAGGGTAATTTTCCCCGAACTTGCTTTTTTGCCGCCGGTGATCTTGCTGATGGCAGCGGCCGTTTCTTCAACAGAGGCTTCAGCCAACCCGGGCATTAACGACGTTGCAACAAAAGCAGCCGCACCGGCACCGGATAATTTCAGCATATCGCGGCGGCTAACGGCCTGCATTTCAATTTTCATAACCATGGAATTCTCCTTGGATCTTCCTTTTAAAAATGTGTGTATTAAGTACTGTTTCAGGTTCCGGAAAAATTATTTTATGGATACCAGATAGGCAACAACGTCTTCGATTTCCTGGGCAGAAAGAATGGTTTTGCCCTGAAATTTTTTCAGTACACGTGTAAAACCGTAATCCCGGTAAAACGCCGGCATGAACGTGTCCGGGTTGATAATTTTGGGATTAACCAACCGCAGACGAAGTTCCGCAGCGGTATACCGGCGTCCGATACCATGCAGATCGGGACCGGCATTGCCGTGAAACGCCTGATCTGGAATCGGCATGTCATGGCATGCCAGGCAGTTGCCTTTTTTACGGTTAATTGCGACCTTTTTACCGTTCACCGGATCACCCGGTTTTCCGGTCAGTGATACCGGAATTTTGCTCCCGTCCATCACTTTGGCTTTCGCCATTTCAGGCGTGAGCGGTTTCATTTCCTGTGCAGAGACATTCAGGGAAAACATTCCCATCGCGCCGATGGCCACCATAGCCAGGGTTTTGATTTTCAATTTACTCTCCTCACTGCTGTCAACAAACGTTTACGATCGAAGCAATCGCCCCTGTGTTTAAAGAAAAGTGTGTTCCGGACCCGTTTTACTTTGCTGCCAAACGGCAACATCTGATTTCGGGACTTCTTTTTTTTAAGGGCCATTTTCGGCCTTCTTGATCACTCACGGAAAACTGAACCTGAGAACTTTTTGACCGGGCTGATAATAAGAAATCAGACCTTTTTTATCATTCTGCCAGGGCAACGTTTTGTTCAACCCGGGCGTCATTGACGGTATCATTTCGTTCAACAACAGGCGCAAACCTTCGGTGCTCTTCTTAGCGTTCATCATATTCAAATATTATAAAACATCAAGAGGGAAACTGTGATTATCAGATTGTTTCTAAAAACCCTTGCATTTTTAAGGTTTTAGCCCGCACTTGACCGCTTGAAAGCCGGGAATAATGACAATAATTGAAAATTTTATTCAATCCGGTTTCAGCGCAAAGCGCTTGAACGAATTATACATTAAACCATTTCAGTTGATCGCGAAGCGTCACCACCCCGCCAATAATGGTAATGGCCGGACCCGGCAATTGAGCCGCGTCAACTTTTTCAGCCAATGTGGACAATGTCGCCGCAACCACCTGTTGATTGTCCCGGGTGCCGTTATCTATAACACATGCCGGCGTCGATGCCGGTAATCCCCGTTGCATCAATTCCCGTGTCAGCACATCAATGGCATTCAACCCCATGTAAACGACCACGGTCTGATTGGGCTGGGTCAGCGTTTGCCAGTTCAAATCCAGCGTGCCGTCTTTGGTGTGACCGGTGACAAAAACGCATGCCTGGGCATGATCACGGTGCGTCAACGGAATTCCGGCGTAGGTGGCACATCCGCTGCCGGCGGTCACTCCGGGAACCACCTGAAACGGAATTCCGGCGTCCATCAATTGTTCAATTTCTTCACCGCCACGGCCAAAAGTAAACGGATCACCGCCTTTCAGGCGCAACACACGCTTGCCCTGCCGGGACAGTTTGACCAGCAATGCACTGATTTCCTCTTGCGGCAAGGCGTGATCGCCCTGTTTCTTGCCGACGAACACCTGCTCGGCCTCTTTACGCACCAACTCAAGCACCGGTTTTGACACCAGCCGGTCATGCAGCACCACATCGGCTTGCTGCATCAACCGAAGGGCACGAAATGTCAGCAAATCCGGATCACCCGGACCGCCGCCAACCAGATAAACCTCGCCTGTCGGCGTTATTTCCGGTTTGTTTTTTTGTTCATCAAGAATCTTCAAAAGCAAGCTTTGTGCCTGGTCTTCGCGCCCGCTTAAAACATATTCGGCCACCGGTCCCTGGGTTTGCTGTTCCCAGAACCGCCGCCGTAACGTTGCATCGGGTATGGCCGCTTTGACCTCGGCGCGGACTTTTTTCGCGAATCCGGCCAACCGGCCAAATCCCGACGGGATGAAGGCTTCCAGCCGGGCGCGCAGCATTCTCGATAAAATCGGCGCACCACCACCGCTGGAAATGGCCATGATCAACGGTGACCGGTCAACGATTGACGGCATGATAAACGTACATAATTCAAGCCGATCCATGATATTCACCGGCACATCCGCGGTCTTTGCCAACCGGGCCAGACGGGCGTTTTCAACATCATCACAATCGGCGGCAAATAACAATGCGGCCCCATCCAGATCAGCGGGTTCAAGCCATCTGTTTTCAATTTCAAGATTTTGACTATCGGCAAAATCGATCAATTCAGGTGCTGGTTTATGGCTGAATAACTGCACAACGGCACCGGTTTTCAGAACCAGTTCAGCCCGCCGGATGGCACCAAACCGGTCACCAACGACGATCACATTCCGTCCTGTGATCTTCAAAAATACCGGAAGCTGGTTCATTGGCCGTCATCCTGTCCGTTATAGCGGGGATTGTCACCGTCGAAATGGTTGTCCGCCCACGCCACCATGGCCTCACCCCAGCGTTTGGCTGAAACCGGATCAAGATCAACAAGGGTAAAGCGCGCGCCTTCCCTGATCCGGATTTTCAGCATCTTCACGCCGCCTTCCTCTTCGACCTCGATCAATTCAATCTGTTTGGCAAACGGGACCTGAAACGCATCAATGGCTGTATTGTGACCGCTGTTCATCGTCCACCCCACATAAACGCCTGTTCAACAAGATTTTCCCAGTCACGCGGCGTGTCCGGAAAATCCGGTTTAAGGTCAATTTCCAGCATGGTCGAGCCTTCGGCACCACGTTTGCCGATGGCTTCCAGCAACTGGGGAAACGTCATCACCTGTGGATTGCGAATAATCACTTCGCTCAATTTTACTGTATTATCCGCCATTGTTGCTTTTCCTTTTGTCATGCTTTCAAAGGGGTTTCTGTCAACTTTGTGACACCATCATAAAACCGGGCGCGGTAAAATAAACGCCCTTTTTCCGCTTCACGGTGATCTTCAAAGCCGCTGCGGTTATGGAGAACATTATTGCTGATCAGGCCTTCGCCGGACCGGAGCCGGTGGGTAAAAATATATTTATCTTTAGATCCCAGCAAATGCGTTAAAAACTGCCGGGCCGCCGTTACATCCGGATCATCTTTCCAGATAACAAATTTTTTGCGCGCACTGTAGCGCATATGCAGCCTGTCTTTTATTACGGAAAATACCGGCCCCCGGCTATCACCGCGTATTAACGCCCCGCCTTCACGGTTTTCAGGAATGGTCAGCACATCGTTTTGCATCAAGGCCCGCACCCATTCAGGATTTTCATCGCGCATACGGATATAGGCGATTTCCGGGTCCATGAAACGGGACACGCCACCCGATTTTGCCGGGCGTCTGCAATGCAGGACCATGCCCCGGATTTGCTGATCCGGCATATTATAGTAACCATCCGTATGCCAACTTAAAGGCTTGTTGGTATAGGGAATGTAATCACCCTGGCGACCACCGGAGGTGACGGCAAGTTTTGTGACGTGCGCGTTACCGGTATAAAGCGGCAGATCAAACTTTTTAAGTCCGACCCGGGCCGCTATTTTTTTAACGCCCCCTGCATCCAGATCAGGATCGGCCCGGTAAAGCGCCATATTCGTTTTTTGACATAGCTGGATGATTTTTCCAAAAGCATCCGGCTTGCCGTCCACAGCCACGGAAAGACCGTCCACTTCCACCGGATAATCCGTCAGTTTTTTTTGCCGCCATTGCTGATAGGCGCTGTCATTTTGCAAATCAAACGGACTACGGGATATTTTCATCATTTTTCTTCAAAAAAAATATTTATTCAAATTCAGGATGTTATCGGCCAACAATAAAAAAAAATTGCTCAAGTTTTGGTATTTTTCGTTCTACCTCTTGATAATTTATATTTTTTGAATATGATTTGTCCAGTCAACTGATTTGCACTTGGTTGAAACAGCCCGAATGTAAAAACAACAATAACCGGGTTTCACGGGAATAGCGGGCCTTGATTGGTATCATATCACTGGCCCGAAAACAGGCAATTGTTAAGTGGCAATTGATATGAGCGTAGGCTATTGGAGGAAAAATAATGTCTAAAAAGAACCATGAAACGAAGCTACTTGATGAACTCGAAGATGGCCCGTGGCCGAGTTTTGTCTCCGGCTTGAAACGTCTTGCAGGGGATGAAGACAAGCCCTATTCCGACATGATGGGCGATTTGCTGGGTCAGTTGGAGCATTCCTATGAGACCCGCCGCGGCTACTGGAAAGGTGGCACGGTCAGTGTATTTGGTTATGGCGGCGGCATCATTCCGCGCTTTTCCGAAGTTGCTGAAGAGTACCCTGAATCCAGGGAATTTCACACCCTGCGCGTGATCCCGCCTGCGGGCATGCATTATTCGACCGATTTATTGCGCAATATGTGTGACATCTGGGAACGTCATGGATCCGGTTTGATTGCCCTTCACGGTCAAAGCGGCGACATCATGTTTCAGGGTTGCCGCACCGACAAGGTACAGGACGCCTTTGACGAACTCAATAAAATCGGCCTTGATCTGGGCGGCGCCGGTCCGGCATTGCGCACGTCCATGAACTGTGTCGGTCATGCCCGCTGTGAACAGTCCTGTTATGACGAGGTCAAAGCCCACCGCACCGCCATTAATGCGTTTCTCGATGAAATGCACAGGCCGGCTTTGCCCTATAAATTCAAATTCAAGTTTTCCGGCTGCGCCAACGATTGCGTCAACGCCATTCACCGCGCCGATTTTGCCGTCATCGGCACATGGCGCGACGACATGAAAGTCAATCAGGACGAGGTTAAAAAATATGTCGCCGAAGCCGGGCGCAAATACACCATTGACAATGTCATTACCCGGTGTCCGACCAATGCGTTAAGCCTGAATGACGACGATACGCTGGATGTGGATAATAAAAGTTGCGTCCGTTGTATGCACTGCATCAATGTCATGACCAAAGCGTTGTCCCCCGGCGATGATCGCGGTGCCAGCATCCTGATCGGCGGCAAACGGTCGCTGAAAATCGGTGATTTAATGGGCTCGATGATTGTTCCGTTTATGAAGCTCGACAGCGATGAAGATATGGAAGCGTTCGAAGAACTATGTGAAAAAGTGATCGACTTTTTTGCCGAGAACGCTCTTGAACATGAACGCACCGGGGAAATGATTGACCGTATTGGCTTGCCCAATTTCCTCGAAGGCATAGGCCTTGAAATCAATCCCAATATGCTCAAGCACCCCCGGACCAATTCCTATGTCCGCACCGATGACTGGGATGAAGAAGCGGAAAAATGGCGCACGCGCCAGGCGCAGCCCAAAGCGGCTGAATAAAGCCGCTATTGCGTTTAATTCGCGTCGAAACACCCGAAATTTAATTTTAGGACAGGTAGATTATCATGTCAGAAGCACAAGCAAAAGCCACTCCGCGCCGGGCACGGGAATCCGGTGTTCCCGATCCATTCCCATACATGCACCCGTTGCTGAAAAAAAATTACGGCCAATGGGACTGGCATGACCGCCTGCGCCCGGGCGTCCTCCACCACGTTTCCAAAACCGGTGACGAAGTGTGGACAGTACGCGCCGGAACCCAACGGCAAATGGATGTCCATACCATTCGCAAACTGTGTGACATCGCCGATCAACTGGCCGAAGGGCATGTGCGTTTCACAACCCGCAGCAACATCGAGTTTATGTTAAGCCGTGAAGATATGGTGGCTCCGTTGATCGAACGCCTGACCGCCGAAGGCTTCCCCGTTGGCGGCACCGGAAATTCGGTGTCGATGATTTCCCATACCCAGGGCTGGCTGCATTGTGATATCCCCGGTACCGATGCATCCGGTGTTGTCAAATCGTTGATGGATGAACTGCACAAGGAATTCGTCGTCGAAGAAATGCCCAACCGGGTTCGTATCACCACATCCTGTTGCCAGATCAATTGTGGCGGACAGGGCGATATTGCCATTAACGTTCAATATTCCAAGCCGCCTGTCATCAATCACGATCTGGTCGCCAATGTATGTGAACGCCCGGCCGTTGTCGCCCGTTGTCCGGTTGCCGCCATTCGCCCGACCATGGTCAACGGCAAAGCGTCCCTCGAAGTTGATGAAAAAAAATGCGTCTGTTGCGGGGCCTGTTATCCGCCGTGTCCGCCGATGCAGATCAATTCCGACGAATCGACCAAAATTGCCATCTGGGCCGGAGGCAAACATTCCAGCACCCGTTCCAAACCCAGTTTTCACAAACTGGTGGTGGCCAATCTGCCCAACAACGCACCGCGCTGGCCCGAAGTCGCCGACGTGGTCAAGAAAATCCTGTATGCCTACAAAGAAGATGCCCGCCATTTTGAACGGGTCGGCGAATGGATTGAACGCATTGGCTGGCAACGGTTCTTTGAAATGATCGACAATCCCTTTACCCGCCATCATATCGATGATTACCGCGGCGGGCGTTCGTCACTGAACATGTCAACCCACGTTCATTTCTAGTCTTCCGCCGATCAGGAGCACAAAACCATGAAATTCGGTTTACTTGTCAACGAAGGTCCGTTTACCCATCAGGCATCGGATTCGGCCTATCAATTCGCCAAGGCGGCCATTGCCGCCGGTCATGAGGTGCCGCGCGTATTTTTCTATTTCGATGGCGTCAACAATGCCAACAAATTATCTGAACCGCAATCCGATGACCGCAATCTGGTTAAATTGTGGGGCGAATTGGCGGCCGAGCACGGCGTCGATCTTGTGGTTTGCGTGGCAGCCGCATTAAGACGCGGCATCAAGGATGAAATTCTCGCCGAAGGGTTCAGGATTTCGGGCCTTGGGCAGTTGATTGAACAAGGTATGGGTACGGACCGTTCATTGGTCTTTGGCGATTAAGGAAGATAAAAATGGAAGTCGAATTTGATACCGAAGGCGTGAAGAAAAAGTTTATGTTCGTCAACCGTAAACCCCCTTACGGCACGATCTATGCGCTGGAAATTCTGGAAATGGTGCTGATTTCAGCAGCGTTCGAACAACATGCCGTGATTGCATTCATCGATGACGGTGTTTTCCAGATCCAGAAAGGCCATAATCCGAAAGCCATCGGCATGAAAAATTTTGCCCCGACATTCGGTGTTATCGAAATGGAAAAAGAAGACGCCGACGAAGACGATGACATCGACATGGTGTGGCGCATTGTTGTTGAAAAAGAAAGTCTGGAAGCCCGTGGATTGACACCTGATGATCTGGTTGTCGATGTGGAAGTGCTTTCAAGCGACGAACTCGGCAAACTCATGAACGAACAGGAAGTGGTGTATTCAGCATGACGACGACCAAAAAAATGCTTCATCTGGTGAACAAATCACCCAATGAGCGCTCGGCCCTTGACAGTTGTTTGCGTCTGGCCGCCAAAGACAGCGCCATTTTGCTTATCGAAGACGGCGTTTACGCCGCCATCAGCGCCGCAAAAAGTGCAGAAAAAATTTCGTCCCGCATAAATGATTTTCAATTTTACGTCCTCAAGGAAGACCTTGACGTACGCGGCCTCGCGGAAAAACCTCTGATCGACGGCGTAACCATTGTCGATTATAATGGTTTTGTTGAACTGGCTGCAACAAATGACAGTGTGCAGTCGTGGATGTAACGCACAATCTGGATTTTAACGAAGCCCGGTGCTTTTTTCCGGGCAGCAAGTAACGGAGAAAAAAATGGCATATGAAATCAACGGAACTGTTTATGAGGCCGACGAAGAAGGTTACCTGATCGACCTCAGTGCCTGGAACGAAGATCTGGCCAACCTGATTGCCAAAGACGAAGACATCGATATGTCCGATGATCACTGGGAAGTGGTTAATTTCCTGCGCAATTACTACGAAGAATACCAGATTGCCCCGGCCATCCGGGTTTTGACCAAAGCGGTTAAAAAATCCTTGGGACCGGAAAAAGGCAACAGCGGATATTTGTATGAATTGTTCCCTTATGGTCCGGCCAAACAGGCTTGTAAAATCGCCGGCCTGCCAAAACCGACCGGTTGCGTCTAGGCATACCAGACGGATAAGGATTTCAAAATGATGACAGCCCTGATCACCACGCTGCTTTATGTTGCGACACTGGTATTGGTGATCGGTGTTGTCCGCAAAATCCACCTTTATGCTACGGTCCCGTCACCTTTGAAAATCCCGACCACCCCGGCACCGACAACCGCCGCCGGGGTAGTCTGGCGGATGACCCGCGAAGTGGTTTTTTTTGAAAGCCTGTTCAAATCAAACAAATGGACCTGGGCGTTGGGATGGATGTTTCATCTCAGTCTGTTTACCGTATTGCTGGGACATTTGCGTTATTTCACGGAACCGGTCTGGTTCTGGGTCGGACTGATCCAGCCTTTTGCCAAATACGCTGCTTTGACCATGGCTGCCGGTTTGGCCGGGTTATGGCTGCGCCGCATTGTTGTTGACCGGGTCCGTTATATCAGTTCCCCGTCCGACCATCTGATGCTGGCATTGCTGTTGGCCATTGCTCTCAGCGGCATGGCCATGCGTTTCGTTTTGCCGACAGATATCATTATGCTGAAAACCTTCGCCCTTGGACTGCTCCGGTTTGAATGGCTGCCCCTGCCAAGTGATCCGTTGCTGTGGCTGCATTTGTTGCTGGTATCGACATTGTTGGTGATTTTTCCCTTCAGCAAACTGTTGCACGCACCGGGCCTGTTTTTCAGCCCGACCCGGACCCAGATCGATAATCCGCGTGAAAAACGCCATATCACAGAATGGGCGGCAAAATAGTCATGGCTGATTACGATATCCCCGAACTGGATGAATTTCTGACGGTGCCAAAAATCAGGCCCGGCGCCATGGCCCACAGCCAACCGTTTGTGGCCGCGCCTGAACACCAGAAAGCCTTGGGGTTCCCGGGCGAACTGGTTGACGGCTGGCAAGACAGGGCGATTGATAAATTTTCCGATTTGCTGGGCAAATACAAATCCTTGCAGGTTTATATGGACAGTTGCGTCAAATGCGGGGCCTGCACCGATAAATGCCATTATTTTCTCGGCACCGGGGACCCTAAAAACATGCCGGTGGCCCGGCAGGATTTATTGCGGCAGGTTTACCGCCGTTATTTCACCACCGCCGGGAAATATGTCCCCTGGCTGGTCGGTGCCAAAGATCTGACCAAAGATGTACTTGATGACTGGTACACCTATTTCCATCAATGTTCGCAATGCCGACGCTGTTCGGTGTATTGCCCATACGGCATTGATACCGCCGAAATTTCCATGGCGGCACGGGAAATCATGGACCATGTCGGCACCGGTCAGAAATACTGTAATGAAATCATCGGCAAGGTTCACGTGGTCGGCAACAATCTGGGCCTGAATGCCAAGGCTTTAAAAGCGACCATGGAAGATCTGGAGGAAGACCTTGAAGACGATACCGGACTACCGATCCGCCTGCCCGTTGATGAAGCCGGGGCCGATATCCTGCTGGTCACACCCAGTGCCGATTTTTTTGCCGAACCGCACATTGACGGCCTGATGGGTTATGCCAAGGTTTTTCATCAAACCGGGGCCAAGTGGACGCTCAGTTCCTACGCCTCCGAAGCCGCCAATTTCGCCATGTTTATTGGTTCTTACGATCAAATGAAGGAAATCGCCGAACGCATCCGGAAAGCCGCCGAAGATTTGGGCGTCAAGCGCATCATCGTCGGGGAATGTGGTCATGCCTGGCGTGTGGCCTATAATTTCTGGAATACGCTGGCCGGACCATTTGATTTTCTTGACCCGGCATACCCGTGTCCGCAACACATCATCGAATATACGTATGGCGAAATCCGGAAAGGCAATCTGAAATTCGACAAGTCCGCCAACGATCATATGACGTTGACGTTCCACGATTCGTGCAATGTGGCGCGCGCATCAAGAATGGGCGACGAGCCCGGCGGGCAATTCAAATTACCGCGAGAAGTGATCAAGGCCTGTTGCAATAATTTTGTCGATATGGCCGCCGACAGTATCCAGGAAAACACCTTTTGTTGCGGTGGCGGCGGCGGATTGTTAACCGACGATTTAATGGAGCTTCGGATTAAAGGCGCCAAACCACGGATGGAAGCCCTGCAACAGGTGGTCACCGATCACGGCGTTACCCACATGGCCGCCATTTGCGCCATTTGCAAAACCCAGTTTGCCAAGGTGATGCCGCAATACGGATTTTCCATGAACAGCATCGTCAGCGTCCATCAACTGGTCAGCAACGCCATCATTCTGGATGGTGCGGATGATGACGGTGACAATCAGGCAGACGAGACAGAGGAAGGCGAAAACAATGAATGACATGGCAGACAAAACCAAACTCAACTGGCGCCGGTTCGAAGACGGCGACAATACCGCACCGCCCATGCATGATAAAATCATGACCGCCGGACACAGTCACAAATGCCCGACCTATGTTCACCGCGCCCCGCCGTGTCAGGGCAGTTGCCCGTCGGGGCATGACATTCGTGGCTGGCTCGCCATTGCCCGCGGTCAGGACAAGCCGCCCGTTGAAGGCATGAGCTGGCAGGAATATGCGTTCCAGCGCATGGTCGAAGCCAACCCGTTTCCGGCAACCATGGGCCGGGTTTGTCCGGCACCGTGCGAATCCGGATGCAACCGCAACGAAGTGGAAGACTTTGTCGGCATCAACTCCGTCGAACAGTACGTCGGTGACTGGGCCATTGAACACAAACTGGTCCTGAAAGCGCCGACACAGGAAAGCGGCAAAAAAGTCGCCGTCATCGGTGCTGGCCCGGCCGGACTGACAGCCGCCATGCAATTGCGCCAGCAAGGCCACAGTGTCACCATTTTCGAAGCCCACGCCGAACTGGGCGGCATGATGCGCTATGGTATCCCCGGTTACCGTACGCCGCGTGATATGCTGGATGCGGAAATCAAACGTATTCTTGACCTTGGCGTCGTTGCCAAAACCGCGACAAAAATCGGAACCGACGTTACCATTGACCAGCTTGAAAATGATTTCGATGCCATTTTCTGGGGCATTGGCGCGCAAGTTGGCCGCCCGCTTCCCATTCCCGGTTTTGATGCCCCCAATTGTCTGACCGGTGTGCAGTTTCTTGAAGCCTTCAACAAGGGCCGCCTGAAATACACCACCAAACGGATCGTTGTCGTCGGTGGCGGCGATACATCCATAGACGTCGCCTCCGTGGCCCGGCGTCTGGGACATATCAACACCCCCCACGCCGGTGATCATCCGGAAACCGCCGTGCTCGGTTACGTTGCCCATGATGTTGCCAGCAGCGCCCAGCGCGAAGGCGTGACGGCGGTGTTAACGTCACTTTTCCCGATCGAAGAAATGACGGCAGCTGAACGTGAACGTGAAGACGCCAAACGCGAAGGCATCGATCTGCGTGGCTCGGTCATGCCCCTGGAAGTCATCAAAGACGATGACGGCCGGGCAACGGCTATTCGCATGTGCGAATGTACCATGGACGGCATGAAACCCATCCCCACCGAAGGCACCGAATTTACCATCGAATGCGATATGGTGGTTTCGGCCATCGGCCAAATGGGCGATTTCGACGGCATTGACGATATCAACAACGGCAATGGCTTTATTGCCATTGATAAAGTTTACGGCGTCAAAGACCGCAATAAACATTTTGCCGGTGGCGATATCGTCAAGCCGCATTTGCTGACCACGGCAATCGGTCATGGCCGCATTGCCGCCGAAGGCATTGATCATTTCCTTGCCGGAAGTCCCATAGACCGCAGGCCAAAAGTGGATGTGCATCAGTTCAACCTGCTCGAAGAATTGCATCAACGCGGCCTTGATCCCGAAGAATATGACCACAATCCGAAACGCGGCACGTCGGAAAGCCATTTTGCCATCCACAATTATGAAGACCGGGCCAAAACCCATATCATCCCGGCCGATGAACTGTTTTTGGGTGAATTCGGCTATACACCCCGTGAAGTGCGTAAAGAAATTCATATTTCAGCCGACAGCGTGGTCGGCAATTTCGAAGAGCGCATCGAAGGTTTGACGGAAGAACAGGCTCGCCACGAAGGTGAGCGCTGCATGAGCTGCGGCATGTGTTTTGAATGCAACAACTGTGTTGTCTATTGTCCGCAAGATGCGGTTTTCCGCGTTCCCAAAGACCAGTACGCCATCGGCCGCTTTGTCGATACGGATTACACCAAGTGCATTGGCTGCCATATCTGTATGGATGTTTGCCCGACCGGTTATATCCAGATGGGGCTTGGGGAATAACGACGGTGAAGATCATCTGTCACATAAGCGCGCGTTTGTTGGCGGTGTTGGCATTGATTGCCAATTTGTCGATCGTGCCTTTAAGCGTCGCCCTGGCGGATCAGAACGTGCCGTTCCCGACCATCGCCAAAGGATTGGGTGAAGCCCATCCCGAAGGCAACGAAGCCATCCGGAAAAATCACCCGACATTGCTAAGCCATCAGCGCGACGAGACCATGCGCCAGGGCAAGCGCCCGCTTAAAGAAAGTCTGAAAGCCTGTCTTGCCTGTCATCAGGTGCGGGATAATTCAGGCGATGTGGTCGGTAAAGACGATCCCCGGTTTTTCTGCACGGCCTGTCATTCATACACCGCAACGACCATTGACTGTTTTCAGTGCCATAATGACCGGCCAAAATTTACGCAGGAAACCCTTGAACGTCTGGGATTGAACAAACCATGACGCATAAGACAACAGATATTAAAAAAACACCTGACCGACCCGGACGCCGTGGTTTTTTGAGCGCGGTCGCCGCCTTGGGTGCCGGAGCCGTCATTGCCCCCGGTGTCATGCTGTACCAAACCGGAAAAGCGGGTGCCAAAACCGACAACCTGGGCAAACCGTTTGACAACGCAGGTAAAGCCGCCAACCCGGCCACCCGTTGGGGATTGCTGGTTGATACCAATAAATGCCCTGAAAACTGTACGGTTTGCGTCAGTGCCTGTGCCAGGGAAAACGGTCTGGAAAGCAAAGGCCGTCCGGAAACCGACGCCCAGTGGATCCGCAAAGTTGATATCAAAAATCCGTCCACTGGCCGCGAAATGTCTTTGCCCGTCATGTGCCAGCATTGTTCCGAACCGCCCTGTGTCGATGTTTGTCCGACAGGCGCATCATTCAAGCGCGTCGATGGCATTGTTCTGGTTGATAAACACACATGCATTGGCTGTCGCTATTGCATGATGGCGTGTCCATATAAAGCCAGATCATTTATCCATGAAACACTGGAAAACCAGAAACCGACGACACCCAGAGGCAAAGGCACGGTGGAAAGCTGTACGTTCTGTGTCCACCGTATAGATGTCGGACGGAGACCGGCCTGTGTCGAAGCCTGTGCCAGAGACGCCGGTGGTGCCATGACGTTCGGTGATATGAATGACCCCAATTCGGAAATTTCAAAATTGCTTGAAAAATACAGCAGCCAGCAAATTCGCCGTGACCTTGGAACCGATCCGGGCGTTCACTATCAGGGCCTGTCAATTTAAAGGAGTAGGTGACTGTGAAACCGATTGTCTTTCAGAAATTGCAGCTCCCGGCCGGAGCCTACTACACCTTGCTTTTCAGCCTTGCCGTGATTGCCGGTATCGGTGGACTGGCGGCCTATTACATGGAAGAAAACGGCCACGGGGTCACCGGCATGAACAACCAGATCGTTTGGGGACTGCCCCATGTGTTTGCGGTTTTCCTGATTGTTGCCGCTTCCGGTGCCTTGAACGTGGCCTCGATATCGTCCGTTTTCGGGCGCACGGCCTATAAACCTCTGGCGCGAATGTCGGGTTTGGTGGCGATTGCATTACTGGTGGGGGGACTGGCTGTGCTGGTGCTTGACCTGGGTCGCCCGGATCGGCTGATTGTCGCCATGACCAGCTATAATTTCAAATCGATTTTTGCCTGGAACATTTTTCTCTACACCGGTTTTATCGCCGTCACCGGAATTTATCTGTGGATGATGATGGAACGGCGGATGAACGTTTTCATGAAAACGGCGGCACTGGCCGCTTTCATCTGGCGGTTGGCGTTGACCACCGGTACCGGGTTGATTTTCGGCTTTCTGGTTGCCCGCCAAGCTTATGGCACCGCCATTATGGCACCTTTGTTTATTGCCATGTCGTTTGCTTTCGGACTGGCGATTTTCCAGATTTTAATCAGCGTTATTTTCCGGGCCACCGCATCGGAGCTGGGTGACTATATCATTTTACGCATGGGCCGCCTGTTACGCTGGTTTATCGCCGGCTGCGTTTATTTCCTGATTGTCTATCATTTGACCAACCTGTATGCGGCTGAACATACGGGCGTTGAAACGTTTGTTCTATTGTCCGGCGGTACCATTACGCAAGTTTTCTGGATCGGGCAGGTTTTTATCGGCCTGATCCTGCCACTGGCGATTTTGATGAAATCATCCTGCACCACAACAACCCAGGTGTCACTGGCTTCAGTGCTGGTGATCATCGGCGGCCTGTCGGCCATTTACGTTATCATCATCGGCGGTCAGGCCTATCCATTGGTTCTGTTCCCCGGCATGGAGGTCAGCAGTTCGTTTTTTGATGGCGTGTTCAACAGCTACAGCCCCAGCTTGCCGGAATTTTTACTGGGCATGGGGGGTGTTGCCTTATCGTTGCTGATTATACTGGTCGCTATGCGGGTGATGGATTTCCTGCCCCGAAGTCTGGCGGATAAGGATATCAATCCCCATTACAAACCCGAAGCATCGGCATAATCCGGTGGCAAGGTTTTCCGTCACGATTTCTGAATGATCACCCATGGCCGGACTTTTTATATCCGCATCGCAAAAATCATCCGGCAAAACCACCGTGACGCTGGGTCTGGCGCGGGCCTTTAAAAACCGGGGAATGGATGTTCAAACCTTTAAAAAAGGTCCCGATTATATAGATCCCATGTGGTTGACGGCTGCGACATCAAGGCCCTGTTACAATCTTGATTTCCACACCATGACAAATACGGAAATTACAGATACCTATTCCGGATACGCAGCCCCGGCCGATATCTGTTTGCTTGAAGGCAACAAAGGATTGTTTGACGGGGTTGATCTGAAAGGTCGGGACAGCAACGCGGCTATGGCCCGGCTTGTTGGCCTTCCTGTTATTCTGGTTATGGATACCCGGGGCATGACCCGTGGCATAGCGCCCTTGGTACTGGGCTATCAGGCTTTCGATGCGGGCATCCAGATCGCAGGCGTCATCCTTAATCAGGTCGGCGGCCCGCGCCATCAACAGAAACTGATATCAGCCCTTGAACATTACACCGACATCCCTGTTATCGGTGCCATCGGCCGCTATCCTGAAATGCAGATTTGCGAGCGCCATTTGGGGCTTCAGCCGGTTAACGAAGCCCGTGACATCAATGCCCGCATTGACTGTTCAGCACGTATAATCGAACAGGATGTCGATCTTGACAGGCTGTGCGAATTGGCGAAAACCACGTCCGTTCCCGTATCAACGAAACCACCATCCCCGAGGGCACGGCAAACTGACATCCGCATTGCCGTTGCCAAAGACAAGGCGTTCGGGTTTTACTATCCCGATGATATCACCGCATTTCAAAATGCCGGGGCTGAACTGGTTTATTTTGACAGCACGGCGGATACGCACCTGCCCGATGCCGACGGCCTGTTTATCGGCGGCGGTTTCCCGGAAATACATATGCAGGAACTTCAGCAAAACACATCCTTGCGCCGCGATATATTCAATAAACTCAGCGCCGGTCTTCCTGCCTATGCCGAATGTGGCGGCTTGATGTATCTGTCGAAAAGCCTGACATGGCAAAACCAAAGCGCGGACATGGTTGGCTTTATTCCCGGCGATACGGTGATGCACGACAAACCCGTTGGCCGGGGTTATGTTGTCATTAAAGACAGCGGTCACAATCCCTGGCCCGGATCAGGGGGGCAAATCAATGCCCATGAATTTCACTATGCGTCTCTGGAAAACATACCGGGAGACCTTGACTATGCATATGATGTGATCCGCGGTCATGGTATGGATGGTCATCATGACGGGCTGGTTTTGAACAATCTGGTGGCTGGCTTCATTCATCAACGCAGCACACAAAACAATCCGTGGGTCAGGATCTTTACCGATTTTGTCCGCCGCAAGAAAACATCGGCAACATCCTTCAACAAGGCGTGAACGGTGCCCGATTGAAAAAATTGAAACTTTCGGTTATAGTGATAATGAAAATCGTTATCACGATGATACATGTCAGGAGGATAAATGATGCGCCATCATTTCATGATCCCCTTAATACTGGCGATCTCTTTTTTCAGTTTGAACCCAAACCCGGCATGGGCCGACAAACATCTTTTGCCGGAACCGATCCCCGATGAAGGCGGCATGTACACCCAGGACTGGTTTCTGGAAACGTTCCTTGATCTCCGGGAAGACGTCGCCGAAACAGCCGGAGAAGGCAAACAACTGGTGATTTTCTGGGAACAGAAAGGCTGCCCCTATTGCCGGGAAATGCACCGGGTCAATTTACGCATCCCAAAAATCGTCAACTACATCAAGGCCAACTTTAACGTTATCCAGCTTAATCTATGGGGTGACCGGGAAGTGACGGACCTTGACGGCACGGTGATGACAGAAAAACAACTGGCCCGTAAATACCGCGTCCAATTCACGCCAACATTACAGTTTTTCCCGAAATCCGTAGCCGACGGAAACAACAAATCCGCCGCCGATCAGGAAGTCTGGCGTTTGACGGGATACTGGAAACCGTTTCATTTTCTAAGCTCGTTCATGTATGTACGTGACGAAGCCTATAAAACGGAACCCAATTTCCAGCGTTATATTCAGGCCCGCGGCGACAAACTTCGCAGCGAAGGCAAAACCGTTGTCATCTGGTAAAATATGCAAACGCCTTTGTTTATTCGCGGCTTACAAGTGCCCGTAACGCACCGCCAAAGCTTTCTTCTTCGAGGTATTTCATCCCGAAAAATCCGCCTGCGATGATGGATGTCAAAGCCAGTACCGAACCAAATGCCAGCGTTGACATGCCGGTGATGCCCTGACCAATGGTGCAACCCAAAGCCAAAACGCCGCCCACTCCCATCAAGGCGCCGCCAAACATATGACGCCCCATGTCCGTTGTGTCATTGAAGCCTTCGAACTGGAATTCACCGGAAGTAATGGCCGCGATAAAGGCACCGGCAATGACACCGCCAACCACGGCAATGCCGAAATTGATGGTCGATCCGGTAAACGTCATCAAGTATTGCAGGCTTTGCCCAACCGGGGCAACAAAAGTAAACGAAACCACCGGAGTCGGATCAAAATCGTCATTGCCGATGTTCCCTGTCACATACCACGCCGCCGGGATAAGCAATCCGATGACCAGACCGCTGATCAAAGCCGGTTTGGAGGTTCTGAAATCAGCGTCTTTAAAACAGAACCATAGCATGCCGCCCGCGATGATGATCACGGTTAACAAACGTGCCGCATCCATATTCATACCGGCCGATGCCAGAAAATCAGGGATGCCCTGATTTTCAAGGCCGCGGGCGGCCAGATCAATCATGGTCACGGCTTCCATTTGGACACGGGCCACACCAACCAGACCACGCAAAGTCATATAGGCGAACAGGCCAATAAAAATAGCCACGATCAGCGATTTCAGATTTCCGGCACCGAGACGAACCAATGTTTTGCTGCCGCAACCGCCGCCCATGGTCATGCCGAAACCGAACATCAACCCGCCGATGATGGCACCGGCCCACCCCAGATTGGACGACAGGTATATGGCTTTGGACAAATCAACGGTTTCCGTCATATAAAGGTACTGCGAACCAATGATGGCCACCGCGATAGCAAATATCCAGGACCGAAACCGGGTCCAGTTGCCCATAAAAGCAATGTCGGAAATGGCGCCCATGGTACAAAAATTCGTACGCTGTGCGGTAAAACCAAAAATACCGCCCAATCCAAAACCCAGAATCGAAACAAACAACCCTATTGGCAAGTCTTCCATATTCAAGCCCCCGGCTAATAAACTTTCATATTCATTTTTGGTATAATATCAAAACAACAACAAATATGATACCCAATAATAAGAAAAAGATTTATAATGATATAAAGGCTTTCATCATTTTACATTTTTATATATTGTTGCCCCAATCGAAAATCAATTAACAAAAATTTCCCCTGAATGGATTGACAGATTAAGTTTGAAATATCAGGGTTGAAAGAACAGGAATGAGGAGCACGATCATGGCCACCGCCACTCTTGACGCCAAGGGATTGAACTGTCCGTTGCCGATTATGAAAGCCAAAAAAAGCATCAAAGGGCTTGCCAGCGGGGACACGCTTGAAGTTTTATCCACCGACCCCGGGTCGGTCAAAGACTTTGAAAGTTTCTGTAAAGCGACCGGACATTCACTGCTGGAATCCGAAGATCAGGGGAGCGGGAACTTCCGTTTTCTGATCGAGAAAAAATAAATATCTGCTTCCGGTTATAGTTTCAAAAACTGATCTCGCTTTAAGTTTTTTCGTGTATCCGTGACGGGGGATTGCGTATGCGGTCCCGTTCAGGAAACATAAAAACGGTATTCAATAATCACTTGAAAAATTATCTGGTTTTTTTAACGACCAAACGCCAATAACCGTCACATTCGGCTTTTTCAATTAATTCGTGACCTGCTTTTTCACACCAAAGCGGCAAGTCTTCGACCGTACCCTGATCCGAAGACCAGACTTCGACTTCGTCGCCGATATCCACATGCTTTATTCCGGAAACAATTTCCATCAGCGGTCCCGGGCAAAATGCCCCGCGGACATCAATGGTCTTTCTGATCGACATAGGCTTTCCCTTTCGTCCACCATACAGATAAACGTCTTTTAACGTCATTCGGCAAATATAGCAGATATTCTGACAAAACGCGAATAAATCAGGTCTTTTCAGAGCCCTGTTGAATGGCGGCAAGCAACGTCGTCAATAATTTACAATTAATGAATATGTTTTATCCGCATTCCGTTAAAAAACCAACAAAAAAAGTATGCCTTTGGGAAAATAGTTTAACCGCCAAAATAATCCGGCAGCGCCCGGGACAGGTTTTCACGGATGCGGTCACAAACCGGTTTGTCCAGCGGTGCCTTTACAAAGTCCTGTCCGGTCACCTGTTCGTAGAGCCGGATATATTTAGCTGAAAATTCCAGTAACGTTTCCCCGGGAATTTCCGGAACCGGTTCTTTATAGGGATCGCATTTCGAACGCACCCAAAGCCGCAGAAACTCTTTGTCAAGGCTTTCCGGATTTTCACCGGCATCCAGACGTTGCTGATAACTGTCTGCAATCCAGTAACGGCTTGAATCCGGGGTGTGAATTTCGTCGGCCAGCGTAATAACGCCATTTTCGTCAAGGCCGAATTCATACTTGGTATCGACCAGTATCAAGCCGTTTTTAGCGGCAATTTCCCGGCCCCGGGCAAACAGGGCCAAACTGATACGGGCCAGTTGCTGCCAGATTTCTTCGGTCAACAGACCTTGTTCAACGATTTCTTTTGCCGTGATCGGAGCATCGTGTTCGCCCTGTTCAGCCTTGGTCGTCGGCGTGATAATGGTTTCCGGCAATTTCTGGTTTTTCACCAGACCGTCCATGAAATTATGGCCATACATATGGCGTTCACCGCGTTCATACATCGGCCAGATGCTGGTGTCGGTTGACCCGGTCATGTAATCACGAACCACCATTTCAACGGGCAACATGTTCAGTTTTTTGACAATGGCCACGTTGGGGTCCGGTTCTTCAATAACGTGATTGGCACAAATATCCGCCGTCTGATCAAACCAGAAACGGGCGATCTGGTTTAAAACCTGCCCTTTATAGGGAACGGCGGCCAAAATCAGATCAAACGCCGATTGCCGGTCGGTGGCAATCATCACCCGGCGTCCGTCGGGCAAATCATAAGCTTCACGAACTTTGCCACGGTAATGATTGGGCAATTCGGGAAAATCAATTTCCGTCAGACAATTTGCAAGAATTGTGTCCGTATCCGTTTCAGGTGCGTTCATCGGTTTCATCTTTCACTCAGGGGAATTTCCGCTCTCTCTAACAAACAAAAGCTAACAAGTCGATTGTTTTTTCCTTTTCCCCGGACCATATATCAGGGATCGGGCTCATTCAATTTTATCTGGAACCTTCCATCCGTGACACATTTACCGCCACCCGCCAAAAAAAAATCTGTCCTGAAAATATATCATGGTCACAGCCTTGACGATCCCTATCACTGGCTTCGTGATCCGGACTGGCAAAAAGTGATGGATGATCCGGACCTTTTAAGCCCTGAAATCCTTAGCTGGATCGAAGGTGAAAATGCTTACCACAACAAATTTATAACATCGAACCAGCCCTTGGTTGATGAGCTGTTTGCTGAAATCAAGGGCAGGATCAGCGAAGACGACAGCGATGTCCCGCTGGCAGACGGGCCATACGGCTATTACAAAAAATTTATCAAAGGCGGACAATATCCGCTTTATTGCCGCATGGAACTTGAAACCAGCAACGAGCATATCCTGATTGACGGCAACGCCGAGGCCAAAAAACACAGCTTTTTCCGCATCATCCATGCCCGCCACAGCCCCGATCATAAATTGTTCGCCTACAGCATTGATATCACCGGGGCTGAAAAATACGCCATAAAAATTATCGACGCCGAAAGCGGGAAAATTTTACCCGATCAATTACCCGAAGCCCACGGCGATTTTGTTTTTTCCGCCTGTTCAAATTATATTTTCTATACGGTCATTGATGACAACCACCGCCCCTCGGCCGTCAAAAGACATAAACTGGGGAACGATGCGGATCAGGACGAAACCCTGTTCAAGGAACAGGACCCTGGTTTTTTTGTCGGTGTTTCGAAAACCGAAAGCGGGCGGTTTATACTGATCGAAAGCCATGATCATCAAACATCGGAAAGCCATCTGATTGATGCCCGAAACCCTTTGTCAAAGCCCCGGCTGGTGGAACCCAGATGCCCCGGTGTTGAATACCGGATTTCCGATACCCATGACCGGTTTTTCATTCTCACCAACGCCGATAGGGCCGATGATTTTAAAATCATGGAAGCCCCGCTCGATCATCTGGGCCGGGAAAACTGGCAGCAAAAAATCGGGCATGTTCCGGGACGGCTGATTTTATCTGTGCTGACATTCAAAAATTATCTGGTCTATCAGATGCGGGAAAATGGCCGCCCTGAAATCGTCATCACCGGGCTTTTGGACAATATCGCCCAAACCCTTCAATTCGATGATCCGGCGTATGCTCTGGGTCTGACCGGGTCCTATGAATTTGACACACCATGGTTGCGGTTCAGCTATTCATCGCCGCGCACGCCAGAACAGATCTTTGATGTCAACATGGAAACCGGTAAACGGATTTTAAAGAAACAGCAAACGGTTCCGGGCGGCCACGATCCGGAACGTTACTGCGTCGAACGCTTGATGGTTCCGGCCCGCGACGGTGAACGCATTCCCGTGACCACGCTCAGCCTGAAAAATCCGCCCGAAAACAGCGGCAATCCGGTTTTGCTTTATGGTTACGGTGCCTATGGCATCACCATCCCGGCGGTATTTTCAACAGCCCGGCTCAGTCTGGTTGACCGCGGCTTCACCTACGCCATCGCCCATATCCGCGGTGGCCGTGACAAAGGCGATGACTGGTACAAAAAAGGCCGCGATCAATACAAAACCAACACATTTCATGATTTCATCGATGTTGCCGATTATCTGAAAGCGCAAAAAATCGCCGGGACCAAAGGCATCGCTGCCCACGGCGGCAGCGCAGGCGGCATGTTGATGGGCGTGATCGCCAACCAACGCCCCGATTTGTTCAAGGCCATTGTCGCAAATGTGCCGTTCGTCGATGTGCTGAATACCATGCTCGATGACAGCTTGCCGTTGACGCCGCCGGAATGGCCGGAATGGGGCAACCCGATCACCGACAAAGCTGCGTTCGAACGTATTTTGTTCTATTCGCCCTATGACAATGTACGTGCGCAGGATTATCCGTGCATGTACATCACAGCCGGGCTGACCGACCCCCGGGTGACGTACTGGGAACCGGCGAAATGGGTCGCCAGACTTCGGGAGCTTAAAACCGGCAATCACCCGCTTTATTTCAAAACCAATATGCAGGCCGGACACGCCGGTGCATCCGGACGGTTCGACAGTTTGCTGGAAACGGCGGAAATTTATGCGTTTCTGTTAACCACGATGAGCGCCGAAAATCAGGATTTTTTATAAGGGTTGACCAGATTTTGGACGATGCCTTCGATGACGGCGCGGGCCTGCCGCTCATCAACGCCCATCAATAATGCGTCTTCGAACACGTCCTGGCATTCCTGGCTGATATCGTCCAGATTTTCGTTGAGCACGACAAGTTTTTCCTTGCACGATACCGGTGCGCCGTCCGGCCCCCGCCAGACGATATCTTTTGTCACTTTCGTTGATGACTTCATAGTGATCCTGTTTGTTCCGCCGCCGAGTCCGGAACGGTTTCCGGCACGGTCATATCCGCCTCCCCGGAACTTTCCCACGGTAATTCCGGTGGCTGGATTTTAAGCGGCTCGTCCCGTTCAAGCAACTGTTCAACGTGTTTCAGATTTTTTGCCGTGACATGGGCCTGACGGCTGGCGCCTTTATTTTCATAGATTTCCAGTGCCGCGCGGAAGGCCGTCGCCGCGGCTTCAAGCCTGGTTATGCTGCGGGCTTTTTTCCCGAGCATGAACAACGCGCTGCCGAGATTGTTTTGCGTTGCCGCCCACAGCATCGGTTTTTGTTCCCGATCGCGCACCGCCAACACGGACTGATAGGCCGTAACGGCCATGGCCATGGCTTCAAGGCTGCGGCTGTGTTCGCCAAACACCTGTGCGGTTCTGGCCAAACTCATCATCGCTTCGGCCCAGACATTGGGGTTTTTCGCCCGGCTATAGACTTTCAGGACATTCTGAAAACAACCAAGGGCAAGGCGCAGACGTTCACGGTCGCCGTCTTCAAAACCGATGCGGTAATAAATCTGTCCCAGTTGATTGTACAATCCGGCCCATTTTTTCGGGTGGTCATCATGGGTATAAACCCGAAGTGCGGACTGAATGGCCGATATCACACTTTGATAATGGTCATCGACGGCGTCTGTTTTAGCCAACAGGGTTTGGGCAAAAATGCGGTTGGCTTCGGCCCAAAGCACCGGGTATTCCATTTCATCAATGTTGGATAGCGCTTGTCCGGCATATTTCCTCGCCCGTTGATCCAGCGTTGAAGCCTGCCCCAACCGTTGATGTTCCGCACTTAACGCCAGCGCCAGACAAAGTCCGGTTTCCGCTTTTTCAAAGGGCAGGACATGAGACGGTAAATTTTCAATGGCACCTTCGGTTTCGGCCAACATGGTTTTCAAAACCGGCCCCAGCACGGATTTGCGCAACCGTGACCGGGAAACCCCGGCCGCCGCCAGGGCAACGCTTTGATAAACTTTTTCCAAAGACGCATCGAGCCGGGCCGGCAATGTGATGCTTAATCCCGGGGAAACCGACAACGGATCGGCGACCCCGCCTGCGGCCAGTGATAAAAACTGAAACGAAAAACAGCGCCCCGAAACCGAAGGTTTGCATAAAACCAGCAGTTCCGTTTTTTTCCTGATCATCCATAACCGCGCCGATTTAACGGCTTTCACCATTTCCTTTTCGCTGGCGGCCGTCACATCAAGGCTGCGCGGTTCCTGACATACGCTGACTTTAAAATGTCCGCAGGATTTCAGGGCCGCGGCAAAAACGGACAAGGCATCCTGCATGATATCATCGGACTGACTGCCCACCAGTTGGGCGGTAATAACGTGGGCGGAATGATCGGTGCTGAACAGATCCAGCACGCTACGCATTCCGGCATTTGTCTTGATTTTGGGTTTTTTGGAAAATTCAGACGATAACGGTTTTAATAATTTCCCCCAAAATCCCGGTTCAGGATTTTTATCCTGCGGGGTGGATGACACCGGAACCAGATCGGTATGGGCCGCGGTTTTCAGATCATCCAGATGCTGTTGATCCGCCGACGACAACACATCGCCCAACCCGGGGATATCCAGAAATTCCTGTTGCTCGGCACCTGCCATGGTTTTCTCACCCTTAACCCTGCGGCGATGTTACAAAAAAACGCGCAAAATCACGTACAGACCTTGATCAAGGACGAGCATACCCATCAGTTTGTGAACAAAATGATAACAACCGGCAGAAATTTTTAACCCTGCCTATCCCGGGGGCGCTATCCCGCGGGCAATTCCAGCTCGGCGCGCAAGGCTTTACGGATATCGGAAAAAACCGGTCCCCATTGTCCGGGACGCGGTTGCCGGAACAAACGCATGGTCGGGTACCACGGCGTTTCCGGTTTTTCCTGCATCCACCGCCAATCGGGGGCAAACGGCAGCGCTACCCAGGTTTTGACGGCCAACGCCCCGGCCAGATGGGCCACCCCGGTATCCACCGTGACCACCAGATCCAGTTGCTGAATGGCGGCAGCCGTATCAGCAAAATCGTTCAGCACACCGCCCAGATTGACGACCAGCGCTTCGCACCCGGCATCTGCGATTTCGCGGACAGCGGGACCTTTTTGCAGGCTATAGACACTGACGCCCGGAATCCCCAGCAATTCGATGAAATGGGAAAAATCGCAAGAGCGGTTTTTATCGTTCTGATGGCTGGGCTTGCCGCGCCAGACAATCCCGACCTTGCGTTGACGGGCCATGGATGCCGGCAACTGCACCGCCTGTGGCTCGGGCGCTTTCATATAGGGCACCGACGCCGGAATGGTTTTTTCCGTCACCTCAAACAACCGGGCCAAAGACATCATCGGAATATAAGCATCAAATTTCGGCAGGGTTGAGCCTTTGTTGATGACTTTGTCAACGCCTTCAACCACGGAAAACAACGACGACAATTCGGGCTGTGTTTCAACCATGACAATGCCTTGAAAGCGCTTTTTGACCTCGGACAGGAAGCGGGCAAACTGGATCATGTCACCAAATCCCTGTTCCTGATGAACGAGCAGGGTTTTACCTTTCATGGCGTCACCGTTCCACAACGGTTGATCAAACCCGCGGGCCGGACTTCTGGGCAGTTTCCAGCGCCATTCGTATTCTTCAAAGCCCTGTTTCAACGCTCCCTTGGACAACAGCGTCAAAGCGTGATCCCAATGGCAATCGACGTGATCGGGATTGATCGACAGTGTGCGTTCAAAACAGGCCAACGCTTTGTCGACTTCACCCAGATCGCGGTAGGTCAGGCCCAGATTATAATGCGGCTCCGGCGTGTCCGGGGCCAGGCGCACGGCCTGACGGTGGCTGGCGACGGCCACCTGCAAGCGCCCCAGTTCCCGGAGCGCGTTCCCAAGATTGGAATACACCCCCGGCGCATCGGGTTTCAGAACCAGCGACCTGCGGTAACAGGCGACGCTGGCTTCCAGTTTGCCAAGGGCGCGCAAGGCAACGCCCATGTTATTGTAAAGATCGGGCATTTTCGGGTTCAGCAACAACGCCTTGCCGTAAAATTTTACGGCCTCGGACAATTGCCCGTTTCGGTGATGGTCCAGAGCCAAAGCAAACAGGCGCGCCGCTTCTTTTTCCCGGAGCGCCGTTTTCTTTTCCGGCCCCAGGGCTTTCCACGCGGCAACTTGCTGTGGCGACGGCCCCGCCTGTTGGGAGGGCTGTTTTTTCACTGCTTCCGCAGGTTTCAGCTGAGCCGTAACCCGTCTTTTCGGTGTCGTTTTTTTAACAGGTTTGGTCGCTGGCTTTTTCGCCGTCAATTTATCCGCCATACCCACCCCCAACAAGATTATTAACTATATATTATAACACACTAAATATAATGTATAAACACCGCAGGAATTATTTACAGATTTACTTTCACCTACAGGAACCCGCATTTCCCGCACGGAGTCGCCCCCAACCGGCTCGCTCTTTTTTCACGCTTTTCCCGGTAAGACGGCGCATTGTAAACATCAAGCACATGATGATCGCGCACATTGCCCAACGGATATTCCGATTTTCCGTCCATCACACAGTGGGACACTTCCCCGGTCGCGGTGATAACAATATCAAACCAGCGCATACAGCCCACATCGGGGACGGGAAACGCGTTGGTATCGACCTGTCCCAGCCAGTCGCCACGGCGGGTGACGTTAAAATTAAACAACGGATATTTTTCCTGCACCCATTTGATAAAACCCTGATCGGCGTCCGAGCCGTCGCCGACCCGTGACAATACCACGGGCGGAATGAATTTTCCGTCTTCTTTCCATTGGTGGATCATATCCAGCCGCTTGATAGTGCGGTCATAGGGAATTCCCATCACCGTTTCATAATTTTTTTTACGGTGATCATTGGCCGAAATCCAGAGATATTCCAGCCGTTTCACCTGACACAACCGTTCCAGATTTTTTTCCGTTATCGGGGATGAATTGGACGTGATGGTGATGCTGGCATTTGACAGGCGATCATTGATTTTTTCAATGACATCAAACAGCCGCACATCCAGAAACGGCTCGTTCAGTTTAAAAGGCGATAATTGAAAATCCACATCTTTCGGAATGTCTTCCAGATCGGAGATTACTTTTTCAATCAGCCCGCCATCCATGCGCGTGCCTTTGCGGGCGATCTCCGTATAGGGACAAAAATCACAAATGGCATTGCAATGGGCATAGGTTTCAAGATGGACATGACGCGGATAATCCAGATAGGGCGAGGCGCGAAGCTGATCCACATTGGCCTGATATTTTTCCAGTTTGATGGCTTCGCTGGAAAGCATGCCGACGAACAGCGTTTCCGTGGGGTCCATATCAGGCGGCAACAGTTTGCGCGCCCTTTGATAGGCTTTGTCACGGTCTTTAAAGCGTCCGGTGATACCGTAAACCCGCGCCAGATTGGCCTGAAAATACCCGGAATCCGGATCAATTTTGGCTGCCCGTTTCAAATAATTCAGGGCTTTCGCCGTTTTCCCCATTTGTAATGTGGCAATGCCCAGCAGTTCCAGCGCATCGGCGTGTTTTGAATTCAGCTCCAGCACTTGGCGGTACCCGGACGCCGCCTGTTTCAGGTTGCCCGCCTGATGATTGGCGATGGCCGCCTTTAAAGTTTCATGCAGATCGGACGCCGCAACAGACGTCGCATTGTTTTTCATTTTCCCGGATGCTGTCGCCATCAAAACCTGCGTATCCCCAAAGGGCAAAAAATTCAAAGAATATCCAGAACCGATTCCGGCGGCCGTCCCATGGCCGCGTTGTCACCGTTGACAACAATCGGGCGTTCTATAGCCCGGGGATGGAGGGCCAATTGTTCGATCAGGCCATCATTATCCAGCTCGTCCAAATCAAGCCCTTCTTCTTTGGCTTCTTTTTTGCGGGTGATGTCTTTCGCCGTCAAACCCAGTTTTGCCAGAATATCCCGCAATTCATCCGCCGTCGGCGGCGTCGTTAAATAATCAACAATCACCGGGGTGACCCCGTTTTCTTCGATCAAGGCCAATGTTTGCCGGGATTTGGAACACCTTGGATTATGGTAAATCGTCACAGTCATTTAAGTTTCCCTGGTTGGTTTTGTCACTGTCGCACTTTTTTTGCCCGGCGGAACAAAAATTTCAGGCCCCGATGCCGGTATTTTCTCCATATATATACTGCTGGACGGAAATGCAAAGCCGCTGCCGGCATTTTCCACCACCTGTTTGACATGATATGCCAGCCGTTCCTTGATTTCCAGCCATTCACCCCAATTCGTGGTTTTGGTAAAACAGTACAGCATGATATCAATAGAACTGTCGGAAAAACCGTCAATACGCACGAATGTGGCAGCGTCGGAGGCATCGACAAAAGCGCCGTCATTGACAACAAAATCTTCTATACCGTCACGGATTTTTCTAAGCTGATCAATGCTGGTTCCGTAAATAACGCCGATTTTCCAGTAAATTCGCCGTGACGTCATACCGGAAAAATTGATCACCGCCGAATCCGACAATTTGGTGTTGGGGACCATCACCGGGGCCTTGTCAAAGCGCCTGACCATGGTCGATCTGAAACCAATACTTTCAACGGTACCTTCAACGACGCCGTCAACCAATATCCAGTCGCCCTTGCGAAAACGTTTTTCACCGATGATCAGCAAACCTGCAATCAGGTTTTTAAACAGATCCTGCGCCCCCAACGCCACCGCCACGCCAAACAATCCGGCACCGGCAATAATCGGCCCAACCTGTATGCCCCAGATTTGCAAAATGGTCGCCGCCCCGATTAATATAACCGCAACGCGAATGGCTTTCACCAGCCAGTCCACCAGTTCGGCTGTAAAGACTTTCTTGAGATTGGATAAAACCCGGCTTAGCGGTTCCACCATCCTGAGCAGCCCCCAGAAAATCGAAACCGCAATCAGGGTTTTCACCAGACTGTCCGAAATGTCGGAAACCAGTCCCACAGGTTCGAGAAATTGGCTGGCAAAAAACAGCCCCAGCACCAACGGCACCAACCTCAAAGGCGGTTCCAATGTTTCAATGACCGTATCATCAATGGATGTGCGGGTTTTTTTCGTCACCGATTTCAGCCACGCCATCACAAACCGGGTAAACAGACGGCGCAACAACAAAAAACCGATAAAGATGCCGGCCGCCGTCAACAGACGGCCAACATCAATGCCACCAACACCGGTTTGCCAAACTTCAACAACTTTTGCCCAGAATTGCTCAACAGCCTGCATATTCAAATCACCCCTTAAAACGTAATCATAACTGTCCGGCGGAAAATGTCGCCCAAGGAACTTTACGAAGGCCGCCAAACACTGGCATTATACGTATCCTGCAGCCGAATGAAACATTAACAAAGCGATGCCATGACCGACCCGACAGAGCAACACCGACAGGCATTAAATGAAACCGGCTTCTGGGGACGCCGGGCGGCGGGGTGTGTATTGCTGGCCGAAAGTTCCGGACGGTTTTTATTGCCAAAACGCGCCCCCGGCACATTACAGGCCGGAACGTGGGGCACGTGGGGTGGGGCTGTTGACGATGATGAAACGCCCGAAGACACGGTTAGGCGCGAACTTTCCGAGGAAGCCGGCTACCAGGGACAGGCCACGTTATACCGGCTTTATACATTCAGCCATCAAAGCGGTTTTACCTACCATAATTTTCTCGCCGTCATCGACAAAGAATTCACACCCGTCATCAACTGGGAAACCGAAGTCACCGACTGGTTCAAATTCGGCCATTGGCCGGAACCGTTGCATTTCGGCTTTCAGGCCGTGCTCGATGATGCGAAAAGTCACGCCACCATTCTCGCCCGGCTTTAAAATTCATCGCCTTCATCCCCGTCGATAATGGCCAAAGCAATATCATAGGAAAATCCGGCCCGGGCCAGTTTGCCCAGATCCCTGTCGCGCCGATCTTCACGGTCATCCGCATTGCCATACCGGCCCAGCCGCCGTTTCCTGGCATAGGTCAGGGCGGCCTGCAATTCATCATTGCCTTCATCGTTGGCATCCGCCATTTTTTCAAACGCCCGTTCAATGATATCCTTACCCAGACCTTTCGCCAGCAACCCGGAAATGATCGCCCGCCGGGACTTCCCGCGCCTTCGCAAAGTCGTGACCCGGAAATTTGCATAGGCCTGATCATCGAGCAAACCGGACGACAAAAACCGCGTGATTAACTGATCCACCAGATCATAACCCTGATCCGGATCTGTTTGATGAAAACGTGCCGATTTATAGACCCGGCGCTTAAGGACAGCGCGTAAGTTTTCAGAAGACGTGGCGAACCGTTCCAGATAATAAAGCGCGACGTTTTCCAGATGCCGGGCGGTGATTTTGGCAGGCGGCCTTGTCTTTTTCTTTTTTCTTGCCGGAAATCCGTCCGTGCTTTCGCCGTCATTGTTGTCTTCATCCATCATAACCGACAATCACTTTGCTTGCTTGTTCCCGTTTCAAACATATATTGTTTTCCTGCAATCAAGCAACAATGCCGAGGATTTTATGACACTGGACGGACCCAACTGGATTGGACTATGGACGCTTTATTTGCGGGAAGTCCGGCGCTTCAGCAAAGTCTATTCGCAAACCCTGCTGGCACCGATGGTCACCACATTGCTTTTTCTGGCGGTGTTTTCGCTGGCTTTTGGCGGCGCGGCCCGTCATGTCGGCGGTATCCCGTATATCACATTTTTAGGCCCCGGGCTGATCATGATGGCGGTGGCGCAAAACGCTTTTGCCAACACATCATCGTCTTTAACCATTGCAAAAATTCAGGGCAATATTGTCGATACGTTAATGCCGCCTTTTACACCGCTGGAACTGGTCACAGGATTGGCTTTGGGCGGTGCCACGCGCGGTATCGTTGTCGGTGCCTTTGTCGCCTTGTCCATGAGCTTTTTCGTCGATCTTTCGATCCGCCATCCGTTTTATATTATTTATTACGGTTTCATGGCCTCATTGATGCTGTCCTTGCTGGGAGTTCTGGGTGGCATCTGGGCAGAAAAATTTGACCACATCGCGGCTGTTACCAATTTCATCATCACCCCGTTATCGTTTTTGTCCGGCACCTTTTATTCCATCGACCGTCTGCCGGATGTTGCCCGCTCAATGGCCTTGGCGAACCCGTTTTTTTATATGATTGACGGCTTTCGCTATGGCTTTACCGGCTACAATGATGGGCCGCTATTGACAGGAATGGTGGTTTTGTTGTCTGTCAATCTGGTGCTTGGCGCCCTCTCTGTCCGGCTGTTTGCCAAAGGCTACCGTCTTAAACCATAGCACCCATAACGTTTTAATGCGTTGACATGGTCTTCGTCTGTTCACATAATCCAGCGCTTTCCCGACGGGCAAGGGCCCGATGGTTACGGCTTTGATAACAGGAGAGCAAAATGATACCAGCCGTCATGCCGACTTACGCACGTTTTGATACAACTTTCGACCACGGCGAAGGGGTTTATCTTTATGACGTGAACGGCCGACGATATCTGGATTTCGGTGCCGGGATTGCCGTGGCATCGCTTGGTCATTGCCATCCGCACCTTGTAGAAGCGCTTAAAGATCAGGCAGAAAAATTCTGGCACTGTTCCAACCTTTACACCATTGAGGGTCAGGAAAAACTTGCCGAAAGGCTGATCGCCAACAGTTTTGCCGATGCGGCATTTTTCAACAATTCCGGTGGCGAAGCCGTTGAAGCCGCCATCAAAATGGCAAGACGCTATCAAAGCATGAGCGGTCACCCGGAACGGTTTCGCATGATCAGCATCGAAGGCGCGTTTCATGGCCGCTCTTTGGCCTGTATCGCCGCCGGCGGACAGGAAAAACATCTGGCCGGGTTCGGGCCGAAAGTGGATGGCTTCGATCAGGTGGCCTTTGGCAATTTGAACGAAATGCGCGCCGCCATCACCCCGGAAACAGCCGGAATTCTGGTTGAACCGGTTCAGGGCGAAGGCGGCATTCGCCCCATGCCGGATGGTTATTTACAAGGCCTGCGCGCCATTGCCGATGAATTCGGTCTGGCGCTGGTTTATGACGAAGTACAATCGGGTATTGGCCGCACCGGTAAATTGTTCGCCTATGAAATGTCCGGTGCCGCACCCGATGTTATGGCCTTGGCCAAAGGACTGGGCGGCGGGTTCCCGCTGGGCGCGGTTCTGGCGTCTGAAAAAATTGCCCGTCACATGACGCCCGGGACCCACGGCACGACCTTTGGCGGCAATCCATTGGCGATGGCCGTTGGCAATGCCGTGCTTGATATCATTCTGGAGGACGGTTTTCTGGGCCGCGTCGAAGCCATGGCCGGAATTTTATGGACCAAACTGGAAGATATCCAATCCGCCTATCCCCGGCTGTTCAGCGCTGTCCGTGGCACCGGGTTGATGGTTGGCCTGAAGTGCGTCGGGGACAACGGTGAAAATACAGCCTTTGTCGGCAAGTTGCTGGAAAATGGTCTGTTAACGGTCCCCGCAGGGGATAATGTGGTGCGTATGGTACCACCGTTGATCATTGATGAAAGCCACATCGACGAAGCCGCCGGGATCGTCGTCAAAACCTGTCAGGAAATGGAATAGAACCATGGCAGAGCAAAAAAACTTTGTTGACATTCATGACCTTGATGAAGCCCGGCTGCGCGCTATTCTGGACCGTTCCAAAGCCATGAAGGCCGATCTTGAAACCGGTTTGTCAAAACCGCTGTTTACCGGCAAAACGCTGGTGATGATTTTCGAGAAACCCTCAACCCGGACCCGGGTCAGTTTTCAGGTCGGCATGCAGCAACTGGGCGGCCATGTCGTCGTCATGGGCGATCACGACACCCAGCTTGGTCGCGGCGAAACCATTGCCGATACGGCCCGTGTGCTGTCCCGCTACGCCGATCTCATCATGATACGCACCGATGATCCTAAAAAATTACAGGATTTGTGCACATACGCCACCGTGCCGGTGATCAATGGCCTGACCGATTATTCCCACCCCTGTCAGATCATGGCCGACATCATGACTTTTGAAGAACACAAAGGCGACATCAAAGGTAAAACCGTCGCCTGGAGCGGGGACGGCAACAACGTTGTTGTCAGTTGGATCCATGCGGCTGTAAAATTTGGCTTTACCTTGCGCATCGCGGCACCCGCAAGTTTACAGCCGGATGCCGGGACTTTGGCATGGGCCAAAAATCACGGCGGGGCCATTGAAATTACCGAAACCGCCGAAGACGCCGTCCGGGATGCCGATCTGGTAGTCACCGATACATGGGTCTCCATGGGCGACGAAAACGCAGAACAACGCAAACAGATTCTGTATCCGTTTCAGGTCAATGAAAAATTGATGCAAAATGCGGCCAGGGATGCCTTGTTCATGCACTGTCTGCCCGCCCACCGCGGCGAGGAAGTCACCGAAGACGTTATCGACGGCCCCCAATCGGTGATCTGGAACGAAGCCGAAAACCGTCTGCACGCACAAAAAGGTATCATGGCCTGGTGCCTTGAAGAATGACCGGATTGTCCGCGCGGCTGGACAAGGCAACCGTTCTTGATGAAATGGCGGCGACCGCCTGGCCTGCTTTGGAAACGGAAAATCTGAACGGATGGCGGTTGCGCCATACACCTGACAGTCTTATCCGGCGCTGTAATTCGGTACTTTGCAACCGCGTTGAAAATAATGCTGTGCTTGCAGATATGATCGACAGGGCCGAAAAATTTTACCGGGCGCGGCACATCGCGCCACGGTTTCAGATCTCCCCGGCCAGCCAGCCCGGTGATCTGGATAGAGAGCTAGAAAAACGGGGCTACATCACCGAAGCTCCGTCCATGGTTATGACCACAGAGGGACTTGCATCCAACCCGCCAAAGACATCCCCTGATCCGGCGACAACATCCCCGGTTATGGACGAAGGCTGGCTCGACTGCTATCTGGGCGAAGTCCCTGATCAACAGCAACGACAGGGCCGGGAGAATATTTTACGCAGCATTCAGGGTGAAAAAATTTTTGCCAAAATCAATCCGGACAATAAAACCCGGGCATCGGGCCTTGCCGTAATCAACCAGACCTTTTGCGGCATTTTCTGCATGCACACGTTACAGCCCGACCGCAGTCAGGGACTGGGGAAACGTATTCTCAAGCGCTTGATGCACGAAGCCTTTCAACTGGGCGCGCGCACAATCTATCTGCAAGTGCAGTCGGACAACGTTCGTGGGCTGGAATTTTACAGGCATTGCGGTTTTAAAACCGCATACGGTTATCACTACCGCACCCTTGAATAAATTAACGGATTGTTGAATCTTTGCACTCTATAACAGGTTGCTGATTTTTACTTTACGGGGAAACCATGCGGAAATATTTCAATAAATTTATCGGCTCTTTCGCCGTCATCATCATATTGGCGGGTTGCGAAGCCACATTGCCCACCATGCAACAACCGGAACTGACATTTTCCAACCTGACCCCGCTCAGGCTGAATGTAAAATCCATCACGGTCCGGCAAACCTATCAACCGACGTACAAAAGCCCCTATGTGGATCATTTGTTCAAAGCCCCGCCTGCAGAAATCATGACAAACTGGGCCAAAGCGCGTTTTCAGGCCATCGGCGGTCCGGACCGCGCCGTCATCACGATTAAAAATGCCAGCGTCAAAGAAACCCGGTTAAAACAGGACAAAAGCTTCACCGGTTTTTTCACCAAACAGCAATCAAAACGCTATGACATGACAGCCGAAGTGGTGGTTATGATCGTCGGTGACGGAGGCGTGCCAAAAGCATCGGCCACGGCCAAGGCCATGCGCACACAAACCCTGCGCGAAGATGCCAGCCTCAACAAACGCGATCAGATCTGGTTCGCCATGGAAGAACGTCTGATGGACGATCTGAACCGGGAAGTCGAGATCAACGCCAAGCGCTATCTCGGGCCATGGCTGAGATAATCAGGTCACACGGACAGGGTTAATCGGAAAGCCCGGCTTTGGCGATTTTTTCATCGGTTTTATATTGGCTCAGGGCATAAACCGACCAGATCGCCGCAGGAATCCAGCCGATCAAAGTGAGTTGCAAAATCAGACAGATGATCCCGGCAAAAGGCCGGCCAATGGTAAAAAACTGAAGCCAAGGCAACAAAATAGCAAGAAGCAAGCGCATCACAGAACCTCGAATACAAAGAAAGCGGATCAGGCAGGGCAAACAGGATCGCCCTGCCCGATCCGGTGTGGATTGGAATTAACGTTCGAAAGTAATCGTCACCCGGCGGTTGGCCTGATCACGTTTGTTGTCGGGTGTCGGGTCCGCCGGGTTGGCTTCGCCAAAATAGGCCCGTTTGATGGCTTTTCTCGGTCCACCCAGTTCCATCAATGTGTTGCTGACACTGGCGGCTCTGAAACGTGACAGCCCCATGTTGTATTTTGCATCTCCGGCGGTATCCGTATAACCGGCGACAATGATTTTAGACGGTTTGAATTTGGCCGCGTCCGCCACAACTTTTTTCAAAATGGACATGGCTTTATCGTCCAGATCAGCACTGTCAAAGGCGAAATAAACCACATAAGGCTTGGGCATATCCATCATCGGCATTTTCTTCGGCATTTTCTTCGGCATCGGGGCCGGTTTGGCGTTAACCGTACCCAGTTTCAAATAGGCCGCATCAAATGCAAACCGGCATTTGTTGATATCTTTGGGCTGGAAGTCTTCTTCTTTTTCCTGCAGCCAGCAATCGTACATGGCCTGCGCCCGGGCTGCCAGCTTTGGCGTCGCTTCAACGGCCCCGCCTTTGAACGCCGCATTCAGCCGGTCCAGTGCCGCCGTTAATTGCGCTTTTCCTTCCGCGCTCATTTTGCGTTCGGAAACGGGCTGTGGCCCGACTTTTTCGCCGTTTGCAGCTTTTCTGGCTTTTTCAATAAAATACAAGGCATCTTCGGCATCGCCTTCGTCATTTTCCATAACCGCCAATTGAACGTATTCGCTGTGCAAGGCTTTTTCGAATGTGCCACCGGACGGTGTCATGCTGGCAACGCTGGCCGTATCCACATTACCGGCACAAGCCGATAATACCAGAACCGCCATGACAGATAAAATTCCCGGGGATAACTTTTTCATGAGAGACCTCCTACTTTTCAGGGATTAAAGGTAGTTTTTATTTTAATATTATTAATAGCATTAGAATATATACCTACAATACATCCAAGTTTAAGTAATTCATTATACATGCAATGAGGATAATCCGCAAACTTTACAACAGCATGGTTTTATTTTTACTTTAACCGCGCCAGAAGCTGCGGCTAAACAGGACAATCACCGTGAACAATTCAAGCCGGCCCAGCAACATTCCGGCGGACAGCAACCATTTGGCGGCATCGGGCATGGATTGATAGGTTCCGTTTGGCCCGCTAACGGGGCCGAGGGCCGGACCGACATTGGCGATGGCGCTGGCGGCACTGGAAAGGGCTGTTAAAAAATCAAGCCCGGTCAGGCTCAGGCCCAAAGCCAGCACCGTAAAGGTAAAAAAGAAAACATAGAAAAAACTGAGCACCGAAATCACAACTTCGTCGGATACCGGGCGGCGATTGTAATGGGGGATGAACACGCCATGGGGCTGCAATAAATGCTGTATCTGGCTCCAGGCGGCAGCGTAAAGCACCTGAAACCGGAACACTTTAATGCCGCACGCCGTCGATCCGGCGCAGCCGCCAATAAACATCAAAAAGAAAAATACCGGCAAGGCAAAGGCACCCCATGCACTGTAGTCCGATGTGACATACCCGGTTCCGGTAATCACCGAAACCACATTGAACGAGGCCATCCTGAGTGCCTTCAGAGGCAGGATATCATCGGCTTGCCATAACCAGAATGTCATCACGACGACCACGATCAAAACCACCGATATGAACCATTGCACCTGGGTGTCCTGCCACAATGCATTCCATTTTCCCTGTGCCGTCCTTAAATACAGCAAAAACGGCAAGGCCCCGCCAAGCATGCCAAAAATGGCAATCACTTCGATTTGCCAACTGTTGAATTTACCGATCGACAAATCCGATGTGGAAAACCCGCCCGTTGCGATGGTTGTCATGGCATGGGTGCTGGCATCCAGCCCGTTCATCCCGGCCCCCCAATAAGCCACGGCCCAGACCAAAGTCAAAGCCACATAAATCACGGCGATTCCGGCAGCCACCTGGGCCGCACGCGGCAGGGCTTTTTCCGCCGGGTCCGAACTTTCCATACGGAACAACTGCATGCCACCGATGTTTAATGCTGGCAGAACCGCAATGGCTGTGACGATAATGCCGATACCGCCCAGCCATTGCAGCAACGCCCGCCACAACAACAATCCCGACGGCGCTTCGTCAAGCCCGGTCAGAACCGTGGCCCCTGTTGTCGTCAAACCGGAAATGGCTTCGAAAAAAGCATCGGTAAATGACAATTCAAGTTGCTGGAACCGGAACGGCAAAGCGGCGAATACGGCCAGCACCACCCAGCTTAAGGCCGTCAATAAAAACGCCTGCCGGATAGTTAACCGGAATGTATCGCTACGGCTGGACAGCGTCAGAGCCACACCGACAAACAGTGTCAATGCCGCAGATAATGCGAACACGATCCAGGATGCGTCATTTTCAACCAGATCAAAAATTGCCGGGATAATCATCAGCATGGCCAATGTGGACAGCATCATACCAATAACAGGAAGGATCGGACGCAGGGTCATGATTCTATGAAAAGGCCGTGTCGCTGGTGGCAGGATTGCCGATAATCGCCAAAAATTCCCGCCGTGTTGCCGGATCACTACGGAAAGCACCCAGCATCCGGCTGGTAACCATAGTCACCCCCGATTTATGGACGCCACGGGTGGTCATGCACTGATGCGCCGCTTCGATCACCACGGCGACGCCTTTAGGCTTTAGCACGTCCTGAATCGTTGTCGCAATTTGCGCCGTCATTTTTTCCTGAATTTGAAAACGTTTGGCATAAACATCAACCAGCCGGGCCAGTTTGGAAATGCCCACGACCCGGTTTTCCGGCAGATAACCAATATGGGCGCGGCCAATGATCGGTGCCAAATGGTGCTCGCAATGGGATTCAAAACGAATATTGCGCAGCAAAACGATTTCATCGTAGCCTTCGGTTTCTTCGAATGTCCTTTCCAGCAATGCCTTTGGACAAGCGCTATAACCGCTGAAATATTCTTCATAGGCACGAACAACCCGGGACGGCGTGTCTTTCAGCCCTTCACGTGAGGGATCATCTCCGGCCCAGCTGAGCAAGGTACGGACCGCTTCTTCCGCCTGTTCACGGCTGGGTTTAGTCGGTCTGGACTGATTTTTCTGATCAACTTCCTGATCCGGTTTTTTCGGTAAATCATTCATTTTCCTGGCTCATCGCTCGTTCATTGACGTTTGTTGAAGCCAACACATAGCATACCTGAACGGCACGCTAAACCATAAACCGTTCCGCCCCGGCTGCAATCGCCTTGCCCCGCCGTTGTTGTTCCGGACCCGGCAATACGTCCATATTCGGCCAGTACCCGTCTGTCAACGCGTGCCGGTAAGCCGCCGACAGCCCGCTGTCTGCCATGGCCGAGGCCGCCGCCTGAAAATCATAATTCAAGGCATGATGCCTGAAATCAAGGCCGCCGCCCGAAAGGCTGTCAATGACCGAGTACCAAACTCTGGGCGTACCGTCATTGGCCGGCATGCCGATGACACCGGGGTTGTGCCAGAACAGACACTTTTCCGAAACATCGATGTCCGTGAACGGCAAACCACAGTGACCGGCGATGATTCCTGTGGGTTCCTTGCCCGGACCCAGTTCATTGACGATATTTTGTTTAATGGCTTTTGCCGTCGACTTAAAAACCCAGGCGCTGATATCGTTGACGCCGCCATGAATAACGGCCATCCGCTGCCCGGCTAGTTTCAGGGTCAAAACATCCGGCAAGGATCGCATCCAGCGTTTGGCATCCCCGTCAAGTTGCGTTGCCGCAAACCGGTACCATTGATTGGACAAAACATCGCACTGACTGCCTTCATCAAAGCCGCAGCCGCAATCATCGGCCCCGAAACCCAAGGATTGCTCACAGTTTCCCTTGATGACGTGCACGCCCCAATTTTGAATGAAGCGGACGGTTTCAAGGGGATGGGCGCAATAGGCAACCACGTCGCCCGTACAAATAATACAGGAAGGATCAAAACCCATGGCATCGGCTTCGGTTTTCAGCTGTGTGATCGCCTGTAAATTGCTGTAGGGACCGCCAAAACACAAAACCGGACCCGTCATATTGCCCAGACCGGTTACCGTCAAAGCCGTACCCGAACGGAAAACCCCATCATCCGGCACTGCACGACGCCCCGCCCAACACGCAAAACCGGGCGCAATGGGGATGATTAAGCTGTACATTTGGTTGTGAACACGCCAGATCGCGCCCCAGTTCGAAAGCATCGTCATATGGAAGCAATGTACACGGCACCACGACCGGTTCCGGGGCCCCCCGTTTTTTAACCACCATTCTTGAAGATGCACACATCATGGTTTCCGGTTTGACGCCAAGTATATTCCAGCAGCTAACGGTAATTTCCGGAACGTCTTTGGAGGCATCCATTTCCGGGAACAGTACCAGCCGGGCCGGGTCAGACGCATCGATATCAATGCCTTCCTGTCTGAACAATTCCGCGTACCCCGAACGCGAGCGGTCTTCGTCTTCGTTCCAGCACATGCGTCCGGCCACATCCAGTTGAAACCCGTTGTCCGCCAGCCAGCGAAGGCCCGTGAGCATCGGCTGCCAGGTGTTTTTGCCGCGAACGTCTTCATGTCGTGATTTTGTATAATGATCAATGGAAACCCGTAAGGTTAATTGTCCGGAATAGTTTTTATGAAGGCCAAGCAACTGTTTTTGTTTTTGCTGCAACGGTTTCATGGCATTGGTTAAAACCAGTGCTTTGTAGCCTTTGTCCAAAACAGCCGTCAGCATATCCGGCAGATCCCGGTTCATGAACGGCTCGCCCCCGGTAAATGCAATTTCCTCGACCGGATAATTCTGCCGCTCGATTTCCTGTAAATACCCCGTAACATCGCCGAGCGATAAATAAACCAGCGCGTCATTGGTGGGACTGCTGTCCATATAACAATTCCGGCAGGTAATGTTGCATAACGATCCGGTGTTGAACCAAAGCGTTGTCAACCTTGTCAACGCGACAACGGCACGCTGTTCACCCTTGGCCGTGTAAAAAGGGTCCTTGAATTTTTCCGGATTGAGGTCGTCACCCACAGAAAGACTTTGTTCAGGCATAAATTTTTACTTTTCTTTGTTGTTCACATGTTTTCTTTGTTGTTCACAAGAATGCGCGTACCTTTACAGTAGCCCTTGTTCCGGATCGCGCCAAATCATAATCCTCAAGCTGACAGTGTAAAACAAGCGCCTCGCATCATTCTCAACGGATTGTGATAAAAAAATTTATTATAATGAACCGTTTCCGCCCTTGATTACCCGTTTGGCAGGAAGCGTAATCATAACTTCGGTGCGAACACCGACTTCACTGGAAATGGTCAATGTGCCGCCATGAAGCTCAACCAGGCTTTTTGACAGCGATAATCCCAAACCGGTTCCGGCATGGGCATGCTGGTGGGTGCTTCTGATCTGGGCAAACGGTTCCAGCACCTTGCCGATGTCTTCGGGGGCGATGCCAATCCCGGTGTCTTCGACGCTTAGCCACATTTCCTGTTCCGGGTTGATGCCGCCGGTGATGATAATCCGCCCCTTGTCCGGCGTAAATTTAATGGCATTGGACAACAGATTTATAATGACCTGCCTTATCAATCGTTCATCAACGTCAACCATTGGCAAATCTTCCGGTAAAACAACCTGTAATTCCAGTTCTTTTGCCCGGCCCATCATTTTAACAAAACTAACCGAAGCCTCGACAACATCCTGAATACGAACCGGGGCAGCCTTGATTTCAATTTCACCGGCTTCAACTTTTGAAAGGTCGAGAATATCATTGATGACCATCAACAGGTGCTGTCCTGAATATAATATATCGCCTGCGTATTCTTTATATTTTTTCTCGTTGATCGGGCCTGCAATTTCGCCTTCGATCATCTGTGAATAGCCAATGATTGAATTTAAGGGGGTGCGCAATTCATGGCTCATGTTGGCGAGAAATTCCGATTTGGCCTGACTGGCTTTTTCCGTCTGGTCGATGGCCACCCGCAATGCTTTCGACGTTTTGCGCATACGGCGAAATTGCCCGACCACCACCAAGGCAACAACCATCAACGCCACCAGCAAAACAACGATGGTTTTTCTGAAATTTTCGATTTTATATGACTCATCCAGCAAGATTTTAACCGTTTTTTGCCGCGCCTGTGCTATCAACGGCTGCAAACCCGTCGATACATTGCTCAGCCGCGTATCGACAAGAGCCATAACCGCCTTTGATGTGGGGGGCATATTGTAAATGCCCTTGGTCAGCCATAGTTTGATATCGACAAGCGCCGGATTAAGTTCGGCATGAATAGCCGACGCGCCAACCAGATTATCAAAATTATAAGACGCGCGAATGGCCTTCAGCCGCCTTTCAAGGTTTTTCACCCGGTCAAGGATTTTGCCGGCACTGTCGGTCCCCGGCTGGATGCGAAGCAATTTCACCTGCCAGGACAAATTGCCGACGTCTTCGACCAGCGATGATATATCCTGTTCCTGTTTGGTCGCGGTTACCGACAGGGAGCGTTCAATGTCCATCAGCGTTGACCAGGCAAAATATATCGCTGCCACCGAGCCGAAAATGACCGTAAAAATTAAAACAAACGGCAGAATTATGTTGAGTTTGCGCGCACTGAAATTTGCCATTTTATGAATGATTCATCCGCGACAACTATTTGATCAATCCGGCTTCTTTGTAGAAACGATTGGCACCGGGATGCAAGGGAATGGCAATACCGTCCAATGCTGTATCCAGCGTAATGGATTTGCCGCGCGGATGACCGCTGTCCAGTATTTTTCTCGAAGCCGTGTTCCAGATCGCCTTGGTTATATTATAAACCAGCTTTTCATCAGCATCGGCGCTCACCACCCACTGCGCGCCAACGCTTACCGTTGCTGTTTCAGGAATGCCCGAATATGTCCCGGCGGGGATACGATCGGCGGCAAAAAATTTCCATTTTTCCGACATTTTCCTGGCTTTATCTTCATCAATCGGAACCAGTATAATACGTCCGTCGGCGGCCAATGCCCGTACCGAAGCCGTCGGATAACCGGCGACAATAAAAAAAGCATCCAGTTGCCCCTGTTTCATTTTTTCAATGGCCACATCGGGTTTCATATATTCGGCAATCAGATCTTTTTCAGCCAATCCATAAATGGAAAGCACAATGCGGGCATCAACCAGCGTTCCCGATCCGGCTTCATCCAACGATACCCGCTTTCCTTTCAGGTCGGAAACGGTTTTGATACCGGCGTTTTTCCCGGTAACCAGATGCAGGGTTTCCGGGTACAGGTTGGCAATCACGCGCAAATTCTTAACCGGTTCTTTGCCTTTGAACCGGCCCGTTCCGGTATAGGCCCAATAGACAACATCGGACTGGGCAAAACCGGATTCCAGCCGCCCTTCGGCAATGGCCTTGATGTTGGAGACCGAGCCGTTTGATGATTGTGGTACCGCAATCAAGCCTTCAACACCGCAACTGCCGCCCTGATCACAGGGGCGCGAACCCGGTGGCCGACTGATGGCCTGTGCAATCAAACCGCCAACAGGGTAATAGGTTCCGGCAATACCGCCCGTTCCAATTCTGAAAACACTGATATCCTGAGCCGGTGATGTGAGCGAAAAAAAGGCCACCACCAGCCCGGCGGCAAGCGCTATAAAACCTTTCCGGTATAAAAACATGACCTTCTCTCCTTCACCGATCAGACGAGTATAGCCGCTAAAACAAAAACAGGTCCAGTTTATTGGAGTTCAGGACCATTCAGGCCCCCGGACCTGCAAAAACCGGATCGTCTGCTTCACGTTATAAACCCACAGGAACAGTTATAACAAAAACGTCATCGTTTCTTCTGGAGCTTATGATGAATAACTTTCAATTGATTTTATAAAATAGCTACGCTATCAAACTATTTACACACGATTTATTTATTATAAATCTCATAATGGGTAAGGTTTAAAGCCCAAACAAACACCAAATAAACAATAGAAAAACCAGGGGGAAATTATGTACGATCAAAATATGATGTTTTTTGGAGGAATGATGGCTTTTCTGCCCTGGATCATTTTCAGCATCCCGCTCGCCTTTGGCAATTATTTTTTGGCAAAACGTTTGGACGAAAACCCGGCGCTGTGGTTTATTTTGACCATCATCCCCGTAGTTAATATTTTTTTCTTATATTACCTTATGTATATTACCCTGTTTTTTATTATCGACCGCGTAAAGGAAGCAGCGGCAAAATCCGCTGAATAATCTGACGAAATATTCTCAACGCATATCAACGGCATTGATGCTAAACATCGTCTTCCCAGCGCGGGTCCAGTTCACTGGCAACGGGCGAGGTCCGGGGCACCGGCTGGTAATCACCTTGATTTTCCACAGCCACCGTATCACGTTGGGCCATGCGCCAGATGGTAAACCCGGCGGTGATGACAACAGCGGCGGCCAGATAATAAAAAAGTCCAACGGCCCCCAGCCATTCCATAGACAATGACGCGCCAAACGGACCCAGCGTAGAGCCGACCCCGTAGGCCACCAGCAACCCGGCACTGACCGCCACCAGATCTTCGGGATCGGTATAATCATTGGTATAGGCTACCGATATGGGGTAAAGCGTAAACGTCACCCCGCCCAGCACCGCGCCCAGAGCGTACAGCATCCAGCCGCCACCGGCAGCATAAAACACCAACGCCAGACTGATGACACCCGATGCCAACAAAATCATCAAAATAACCTGACGCCGATCCATGATATCGGATAATTTACCCAGCGGCCATTGCAGGAACAGCCCGCCAACAATCACCGCACCCATAAACCGGGTTGTCTGGGCCACATCAAGGCCGATTTGTTTGGCAAAAAACGGCCCCAGTCCATATACCCCGCCCAGAACCACACCGGCTGTGAACGCGCCCCACATCCCGGTCTGGGAAATGGCATAAAGTTTTTTCAAATTCAGGCGTTCCGGTTTGGGCATTTCCGGAGCTTCGACTTTCGCAGCCGCAATGGGAACAACGGCCAGTGACATCAACACCGAGATCAAAACGAACAATCCTGTTCCGGTACTGTCCGGCAAATTCAGCACAAACTGGGCCATGCCCTGAAACAGATAGACAACCGTGTTATATATCGCGAACATCTGGCCGCGAAAGCTATTGGACGTTTTTTCATTGAGCCAGCTTTCGGTGCACATATATAGCCCGACAATGGTAAAACCCTGAACAAAGCGCAAGCCGCCCCAAAACCATGCATCGACCCAATAAGGATGAGCCAGAGCCGCCGCCGAACATAATGACGCCAACGCGGCAAAGGTGCGAATATGGCCCACATCGGCGATCAGCCGGTGGATGACAAACGGCCCGACCACCAGCCCCAGATAATAAGCCGACATCACCAGACCGGCAACGCGGGCGGAAAACCCGGCTTTGGCCATGGACAAACCGATCAGGGTCGTCAACGCGCCACTGCCCAACATCAACAGGGCAACGCTGACAAACAACGGCAACAGCACGCGAATATTACGGTTCATGGCGCGACACCTTCATCGGGAGCAAAGTTCAAATTGCCCTTTAAACCGAAACCGGTACAGACGCAATCCTATTTATTCAGGCGATCTTTTCGTGATGAATAAAGCCCAGAAAATTCATCAATAACTGGGCCGCCAGTATGGCTGTAATGCCGCTTGGATCATAGGCCGGAGCCACTTCAACCAGATCAACACCGACGACCTGTCCCCGTTTGCAGAGGCCCTGTAAAATTTCCAGAATTTCATAATACAAAAAACCGCCGTGACTTGGCGTTCCCGTTCCCGGGGCAATGGATGGATCAAAGCCGTCAATGTCAATGGTGACGTAATATCGCACGCCTTCGGGGATCAGATCCAGCACCCCGTCCCGGCCCAGTTTGCGCACATCGCGGACCGACAAAATGGTTGATCCGCTGTCCCTTGCAGCCTGATAATCGTCCCGGTTCGATGACGACACATTTCGGATTCCCATTTGTGTCATCCCTGTCACCCAAGGCATTTCAGACGCCCGGCGCAACGGATTGCCATGACCGTAACGCACGCCGTGACGTTCATCGACAAAATCAAGATGGGCATCGATATGGATGATATGAAGCGGTGGCTGGTCTGAAAACGCCGCCATCACCGGGGCGTGGACAGAATGATCCCCGCCAAGAACCACCGGGATCGCGCCGGCTGCCAAAATCGCCCGCACCGCGGTTTCGGTGTTTTGGTGGCTTTGCCGCATATCGGTGTGGATAATATCGGCGTCCCCTATATCAACGATTTTAACCAGCCCGGCGGGCAAATAGGTAATGTCATCTTCAAAATCATAGGCCCCTGAATGACCAAAAGAAAACAGGGTCGAGGCTTCGCGGATGGCGCGCGGCCCGAACCGCGCCCCCGGACGGTATTGCGTGCCCATATCATTAGGCACCCCCAACACGGCGAAATCCGCAACCAGTGCCGCCCAGTCCAGACAAGGCGGGCTTTTGGCAAACGTGGTATGGCCGACAAACGGCAAATCAAGCCGACCCTTGTCATATTGATTGTCTTGATTTTCCGGCATCACGCCTCTCCCGTTAAACAGCGATTTGAATGGGACCTTCGGCGCGGCTGTGAATGAACTGATCAAGATAGGGATTGCCGGAATCCCGGGCATCGGCTGTTTTGCCGTCCCAGATGATTTCACCATCATGCAACATGGCGATACGGTCCGAAATTTTCCCGGCACTAACCATGTCGGACGTGATCGCCACCATCGTCGCGCCCAGATTATCTGTAATATCCATGATCAGATCATTGATGACGTTACTCATGATCGGGTCAAGGCCAGCGGTCGGTTCATCAAGAAACAACACATCCGGATCATGGGCGATGGCACGGGCCAATCCGACACGTTTTTGCATGCCGCCTGACAATTCCGCCGGGTACAAGTCGGCGTCATCCGCCGACAGGCCCACCGCCAACAATTTTTCAATGGCTTTTTCCCGCGCCTGTTTTTCCGTATATCCACCGACCTGCAACAAATGAAAGGCCACATTGTGCCATACCGGAAGACCGTCAAACAGCCCGGATTTCTGAAACGTCATGCCAAACCGGTTCATGAACTGTTTTTTTTCTCCATCCGTCAAGCGGCGGATGTTCTTGCCTTCGATTTCAACTTTGCCCTGATCAAAATCAATCAGGCCCATGATGATTTTCAGAACAAGCGTTTTCCCGGCCCCGGAATTGCCGATCAAAACCAGCGCGTCGCCTTTGTTGATTTTCAGGTCAACCGATTTCAGCACCCGTACGTCCTTAAAGGACTTGCCGAGATGCTGAAGTTCAATAAGCGTTGGGGGTGGCACATTCGGGGTTGTCATTTATCACCGGTCCATTATTTGAATATTTGCACACCCCCACCATAGCGAATAGACTTGCCGTTGTCAGCACCCCGGGAGCTTAAAAATACTGAACTGGAACATGGCGTGCCCAAAACACTTGTTATCGATGACGACCAACAGACCGAGCTTTATTTTCGCAATCATTTGCGTGGCCTTGACGAGACCCTGCAAAACCGCTTTGTCTTTGCCGGAACCGACGAAGAAGCGTTGGCCATCATCGAAAGCGCCAACGATATTGATGTCACTTTAATCGCCGTTGACAGCCCGAAACTGTCCGGCCTGTCGTTATTCAAACAATTATCGGAACGCCGGTTCCGGGTGCCGCGCATAGCGCTTGCGAACCGGCCCGATATTGATTTGATCCGCAAGGCCATGAATCAGGGGGCCGCAGATTTTCTCATCAAACCGCTTGGCTTTGACGATGTCGCCATCACCATCGACAAGGTTTTCAAAGATGTCGAACAAAAACGCAAAAACTGGCAGGAACGGGCTGAATTTTCAGCACTGAGACGGGAAATTGACATCGCCGCCGATTTGCAACAACGGATTTTGCCGAAAACTTTCCCCGCCGACGGCCAACTTGAAGTCTTTGCCGACGTCGCCCCGGCCAAGGATATGGGCGGTGATTTTTACGACTGTTTTGAAACGGCGCCCGGAAAAATTGCGTTTATCATTGCCGATGTTTCCGGCAAAAGCGTCCCGGCGGCTTTTTACATGGCCGTGGCCCGGACACTGATCCGCGCGCAGGCCATGCACTCGGGCAAGGCCGCGGACTGTTTGTGGAAAGTCAACAATCTGTTGTGCCAGCATGAAATTCCGGGGATGTTTGTTTCGGCATTTTTCGGCATTATCGACCTGGACAACTATATCATTGATTTTGCCAACGGTGGTCATTTGCCACCGGTGCTGATGGAAGCCGGCGGCCAAACCCGGTTTCTGGACGGCGGCGAAGGCACGGTTCTCGGTGTCATGGCCGATCTTCCCTATGCCTCGGGCGCGGTTGAACTCAATCCCGGGGACGGCCTGTTTCTGTATACCGATGGTCTGACCGAAGCCTTTAACCTGGAACGTGACCAATTTGGTGAAGACCGCCTTGAAGCCGCCCTGAAAGCCGCCATCAATGGCCCGGCGTCGGCGGTAACCCGTGCCGTTAACCGGCAAATTTTTGACTTTTGCAATGGCGCCCCGGTCCACGATGACATGACCAGCATCCTGATCAAACGACGGTGAAACTGGCACAATATGGATTTGAAACAGCTGCGCACCCTTGTCACCATCCATGATCAGAAATCTTTTGCCGGGGCCGCCGATGCCATCGGATTGACCCAGTCGGCCATCAGTCTGCATATCAAAGCGCTCGAAAACAGCACCGGCATGACGCTGTTTGACCGCACGGTAAAACCGCCGCGCTTAACCGATGACGGACAAATTCTGGTGAAAAAAGCACGCACCATCCTGGCCCTGTGTGATGATTTAAACGCCGCCTCCGATCATGAAAGTTTAAGCGGATCGCTTAAAGTCGGGGCCGTGCCGACCACGTTGACAGGGGTTTTGCCCGCCGCCCTGGCGTCTTTGAAAGTCACCCAGCCGCATCTGAAAATCACCGTTACCAGCGGCTTTTCCGGCGAACTTGCAAGCGCCGTTGACAAAGGACGGCTTGATTGCGCCATCGTATCCGAACCGCAACACCCGGAACCGGCATTAAACTGGAAGCCCTTTGCCTTCGAGCCGCTGATGGTGATTGTGCCTGAAAATTCCGGTTTCACCAATATGCGTGAACATCTGCAGAATTATCCTTTTATCCGCTTTAAACGCCACGCCTGGGCCGGTCGCCTGATTGATGACCATTTGCGTGAACTGGACATCAGGGTCAAGGTCGGCATGGACATCGACAGCCTCGAATCCATCGCCATGATGGTCGCCGCCGGGCTGGGCGTCTCGGTCGTTCCCAAGCGCCACATTGCCAAACCGTTCCCGGATAAAATTCTCGCCCGGCCTTTTGGCGAGCCGCCGCTTCACCGCGTCGTCGGCATCGTTGAGCGTCGCGAACGGCCAAAAAAAGAACGGGTTCGGGCCTTGTTTGTGGAACTGGCCCGGCTTTGCCAGACGGAAACCGACGATATAAGTTAAATAATAATCAAGTCTATCTTTAATATTATTCGTTTTTTTTAAGATATATTTTGAACTATGCTCATTCTGTTCCCGATTTTTAAAACCGCCAAAGGACCGACATGACCGAAAGCCCGGAAAAGCAGCCGATAACAGGACCGTTAAACGGGGTCCGGGTCTTGGATTTAAGTCGTATTCTGGCCGGACCGACGGCGACGCAGTTGCTGGGTGATCTGGGCGCAGACGTGATTAAAATCGAACATCCCGTGCGCGGTGATGATACCCGCAAATGGGGGCCGCCCTATGTCCCGGGCAAGGACGGCCATGACACAGCGGAAAGCGCCTATTATCTGGCCGCCAACCGCAACAAACGATCCGTGACCATTGATATTTCAAAACCGGACGGGACGGCGTTGGTGCGCCGGTTGTTGGATAAATGCGATATTCTGTTGCATAATTTCAAGGTCGGGGGACTGGAAAAATATGGCCTCGGTTATGATGATTTGAAAGATGATTTTCCACAGTTGATTTATTGCGCCATCACCGGGTTCGGGCAAACCGGACCCTATGCCCCGCAAGCGGGCTATGATTTTTTGGCGCAAGGCATCGGCGGCTTGATGAGCCTGACCGGGGAACCCGACGGCGAGCCCGTCAAGGTCGGCGTCGGCATTGCCGACATCATGTGCGGCATGTACGCATCAACGGCTATTCTGGCCGCACTCCGTCACCGCGATATAAGCGGACAGGGGCAAATGATTGATCTGGCATTACTGGATACGCAAGTGGCGTGGCTGGCCAACGAAGCCAACAATTATTTTTTATCAGGCCATATCCCCGAGCGCCTAGGCAACGCCCATCCCAATATCGTGCCCTATCAGGTGTTTCCAAGCAAAGACGGTTATTTTATTCTCGCCGTCGGCAACGATGGCCAGTTCCGGAAATTCTGTGATTTTGCAGGCCACCCGGAATGGGCAAAAGACGCCCGCTTTGTCAGCAATGATTTACGCATCCGCAACCGCGATCAGCTGATCACGCTTATTCAAAAAACAACACCTTTAAAAACCACCAAAGACTGGATTGACGGCTTGTCTTCCATCGGGGTGCCATCGGGACCTGTCAACAATCTTGAACAAACATTCGAAGACCCACAAGTCCGCCACCGCCAAATGCGCATCACCATGGATCAGCCATTGTCGGCAACCGGGAAAATTGATTTGCTGGGCAACCCGGTCAAATTTTCCCAAACCCCGGTCACATACCGCCGCCCGCCGCCAACGTTGGGACAGCACACCGATACCGTGCTTGAAGAACTTTTAAACATCCCCGCCGATGAAAGACAGAAACTCCGCAACCGCGGCCTGATTTAAATGAGTCTGGACCCTAAACGAGGTAAAACCATGTTCAATTTAACCCCCACACAAATCCGCATCCAGGACACCGCCCGGCGTATCGCGGAAACAGAAATCAAACACAGGGCCGCTGAAATCGACCGTAGCGAACAATACCCGTGGGACAATGTGGACATCCTGAAAAAAGCCGGTTTCATGGGTATGACGTTGCCGAGCGAATTGGGCGGCGCGGGTGCCGGGTATCTGGACGCTGTGCTGGTGGTCGAGGAAATGGCCAAGGTTTGCGGCGTCACCGCTCGCATTGTTGTCGAAGCCAACATGGGTGCCGTTGGCGCGATCATGAAATACGGTTCCGACAAACAAAAAAAACTGGCGGCATCGCTGGTGCTGGATGGTGACAAACCGGCCATTTGCATCACCGAACCCGGTGCCGGAAGCGCGGCCACCGAAATGACCACCCGGGCCGATAAAAAAGGCGATCATTATATCCTGAACGGCAGCAAACACTGGATCACCGGTGGTGGGGTATCAAAGCTGCATTTGATTTTCGCCCGGGTTTTTGAAAACGGCGAAGATCTGGGCATTGGCGGCTTTATGGCGGTTCGTGGTGAAAGTGACGGTTTGAAAATTGGCAGCCGGGAACCGGCCATGGGACTGCGCGGCATTCCGGAAACGGAAATCATTTTCGAAGATTTGCACATTCCCGCCGACATGGCCGTGATCCCGCCCGAAGGATTGAAACGCGGTTTCGCCGGATTGATGGCCGCCTATAACGGGCAACGGGTCGGGGCCGGAACGGTGGCCTTGGGCATTGCCGAAGGCGCCTATGAACTGGCCCTTGAATACAGTTGTGAACGCCATCAATTTGGCCGCCCGATTTGTGAATTTCAGGGCCTGCAATGGATGCTGGCGGATATGGATAACGCCCTGTCCGCGGCCCGGTTGATGCTTTATCAGGCCGCCGCCAGTGCCGCCTGGCAGGGCGCGTCCGGATTTCCCGACCCAAAACTGGCGGCACAGGCCAAAATCATGGCTTCTGAAACCGCCATCAAGGTCAGCAATGACGCCCTGCAGATGTTTGGCGCGGCTGGCTATTCCCGCAATCTGCCGCTGGAACGGATGTGCAGGGATGCGCGCATGTTCACCATCGGCGGCGGGACGGCACAGGTTTTAAGAACGCTCGTTGCCAGCCAGATACTGGGACGTAAATTACCGCAAACCCGAAACGGATATACAAAACCATGACCGATGCCGCAACCATTATTGCACGCCGCCTCTATCAAGCCGGATGCCGCCATGCGTTTGGCATTCCGGGCGGTGAAGTTCTGAAAATCATGGAGGCCCTGCAAACGGCAGGCATGGATTTTCAACTCGCCAAACATGAAAACGCCGCCGGTTTCATGGCCGAAGGCACCCACCATGCCACAGGGGCACCGGGCATATTGTTGGCCACCCTTGGCCCCGGCGTTGCCAACGCGGTCAATGTGGTCGCCAATGCCTGGCAGGATCAGGTGCCAATGATTTTTTTAACCGGCTGTGTCGATAACACGGCGGCCCAGACCTACAGCCACCAGATTTTTGATCATCAGGCTTTGATACGCCCGATCACCAAGGCGTCTTTTAAATTAACCACAGGCGCCGCCGCCGTGATCATTGACAAAGCCATCGCCATCGCCACCGCCGACCGTCCGGGACCGGTGCATATTGATATCCCGATCCGTGTCGCCGGGATGGCCGAGGCTGATGACGGCTATCCTGTCCACGCCGAACCGTCCCCGATGGCCCCGGCACCGGGTGCGGATTTAACGGTGGCCAGAGCTGCCCTTGATCAGGCGCAAAGGCCTTTGCTCATTGCCGGCGTCGATATCCTGCACCAAAATGCCGATCGGGCGCTCAGGGATTTTCTGAAAAAATTCAACATTCCCCTGCTGACCACCTATAAAGCCAAAGGCGTGCTTGACGAAGATGATCCGTTGGCATTGGGCGGGGCCGGGTTATCCCCCGTGGCCGATGATATTTTGCTGGATTTCATCAAGCAATGCGATGTCATCATTCTGGCCGGGTACGATCCCATCGAAATGCGCAGCAGCTGGAAACAGCCGTGGGACAAAGCCTGCACAGTCATCGAGTTTTCAGCCGTTGCCAACCGCCATTTTGTCCATCAGGCCGATTATAATTTTATCGGTGATGTGGCAGCCGGGCTTGATACTTTGTCCAAGGGAATGAAACCGCATCCGCTCTGGCCCGGGAAGGAGCCTGAAAAAACACAGCAAAAATTACAGCGCGCGTTCCGGCCCAAAGGGGACTGGGGACCGGCCGAGATCATTTCAACCTTGCGTAAAGTTCTGCCCAAAGACACCGTTGCCACGGTGGATACCGGTGCCCACCGGATTTTGCTGAGCCAGATCTGGCGCTGTCACAAACCCCGGACATTGTTGCAATCAACCGCACTTTGCACCATGGGTCCGGCCCTGCCCATGGCAACGGGTTATAAAATTGCCCGGCCCGATATCCCCGTTGTTGCCTTCACCGGAGACGCCGGGCTGGAAATGGTATTGGGTGAACTTGCCATTCTGCGCGATATCAATATGCCCGTACTTATTGTTGTTTTTGTTGATCAAAGCCTGTCATTGATCGAAAAAAAACAACGCCAGCAGAACATGGGAAATCTCGGCGTTGATTTTGGCAGAACCGACTTTGCCGCCGTTGCCACCGGCATGGGCGGCACCGGTATAACCGTTACGGATACGGAAACCCTTGGCAAGGAAGCCTTACGGGCACTGGACCGTCCGGGATTTACGCTGCTGGCTTGCCAAATCAACCGCAAAGCCTATGACGGGCTGTTTTAGGGTTCAGACTTATCGTGCTTTGTCGGTTCGGATTTACCGGCGTCAAATTCAACGATCACCTGTCGGGACAGGGCCGACGGATTTTTGACAATACCTTTGAAACTGAGGGCGTCTCTTGGCTTTAACTTGCTTTTCAATGGTGCGACCATGACCGTATGCAACTCTTTGCCTTCGGCATCTTTCAGAATGATTTTAAGCATCGGCACGTCCAGGGTCTTTTTGGTGACGTTCAGGACCTTGCCACGAATGACAAGGGCTTCTTCCCCGCCAATGTTTTCATAATTGCGTTTGATGCCCTGAAAACTCAGGCCCTCTCCGGGTTTCTTGCCAAGGCCCACCATGCTGTATAAACCCTCGCTAAAGGGAACCGTGTCGATAATGAACGAGCGGGCAAAATAACCGCCAAGAACGATGATCGCGACAAAGACGCCAACCCCGATTCCGATCATTTTAAGCAGATTGCTTTTCGCCGGGGCCTCGGCATCGCCGTTTTCACCTGCTGTAAAAACCTGCGGGATCGGGTCCGGTTCCGGGATTTCTTCCAAAGCATCGAAGTCATCAATTTCATCACTGACCTCGACATCATTGGCAACAAGGGACGGTACCGCTTCCAATTCTTCGTCCTCGCCGAACATGTCATCAAGTTGCTCCGGCGACAAAGCCTGTGCGGGCTCCGGTTCGGGCTCCGGTTCGGGCTCCGGTTCGGGTTCGGGTTCCGGTTCGGGTTCCGGTTCCGGGGCGGGCTCAGGCTCAGGCTCAGGTTCGGGTTCCTGCTCGGGCTCGGGGGCGGGCACAGGTTCAGCAGCAACAGGCGCAGGAGCCGTTGCAGCGGGTTGTTGCCCACCGTCCGCTATGGGCATCATCCCCGGCGGCACCGCACCCGGCATCACACCGCCCGGCATCATCCCCGGCATCACTCCGCCCGGCATCATCCCCGGCATCACTCCGCCCGGCATCATTCCCGGCATGACACCACCCGGCATCATCCCCGGCATCACTTGTCCGGGATACGGATTGGGCGGCAAAGGTTGTGGCCCGGGACGCATCGGCGGCGGCGAAACCCTGGGCTGGGTCAACGCATCCACATCGACAAACCATGTGTGCTGGCAATGGGAACAGCGCGTGGTCTTACCGGCACCGATGGCTTCTTTGCTCACGGTGTAGCGGGTCGAACAGTTTGGACAGGTAATAATCATCAGCACCAACCAGATAAATGTTAAAAATATTTATAGGGGCTTAAAAACATTAACGCAACCGGCCACGAACCACAGTTCAAAAATATTCCTGTAACACTTTAAAGCAAAGCCTTGATGCTGGACGAAAGGCTACCGATCATGGCATGCTCGTACTCTCTTGAACAAAAAATAACATATTTCCTGTCTAACAGTGTAAATATTAACAAATTGACTAGATATTGTACTTTTTCACCATCCCGGGAGTCTCGCTAAATTGACGGCTGCACCTGAAAACGCCATTGTTCGCTTTGAAAACATTGGCCTGCGCTATGGCATTGGTCCGGAGATCCTGCAGGATGTGTCTTTTTCTCTGGAACCGGGGTCGTTTCAGTTTCTGCTGGGGGAAAGCGGCGCCGGCAAATCATCGTTGTTGAAACTGATTTATCTGGCTCTGAAACCGACGCGCGGTTTGATTTCCCTGTTCGGCAAGGATATCGCCGGCCAGTCGCGCCGTGAACTGACATACCTGAGGCGTAAAATCGGTGTCGTTTTTCAGGAATTCAAGCTGTTGAACCATTTATCCACATTCGACAACGTCGCCTTGCCATTACGCGTGGCCGGTATCCGCGAAGCCGATGTTCACAAACACGTCGTTGAATTGCTGGCCTGGGTTGGCCTTGAAAACCACATGACCGCCAGACCGCCAACCCTTTCCGGCGGACAAAAACAACGGGTGTCCATTGCCAGAGCGGTGATATCGCAACCGAAAATCCTGCTCGCCGACGAACCCACCGGAAATGTTGATGATGCCATGGGCAACCGTTTAATTCATTTATTCGAAGAACTGAACAAACTGGGGACCACAGTTGTCATTGCCACCCATAACATGCAACTGGTAGAACGCCTTGGTTATCCGTCACTGAAACTGACTGAAGGCCGTCTGACATTGCGTCAGCCCCGGCATTCGGATTATGCCCCGGTAAAAACAGAAAGCATTTTCGATGACCCGCAAACCATCCCCGGTATCGAAAATTTTTTATAAAGTTATCTGAATGATGTTGTTCACCCGCCGGTCCGATATTCCCCTTGATAAAGACGCCAACAGCCAGTTTTTACCGTGGCTGATCGCATTCATGGTTTTTTTGTCCATATTGGCCGTGGCCGGTATGCTGACTCTGGAATTGGCCGCCAGAAAATGGGACCGCGGCATCAGCGGCACCCTGAGCGTACAGATCATCCCCGCCGATTCCGCCAAAGCCGATGAATTACACTTGCAGGAAGCCCTGAATATTCTGGCCCGGTCACCGGAAGTGGCGCGCTATGAAACGCTCAGCGAACAGGGCCTGATCAAATTGCTTGAACCCTGGCTTGGCAGCACCATCCAGTCCGGTGATTTGCCGATCCCGCAAATCATCGAGGTCGAACTGAAAAAAGACAGCGGACTGGACGCCGCCGGACTAAGCAAGCGGTTATCGACCCGTATCCCCGGTATCGTCGTTGATGATTATCAAATCTGGCTACAAAAATTCCTGCGCCTGATCCGCACCGTCGAAGCGGTGGCAACGGCGGTACTGTTTTTCATCGCCCTCGCCACCATCGGGACTGTCATATTTACCACCCGGACCGGGTTATTGATTCACCGGGAAGCGATTGAGGTTCTGCATCTGATCGGTGCCGAAGACCGCTATGTCGCCGGTCAGTTTGCTGTCCGCGCACTTCTGTTGGGATTAAAAGGCGGTCTGCTGGGATTGGCGCTGGCCGGACCGACGGTTTTTGCCATTGCCTATCTGGCCCGGTCCATGGACGACGCCCTGATGCCGACCTTGACGTTTACCGTCTGGCACTGGGCAACACTGGCCGGGATGGCCGCTGTTGTCGCCGTCATCGCCATGATGAGCGCCTATTTTACCGTGCTTCGCATGTTGCATAAAATGCTGTAAAGACGTTGCCATGGCCTTGCGATACAAAAAAAAATCAAGTTTTGTCAAACGGCTTTTATACGCCACCCTGTTTTTGATCGTCGGCTGGGGGGCGGGTCTGTTTTATTTTGCCGCATCGATTCCGCTTAAAGTCAACAATCCGGATCAGATCACTGACGCCATCGTTGTTCTGACCGGTGGCAGCATGCGGCTGGAAACCGGGCTGGCCTTGCTGGACCGGAACAGAGCCGATAAATTATTTGTTTCTGGTGTTTATAACGGTGTCGATGTGGCCATGCTTTTACAGATATCAAAACGTGATCCGGAAACACTGGAAGGGCGCATTTCCATTGGCAATGCCGTTGACACCATCGAAAACGCAGCCGAAACCAAACGCTGGGTCGACGCGGTAAACGCCCGCTCCATCCGCCTGGTGACGGCGGCCTATCACATGCCCCGCAGCTTGCTGGAATTCAAAAATATGATGCCGGACACCCGGATCATCCCGCATCCGGTTTTCCCCGGCAACGTCAAACATACCCGGTGGTGGGCATGGCCGGGGACCGCCAACCTGATGATCCGTGAATACAACAAATACCTGTTGGCATGGATACGCGTTCATTTCATACCGTGGATAAGCAAATAAAATGCAAGCTTTAAGATCTTTGGTGTTCAATATTTTTTTCATGGGCCTTACCGCCATCGCTGCGGTGGCCGGGCTGGTTTTGATGCCGTTTTCCCGGGAACTGATGCACAAAACCCTGAGAAACTGGTGCCAGTTTATCAAGTTTGGCCTGAAATGGATTGTCGGCATTGATCATGAAATCCGGGGTCGGGAAAACATTCCGGCAGGACCTGCGATTTTTTCCAGCAAACACCAGTCGGCGTGGGAAACGTTCATGTTTTTCACTATTCTGGATGGCCCGGTGTATATCCTGAAACAGGAACTGGTGAAATTTCCAATTCTCAACTGGTATGCCAAAAAATCCGGGATGATCGCCGTTGACCGTCAAGGCGGCGGGGCAGCGTTGAAAAAAATGATCCGCGATGCCCGGCAACGGCTGGATGAAGGCCACTCGGTGATTATTTTCCCCGAAGGCACGCGGGCCAAACCCGGCACCCGCAACCCGTACCATCCGGGCATTGCCGCATTATACTCCCACTGCAAAGTGCCGGTTGTTCCCGTTGCCCTGAATTCCGGTCTGTTCTGGGGACGGCGCGCGTTCACCAAGCAACCCGGGCGCATCATCGTTGAATTTTTACCAAAAATGGAAACGGGTCTGAAAAGCCGCGCCTTCATGACCGCGCTGGAAAAGGCACAGGAAACCGCCTCCGCTGCCCTGATCGAAGAAACCATAAAACGCTTTCCGCACACTGCTAAAAATGTGTCCCTTTCCACTGAATAAACACCATCACGCCGCGGGATTTTTTCCATATGTGGATAACCCTTGGCAACCTATCCACATAATCTTGTGGAAAGCGGGGATAACTTTCAAATGGCACGGATTTCCAGACTGTTTTTCCCATGGAATTCGGGATAACCCAGTGGAAACATTCCATGAACATTTTATTGACCCCGGTCCGTTCCCGCCGTAAATTAGAGTTCAGGCAAAGGATTTCAGATGTGGATAAACCCCTGATGACCTCTTGTTTTTTTATCAGGCCCCGTTAAAGGAGAGTTCCCGGCATGGCGCAAATGGCCCCGATTTCCCAACAGATTTGGGATATGAAATACCGACTTAAAACAGCCGATGGCCAGCCCGTTGACAAAACCGTCAGCGACAGCTGGCGCCGCATTGCCAAAAATCTGGCCAGCGTTGAAGAAAACCCGGAACACTGGCAACAGACATTTTTCGAAGCCATGGAAGATTTTAAATTTTTGCCGGCCGGACGTATATTATCCGGTGCCGGAGCCAAACGGCGGGTGACATTGTTCAATTGTTTTGTCATGGGCGAAGTTCCCGACAGCCTGAGCGGTATTTTCGATGCCTTGAAAGAAGCCGCTTTAACCATGCAGCAAGGCGGCGGCATCGGCTATGATTTTTCCACCCTGCGCCCGAAAGGGGCCGCTGTCGAGGGTGTCGGTGCCGATGCTTCCGGTCCGCTCAGTTTCATGGATGTGTGGGACAGCATGTGCCGCACCATCATGAGCGCCGGTTCCCGCCGTGGTGCGATGATGGGCGTGATGCGCTGTGATCACCCGGATATCGAGGATTTCATCGAAGCCAAGCAACAACCGGGCCGCTTGCGAATGTTCAACCTGTCCGTTCTGGTGACCGATAAATTCATGCAGGCCGTCAAACAGGACGGAGCATGGCAGCTGACTTTCGGCGGCGTCGCCTACAAAAGCATTCAGGCCCGTGATTTGTGGGATAAAATCATGCACGCCACCTATGCCTATGCCGAACCGGGCGTGATTTTTATTGACCGCATCAATGCCGCCAACAATCTGAATTATTGTGAAACCATTCACGCCACAAACCCGTGCGGTGAACAGCCGTTGCCGCCATATGGCGCGTGCTTGCTGGGCTCTGTCAATTTATCCAGACTGATCAGCGATCCGTTCAGCGACGGCGCGGAACTGGATATGGCGGCGTTGCAGAAAATTGTAACCACGGCTGTGCGCATGATGGACAACGTCATTGATGTCTCGGGCTTTCCCCTGGATGCGCAACAGCATGAAGCCAGATCAAAACGCCGCATTGGTTTGGGCATTACCGGGCTTGCCGACGCGTTGATCATGTGCGGGGCGCGCTATGGCGGTGCCGATGCGGTTAAAATCTGTGAAAAATGGATGGCTTTGATCCGGCGCACGGCCTATCTGGCATCGGTGGAACTGGCCAAGGAAAAAGGCGCGTTCCCGCTTTTTGACCGCGATGCCTATCTTCAAAGCCCGACCGTGCAACAGCTTGACCCGGACGTGCAGGACGCCATTGGCGAACACGGTATCCGCAATGCGTTATTGACATCGATCGCGCCAACCGGAACCATTTCATTGTTTGCCGATAATGTCTCCTCCGGGCTGGAACCGGTGTTCAGTTTCAAATACAGCCGCCACGTTTTGCAGCCCGACGGCAAACGCCGCGAAGAAAACGTCATTGATTACGCCTACCGGCTATACAAACGGATGTTTGGCGATGACGCGCCGTTGACGGACGCCTTTGTCGATGCGCAAAACCTGACCCCCAATGATCATCTGGTGATGCAGGCGGCGATCCAGAAATACATCGACAGTTCCATTTCCAAAACCATCAATTGCCCGGAAGACATCGCCTTTGACGATTTCAAGGGGATCTATGAACAGGCCTATGAACTGGGGTGCAAAGGCTGCACAACCTACCGGCCCAACGACATCACCGGGGCCGTGCTTGAAGTCAACAAAAAAAGCAAATCCAAGGAACCGGAATTGCCGCTTGAAAGCCCGGCGGAAAAAATCACGCCCAAAGACATCGGCGACAGCGGGGCCATTGTCCATTTGACCCAGCCACTGGACCGTCCCGAAGCCTTGCCCGGGGCCACCTATAAAGTCAACTGGCCGGAAAGTGACCATGCCATGTACATCACGCTCAATGATCTTATGAGCGACGGCAGGCGGCGACCGTTCGAAGTCTTCATCAATTCGAAAAACATGGAACACTATGCCTGGACGGTGGCCCTGACGCGGATGATTTCAGCCGTGTTCCGTCGCGGCGGCGATGTTTCGTTCGTAGTCGAGGAATTGAAAGCCGTGTTTGACCCCCGTGGCGGCCATTGGGTTGGCGGGCGTTACGTGCCTTCGATGCTGGCCGCCATCGGCGACGTTATTGAACGTCATATGCTGGACATCGGTTTTTTGAAAGGACCTGGGCAACTGGCCGAAGACGATGAACACCAACAAAAGGTCGTCAATTTAGCCCGGCCCGATCCATCCCCCGGCAATGATCCGTCCGCGCACCCATCCGCCGGTTTCCGGCAATGCCCGAAATGCGCCCAGCCGAGCCTGATCAAACAGGAAGGCTGTGACACCTGTTCCAGTTGCGGCTATTCAAAGTGCGGATAATGTTTTTTACGACTGTCGGGCCCGGGAAATAATCCGTTCCAGTTTACGGTCCGTAATCCCCAGTTGTTGCAAATGATCATAGGTATTGGTCAGGTATTCCAGACAGTCACCGCGTTTGCCGCACCCCTGCAACACCAGACGGACCTGTTCGGTTTCGCTTAACTTGCCCGCGTATTGGGTATGGCCGCGCTCGGCCACATAACAATAGGCCTTGACCGATACATCGGGCAATTTGACCGTTAACCACAATGGCCGGTAAATCCGCGTGATCAGTTCGCGGGCATCAAGGGTGGCGATGGCTTCGGCTGCATTTTTTCCGGCCACCCGGAACGCCCTTCCCCGGCACGCGCCACCGCGATCAAGACCAAACACCAGACCGGGCTTTTCCGCCGTTCCCCGGTATTCAAAAGAATACATGCAAAGCGCCCGGTGATAGCCATAAAGCATCGCCGGACGGGATTGTTCATAGGGAATTTCCGGATGCCACATCAACGAGCCGTAGGCAAAAATCCAGACATCACCGGAACTGTCGGCAAAATGTTGCGGGCTGATTTCATCCATAATGTTTCACGTTTGTAAATTTTCAGGTTCTTTAATCTTCGGCTTCATTCTATAAACAACAGATGCGACAAACACAAACCAGACCTGGTCAAAACATGGCGGACGATCAAATAACACAGCACCGGTTTTGCGGCCTGTTCAAAAAACCCGGCCACTTGGTTATTGCCGTACTTGCCTTGGCGGTGCTGGTTTTTTTGATCTACGCAATGGGATGGCGCCTGATCGCCGCCCGGGTCCAACAGGAGCTGTCCAACCCGTGGATGAATTCGGAAACCGCAAACCTTCATCTGCAATGGAAAAAAATAACCGTCTCCGGATTCCCGTGGTCGATCAAAGCCACACTGACCGAACCCCGGCTTGCGATGACGATAACAACCGCTCCGGCAAAACAGACACCGCTTTGGCAAAGCGATTTTCTGGTTTTAAAATCCCGGCCATGGGATTTTTCCCGCATTCAATTCAACGCCCCCGGAGATCATGTCTTTTATCAAAATGCCCGGCCTTTGACTTTGTCGGTTGCTGAATTTTCAGGAACGCTGAGCGGTCTCTCAAAACCGGGAACGGATCCCGTGATCGAAATCAGCGCCCGCGGTATCCGGCTTCCGGAAAAATGGCAAACCGCACTCGGCCGTTCCATCAAAAGCCTCATTTTTAAAATCGGATTAACGGGTTCGTTCAAAAATTTAACCAGACCCGCCGTCGTGGCATGGCGGGAAGGCGGTGGCACGATCGAACTTGAACGTTTGAATGCAGAATACGGCCCACTTAAAATGCAAACCGGCGGCACCTTCAGCCTTGACCGGGATTTACAGATCATCGGCGCTTTATCGGCACGCATCCTTGGTCATCAGGACACCGTTGATGCCCTGTTAAAGGCACGGATCATCAATTCGACCGAGGCTTTTTCAGCGCGCCTGATCTTTGCCGTCATGCAAAAATCATCCCCCCTTGGTCCGGTTTTAAATGTCCCCGTCACCATACAGGACCGGCGCCTGTCCATTGGGCCGTTAAACATAATGACCCTGCCCCGGCTATGGCCATAAGAATTTTTACCTTAAATACAACCGCTCCCTTGTGCCTTTATGATTTACAGATGTAAGGGACGCTGTTAAATTTCGCCAACAGAAACCCATCCGTTTTTTGCCGCAACAAACCAGAGCGAATTCACCCCATGAAAATCATCACCTGTAACAGCAACCGACCGCTGGCTGATGCAATCTCTGCATATGTCAATCTGCCTTTGACCAAAGCCAGCGTAAGGCGGTTTTCAGATATGGAAGTGTTTGTTGAAATCGAAGAAAACGTCCGCGGCGAAGACGTCTTTGTCATTCAGTCAACGTCTTATCCGGCCAACGACAATCTGATGGAATTGCTGGTGACGCTGGACGCCCTGAAACGGGGATCGGCACGCCGGGTGACGGCTGTGATGCCCTATTTCGGTTATGCCCGTCAGGACAGGAAATCCGGCCCCCGCACCCCGATATCGGCAAAACTGGTGGCCAACCTGATCACCGGGGCCGGGGCCGACCGGGTTTTGACGCTGGATTTGCACGCCGGACAAATTCAGGGTTTCTTTGACATTCCCGTTGACAATCTGTTTGCCGCCCCGGTGTTGCGCCGCGATATCGAGGAAAAATACAACGGCGAACAACTGGTCATCGTTTCCCCGGATGTGGGCGGTGTTGTCCGCGCCCGCAGCCTTGCCAAACGCCTCAGCGCCGATTTGGCGATTATCGACAAACGCCGGGAAAAAGCAGGCGTTTCCGAGGTCATGAATATTATTGGCGACGTCAATGACCGGCGCTGTATTCTGGTCGATGATATCGTCGATTCCGCAGGCACCCTTTGCAATGCCGCCGGTGCCTTGATGGAAAAAGGCGCGACGTCCGTTTCCGCCTACGTCACCCACGGTGTGCTGTCGGGCGGAGCCGTCGCCCGGGTCAGCGCATCGCCGCTGGAACGGCTGGTCATCACCGACTCGATCATGGCCACAGAAGCCGTCCGCGTCGCCCATAACATCGAACAGCTCAACATTGCCCCCCTGATTGCCGAAGCCATGAAACGCATCAGCGAGGAATCATCGGTTTCATCGCTGTTTGATTAAACAATCATTCAATAACATTGTTTGACGGCGGCTGCATCAAGCGCTATGTATGCGCCCTTCCCAATGGGAGTATACCCTTCCCAATGGGAATATAATAGCGTCGACACCCCTGGAGGTCGGCACACTCAATATTTTTGGAGTTCAAAATGGCTAATATTACATCAATTTCTGCGGAACCCCGCGATCGGGCAGGTAAGGGGGCAGCCCGTGCCACACGTCGTGCCGGTCGCGTTCCCGCTGTCATCTATGGCAACAAACAGGAATCATCCCTGATTTCACTGGAACCCGTTGAATTAATGCACCAGATCAATGCCGGTGGGTTTTTCTCGAAAGTTTTTGAAATCACGATCAACGATGATAGACAACGCGCCCTTGTCCGCGATGTCCAGCTTGACCCGGTGACAGACGCACCGATCCATGTCGATTTCATGCGCTTTTCCAAAAAAACCCGTCTGGTTATCGATGTTCCCTGTTCGTTTATCAACGAAGAGGACTGCCCGGGCCTGCGCAAAGGTGGTGTGCTCAATATCGTTCGCCATACCATCGAGTTACGTTGTTCCCCGGACAGCATTCCGGAAAGCATCGAAATTGATCTCGGCGACGCCGAAGTGGGTGACAGCATTCACATTAGCGCCATCACGCTTCCGGGTGATGTGGAATTGACCATCACGGACCGTGACTTTACCGTTGCCACCATTGCCGCACCGACGCTGGCTATTGAAGACGAGCCAAGCGAAGAAGAAGGCGAGGGTGAAGGCGAAACCGAAGGTGAAGGCGAAGACGCCGCTTCCGGTGACGAAGACTGATAACGCCTTGGCGGATTTAATTAAAAAGGCCTGATCAGGGCCGGGAAAGGGTTTACCATGCACTTGCTGGTCGGTCTTGGCAATCCCGGTCCTGAATACGTGCTCAACCGGCATAACATCGGTTTTATGGCGGTTGACTGTATTCATTATGATTACGGGTTTTCACCATGGCGGTCCAAGTTTCAGGGCCAGTTGTCTGAAAAAAATTTAGGCGGTGACAAAGTCCTGTTGTTCAAGCCGTTCACTTTTATGAATAATTCAGGTCAGGCCATCGAAGCCGCAGTACAGTTTTATAAAATCCCCTTGACCGATATCATTGTTTTTCATGACGAGCTTGATCTGGCCGCAGGTAAAATCCGTATCAAACACGGTGGCGGCCACGCCGGGCATAACGGGCTTCGGTCCATCAACAGCCACATTGGTGATGGCTATACCCGTGTCCGTCTCGGTATCGGACACCCCGGCGACAAGAACAAAGTGGTCGGTCATGTGCTTAAAAATTTCAGCAAATCGGAATTGCCCTGGGTTGAACGCATGATGGCGGGCATTTCCGATCATATTCAATTGTTGTTATCGGGCGATGACGAACGGTTCATGAGCAAGGTTGCCCATGATATTCAATCATCCTGATTTTTAAATGGAGCTTTCCCCATGGGATTTAACTGCGGTATTGTTGGCCTGCCCAATGTGGGAAAATCAACCCTTTTTAACGCGCTTACGGCAACGGCATCTGCGGAAGCCGCCAATTTTCCGTTTTGCACGATCGAGCCCAATACCGGACGGGTCGGTGTGCCTGATAATCGTCTGCAACAGATTTCAGACATTAGTGGATCTCAAAGACTTGTCCCGACACAGCTTGAATTTGTTGATATTGCTGGGCTTGTCCGCGGTGCCAGCAAGGGCGAAGGTCTCGGCAACCAGTTTCTTGCCAATATTCGCGAAGTTGATGCCATTGTTCATGTGCTGAGATGTTTCGATGATGAAAACATCACCCACGTTGAAGGCTCCATCGACCCTATACGTGATGCGGAAACGGTGGAAACGGAATTGATGCTGGCCGATCTGGAAAGCCTTGAGAAACGCGTCACGCCCCTGAGCAAAAAAGCCCGCGGTGGTGACCGCGAAGCGACGCAGACCCTGACCATGGTGGAACGGGTGCTTGACTGTTTGCAGGAAGGCCAACCGGCCCGCAAGGTTGACGTTTCTGACGATGACATGAAAATTTTTTCTGGCCTGCAATTGCTGACATCGAAACCTGTGCTTTACGCCTGTAACGTCCGGGAAGATGACGCCGCAAACGGCAACGCATTAACCGAAAAAGTCATTGCAATGGCCAAGCAACAAGGGGCGGAAAGTGTCGTCGTTTCTGCCCAAATCGAAGAAGAAGTGGCCAGCCTTGACAACGAACAGGAAAAACTGGAATTCCTTGAAGCCCTTGGATTATCGGAAACCGGATTGACACGCGTTATTCACGCCGGTTACCGGCTGTTGGATTTGATCACTTTTTTCACCTCGGGCCCCAAGGAAAGCCGGGCGTGGACCGTTAAAAACGGGGCCACCGCACCCGAAGCCGCGGGTGTTATCCATACGGATTTCGAACGCGGCTTTATCCGTGCCGAAACCATTTCCATGGACGATTTTATCAAATACAATGGCGAAGCCGGGGCCAAAGAAGCGGGAAAAATGCGTCAGGAAGGCAAAACCTACGTCGTCAAGGACGGCGATATCATGCTGTTCCGTTTCAACGTTTAAACCGTTTGCGGCAAAGCATCCGTGGCCTGATTTCTTATTTTTCTCAAATGTGCCGTTTTCAACATCACACTGAGATGGATGATAATGAACACCGGAACGAAAAAGCTCGGGAAAATATTCAGCGGCCACACATCCATCGGTGCACTGGTAATTCCGTTTGTTATCAATCGTGGCATACTTCCTGCTGCCAATCCAGCGGTCATAACCGCGACCGCAAAATCCAGCAACCCCACTACGTTGAACCACATAAATTTTGCACTCAAAATGTAGTCTTTGTTGCTGTTGATACGGGTTACCATAATTACGGCAACAATCCCGATGGCGACGTCGCCCAAACCGGCGGGCCATGAAAACAACCCCGGCAATATGCCGAAAGCATACAAAGGCAAAAACGCAAACCCGATCACACGCCACATTTGCATCATGGTCAACAGCTTTATATCCACCGCCCACACCATTTCCCGTGTTCTGGCCGATAGAAGATACAACACCAAAAACAGCACCACCGGAACCACCGCCGTTATGGCGATGGGGGCCAAAAAACGTCCGTCATTATTTTTCAGAACTTCACCGGCGCCGATGATATAGGCTATCCCCAGATCGGCACCCACCAGCATCAGCACAATTACCGTCCATGACCTTTGCCAGGATTGCGTTTTATTGGATTTTTCCATTGTCTTTCCTTTCATCAGCTATTTAAATGTATATGCAAGTTTTTTTCTAAATAAAAAATTTGATCATTGAATTTCCTGTACTGCGCCCAGTTCATCATTCAATTTTTGCCATTGCCCCTTGCCAAGGCTTTCAACAAACCGGTCCTGAATCTGCTTCCATAACGGGATAGCCTGTTTAACAATGGCTTTTCCTTTTTTCGACAGGGACAACAACCGCACCCGCCGGTCTTTTCCGTGCTTGATTTCGATCCATCCCTTTGTGACAAGAGGCTTCAAATTCCGGGTCAACGTCGTTGCATCCATCCCCAAGGCATCTGCGATATCGCTTTGGCGCTGGTTTTCCATCAACTCGATGGCGGTCAAAACTGTAAATTGGGTTGCGTTCAATCCGGCCGATTTCAATGCGGCATCATAGGCAGCGGTTATCTTGCGCGCGGTTTTTCTGATATTGGCACACAGGCAAAACTGTCGGCCTGATGGATCCGGGTCATGTTTATTGCTCATAAAGATGTATATACATTTATTTGCTGTTGCGTCAACAGCTTTTTTTTACGATACCTACACCCAGCGGAAAACGGCCACCCCGTAAACGATGGACAGGATCAATCCCCCCCACAACGGCGTTCCCATGACGCCCAACCAAATCAGGAAAATAAACGCGCTGCCGAGCAAGGTGATAAACAACCGGTCCCCGCGCGTGGTATCAAGGCCCAAAATCCCGTGCCGGGGATCGCCGCCCGGACGTTTCCATTCCCACACAGCCATCACAATCAGGCACAGCAATATAAACAGGAAAAACCCGGCTGTTGGCAACGTCCATGCCATCCACGATAAATCCATCATTCACCCCACTCGTTTACACGCGGCCAAGGGCAAAACCCTTGGCGATGTGATTGCGGACAAAATAAATAACAATGGCACCCGGAATAATGGTCAAGGCCCCGGCTGCGGCCAACAGCCCCAGTTCATAACCGGACGAACTGGCCGTTCGTGTCATCACCGCGGCAATCGGTTTGGCCTCTACCGCCGTCAGGGTTTTGGCCAGCAACAATTCCACCCACGAAAACATAAAGGCAAAAAACAACGCAACCCCAATTCCGGCGGCAATGGTCGGGATAAAAATGCGGACGAAAAATTTTGGAAATGAATAGCCATCCACATAGGCCGTTTCATCCAGTTCCTTGGGAACGCCGGACATGAAACCTTCCAATATCCAGACCGCCAACGGCACATTGAACAATGTATGGGCCAAGGCCACGGCAATCGGCGTGTCAAACAATCCAACGGCGGAATAAAGCTGGAAAAACGGCAACGCGAACACCGCAGGCGGTGCCATCCGGTTGGTCAGCAACCAGAAAAACAAATGCTTGTCGCCTAAAAACCGGTAGCGGGAAAAAGCATAGGCCGCCGGCAACGCCACCGCCACCGACAAAAGCGCATTGATGACTACATAGGTGATGGAATTGATATAGCCGCTGTACCAGGTCGGGTCGGTGAAAATCTTGATATAGTTTTCAAAGGTAAAATTATCCGGCCACAAGGTAAAAACACCCAATATTTCATTGGTGGTCTTGAACGACATGTTGAGCAGCCAGTAAATCGGCAACATCAGAAACAGGATATAAAGCGTCGGCACCAGCCATGTTATTTTTTTCATCACTGCGCCTCGTTTTTCATCATCAGCGTGTAGAACAGCCAGCTCAGCAACAGCACCACCAGAAAATAAATCAGCGACATTGCCGCCGCCGGCCCCAGATCAAATTGCCCAAGAGCGATTTTCACCAGATCGATGGATAAAAATGTGGTGGTGTTTCCGGGCCCGCCACCGGTCAGGACAAAGGGTTCGGTGTAAATCATGAAGCTGTCCATAAACCGGAGCAAAATGGCAATGGTCAACACCCGCTTCATTTTCGGCAACTGGATATGACGGAAAACAGCCCACGACCCGGCACCGTCAATTTTCGCCGCCTGATAATAGGCATCCGGGATCGACGACAAACCCGCATAGGCCAACAACACCACCAACGATGTCCAGTGCCAGACATCCATCAGGATCGTTGTAAACCATGCCGACGCCGGATCCCGGGTGAAATTGTAATCAAACCCCATAGCGTTGATCATCCGCCCGAGAAAACCAATATCCGGCAGGGCAAAAATATTCCACATGGCACCAACCACGGTCCACGGGATCAACAACGGCAGCGCCATCAACACCAGACACACGGACACCCAAAAACCTTTTTTCGGCATGGCAAGGGCAATGGCAATACCCAGCGGCACTTCGATAGCAAGAATGGTTGCAGTAAAAATCAATTGCCGCACCAACGAGCTGCGCAGTCGTTCAGAGGCGAGCACTTCGGAAAACCATGTCACCCCTTCCCAGAAAAACCGGTTGTTGCCAAAAGTTTCCTGAACGGAATAATTGACCACCGTCATCAACGGAATGATGGCGTTAAACGCCACCAGCACAATGACCGGCAAAACAAACAACCAGCCTTTTTGATTGGTAGATTTCATAGCCATATCAAGCGCTCCCTGCCAGCCAGCCGTCAATGTAAAGTCCGGTATGGGATGTATTAAAATCGACAAAGACGCTACCGGAGGGAATGCTTTCGCCTTCGGGCACCATCATTTTTACATCCAGATCACCGATTTTAAGTTCCACCACCCTATGGCGGCCAATATCATCAACCTTGACAATGTTTGCGGTTATCCCTTTTTCCGCAAACGTCACAAATTCCGGCCGGATACCGATTTCTGTCCGGCCTTTGACGGGGCCTGAAACCGCCCCTCTAAACGGGACCCCGTGACCGGCGACCATGGCGTTACCGTTGTCGACGTTGCAGGGCAGCACATTCATGCCGGGCGATCCGATAAAATGGCCGACAAAAGTATGCTTCGGGTGTTCAAACAATTCAACGGGGGTTCCGGTTTGCACCACCTCGCCTTCGTGCATGACCACCACCTGATCGGCAAAGGTCAAAGCCTCGGTCTGGTCATGGGTGACATAAATCATCGTCGCCCCGACGCGCTGGTGCAATTCTTTCAGCTTTGACCTTAGTTGCCATTTCAAATGCGGATCAATCACCGTCAACGGTTCGTCAAACATAATCACGTTGACGTCTTCGCGTACCAGCCCCCGGCCCAGCGATATTTTTTGCTTGCCGTCCGCCGTCAACCCCGATGCCCGTTCATCAAGGCGGTGTTCAAGATCGAGCATACGGGCAATGTCACGCACCCGGGCGTCAATTTTATCTTCGTCAAAGTGACGGTTGCGAAGGGGAAAGGCCAAATTGTCATACACCGTCATGGTGTCGTAAACCACGGGAAACTGAAACACTTGCGCAATATTACGGTGATCCGGCGGCTCGGACGTTACATCCCGGCCATCAAACAACACCGTCCCCCGTGTTGGGGTCAACAGTCCGGAAATAATATTCAACAACGTTGTTTTGCCGCAACCGGACGGCCCCAGCAAAGCATAGGCACCGCCGTCCGACCATTCCACATCCATGGATTTCAGCGCCCAATCGGCGTCATCCCCCGGATTTTCCAGATAACTGTGGCGAATATTATTTAAAGTAATGACGGCCATGGCTTATCCTTTCAAACCACAATCCGGTTATCATCGTTATCAAAGAACATACACCCGTTGATATCGATACAAAAATCAGCTTCACTGCCAACGGCAAAATTATGCACGCCCCGGGACTGGGATATCCATGTCACCCCGTCCAGATCAAAATGGGCGACGCTTTCCGAACCGCTCAGCTCGGTAACAATAATCCGCCCACAAATCCGGACGCCTGATTTGTCGTTTTTTCCAGGCCTTACATGATGGGCACGAACAGCCATGGTCAGGTTCCCGTCCGGTAATGATTTTTGCTTTTCGCTCAATGGCCAGAACGTTTGCGCGTTCAAATAAATCCGGTCCTGTTTTTTTTCAACACGTGCTTTGTTGATCGGCGGGTCGGAAAAAACTTCGGCCGTTATCAAATTGCCCGGATTATGGTAAATATCCAGTGAAGGACCAAATTCCGTGACCCGTCCCTGATCAAGCGCCGCCGTATAGCCGTTCAACAGTAACGCTTCCTGCGGCTCACTGGTGGCATAAACCACCATGCAGCCACGATCCGCCAGCATTTTCGGCAATTCGTCGCGCAATTCTTCGCGCAGTTTATAATCCAGATTGGCCAGCGGTTCATCCAGCAATACCAGATCGGCATCCTTGACCAAGGCCCGGGCCAACGCGGTGCGTTGTTGCTGACCACCGGACAGTTCGCTGGGGTTGCGGCCTAACATGGCCGACAGTTTCAACAGGTCAGCAATTTTTTCAACCCGGGCATTGATCTCTGCTTTGGACATTTTTGCCACCTTCAAGGGGGAGGCGATATTATCGAAAACAGAAAAATTCGGATAATTGATAAACTGCTGATGAACCATCGACACATTGCGTTTTTGCACGGCGACTTTGGTCACGTCTTTGCCCTGAAACCACAGCTTGCCCGATGTCGGTCGTTCCAGACCGGACATCATTTGTATGAGACTGGTTTTGCCGGATAACGTCGTTCCCAGCAAAATATTAAAGCCGTCGTCTTTCAGTTGCAGTGATGTTTCGTAGATGTGCGTGTCCGAACCGACCCGTTTTGTCACATTCTCAAGGATCAGGCTCATCGGCGCATTCCGTTAATCTTCATGTCTTATATATTTCTTGATGCTTTATAGTGCTTTTAACTGTTGCAAACCCGAATTGCAGGGAGCGCCTTTACGACGCTCCCTGCTGACAGGTTAAGAAAAACCTGAACGCGGCGGATTACATTTTCCAGCGTTTAATCATTTCTTCATAGGCAATGGTTTCACCTTTTGGCTTCTCATTGGCCAGTTTGGCTTTCGGTGATCCCGGCTTGTTCAGCCACACCGACGGGTCAACCGGTTTGTTCAGACGCGGTCCACAACCGTTATAGGTATTGGCGCGTTCATCGGCTTTTTGCATACGGGCCATGACCTGATCCATTTCCGAGGCCAGACGGTCCATAGCCTGCTGCGGGGTAAACACACCGGAATTAACATCACCGATTTGTTGCCACCAGATTTGCGCCAGTTTCGGATAATCGGGCACGTTGATGCCGGTCGGTGTCCACAAGACCCGGTCCGGAGAGCGGTAAAATTCAATCAACCCCCCCAGATTTGGTGCACGTTTGGTGAAACTTTCATCAAAAATCGTGCTTTTGCGGATGAAGGTCAAACCAACCTGGCTTTTCTTCACGTCAACCGTTTTTGACGTTACAAACTGGGCATACAGCCATGCGGCTTTGGCCCGTTTAAGCGGCGTTGATTTAAAAATCGTCCACGATCCGGCATCCTGATAACCCAGTTTCTGTCCTTTTTCCCAATAGGGTCCATGCGGAGACGGGGCCATCCGCCACAACGGTTTCCCGGCATCATCAACCGTATTGTTGCCGGAACTTTTCGGTGCCACCATGGATGCGGTAAAGGCCGTGTACCAGAAAATTTGCTGGGCGACGTTGCCTTGTGACAAGGCCGGCAAGGATTGATAAAAATCATAGTTGGCCGCGCCCGGAGGGGCATAATTGCGCAACCATTCATCCCATTTGCGAATGGCATAAACCGCGGCCGGACCATTGACGGCCCCGCCACGCGATACCGATGATCCAACCGGATTACAGGTGCCCGGCTCCATGCGGATGCCCCACTCATCAACGGGAACACCGTTTGGCAGACCTTTGGATCCGGCGCCGGCCATGGATAACCAGGCGTCGGTCATACGCCATCCCAAATCGGGGGCGCGTTTGCCGTAATCCATATGACCATAGATTTTGGTACCGTCGATTTCCTTGACGTCCTTGCTGAAAAATTCGGCAATGTCTTCATAGGCCGACCAGTTCACCGGAACGCCCAGATCATAGCCGTATTTGGCTTTAAACCGTTTTTTGAAATCCGGGCGGTCAAACCAGTCTTTGCGGAACCAGTACAGATTGGCAAACTGCTGATCGGGAAGCTGGCGAATATCCCCATCCGGTCCGGTAACAAATGATTTGCCGATAAAATCATCCAGATCCAGACCCGGGTTGGTAACGTCCTTGCCTTCACCCTTCATGAATTTTGTCAGATTATAAACCAGTTGAAGACGGGAATGAGTGCCAACCAGATCACTGTCATTGACGTAGCCATCATACAAATTCCGCCCCGTTTGCATTTGCGTTTGCACGGCGCGAATGACTTCGCCTTCACCCAGCATCTGATGATTGACTTTGATGCCGGTGATTTCCTCGAACGCCTTGGTCAAGGTTTTCGATTCGTATTCGTGGGTCGGAATGGTTTCCGACAAAACATTGATCTCCATCCCCTTGAATGGCTGGGCGGCCTTGATAAACCATTCCATTTCCGAAAGTTGTTCGGATTTTGACAAAGACGAAGGCTGAAATTCGTTATCGACCCATTTTTTCGCTTCACTGATACCGGCGTAACCTTGCCCTGCGGACATCATCAACGCCGCGCCGGTCAGCACGGACAGCATTTTGATTTTCATGTGATACATACTCCCTTTGATTTAATTCCCCAATAATGAACGATCACCCGAATCGCAAACGGCGTCAACAAAAATTTTTCATTGTGTCTTTTTATTCATCAGCAAAAAAACCCCCATTTCAACGCGTTTACGGGACAACAAGCAAACATAAATGAAAATTACCGACATAATTCACATTTCCTGGGTCAAACCGACAGCAATTGTAGGAAAAATTTCAAAATCAATCGTTCAGACCTGAATATTTGTTTTCAATTTTTTTTCCAGATCGAACAATTTTGATCTTTTATTGAAATATTTTCCATAACGATTTTTCATGGCACGACACCCTTTTCGCCTAAACAGCGACCTTGATAAAGAGAAAAAAGTTACTGTCAGCGCACAGGAACAATGCGAAATCGTGAACTCATGATGACACATGTTACCACGACAGCTGCAAAAATCCAGGTTTCCGAAGACAAGGGTTCCGATTTCATAAAAGCCGTTGCCATCAGAGTCAGAAAAATCTGGACCTGCTGGATCTGGCTGACACGGGCGACCCCACCCATGGCCAGACCGGCATACCAGGCAAAAAAACCCGCAAGCTGACTAATGAAGGCAAGATATAAAAACGGTAATATTACCGCATAGGACGCCGACCACGGCACCGGCTCCACATATAAAGCGGCGACGGCAAGTATTGGCAACATGACCACCAACGCCCAGCAAATGACGCTGATGGCACCCAGATTTTTCGTCACCTTCCCGCCCACGGCATAACCAATAGCTGCGGAAACGACCGCAATGAACAAAAATACATGACCGATGGCAAGACCGCCTTCACTGATACGCAAGACAAAAATCAACACGGCGATGGTGGCAATGATGCTGAAAAGCCAAAATCCGCCACTGGGTTTTTCACCGTTGACGAACACGCTGACGATGGCCGTTGTAATCGGCAGCAGGCCGACAACGATGGCCCCGTGCGAAGCCGGTATGGTTTCCATGGCATAGGTCATAAAAAGCGGAAAGCCGAAAACCACCCCCAAGCCGGTGATAAAAAGTTTTCCCAAATCCCGGCGGCGGGGCCAACGGCGGTAAAAAAACCATAGAATAAACGCAGCCGCGATGGCCGCCAGCAAGCCGCGCCAGACGGCGATGGTCTCTGGCGCGATTGCCGTTACCGCCAACCGGGTCATCGGCAAGGTCAGGCTGAAAGCGGCGACGCCGATAAAGCCCAGAAAAAATCCCAACAGCGGATGATTTTGTTTTTTTCCGGACATATATTATTTCCGGTTCTGTTGATAGGCATCCAGATGCACGGACGCCGCCGTCAACAGCGGTATGTTCAAGCCATGGCTTTTTGCCCGCCGCACCATATCGCCCACAATATGCCCGCCTTCGCTCGGGGCCCGGTTTTCAATATCACGCAACATGGATGCTTTCATATCCGATCCGGGCTTGGTCAACTGTTCGATACAGGTCTCCATTTTGTCAGACCCCGGTAGATGGCCCTGTTTTTTGGCGACGGCAAAACATTCATCCAGCATCCCCAAAATCATATTTTTTCCATTCGCCGTTTTTAAAATCGTTCCGATATCCGCCCGGAAAAGGCAGGTACACCCCGCCAATGTCGTCAAAAAGACAAATTTTTCCCACAGCGATTGCGTGATATCATCGCTTAGCTGTGCATTTATTCCGGCTTTTTCTGCAAACGTCCGCAATTCCGATGCCCTGTCATCGACCCTGCCATCCATGGGCCCGAAAAAAAGACCCTGAAGATCATTCAGGTGTTTGATGACGCCACTTTCGAGACACGTGACCCCGATATGGGCAACGCCGCCCCAAAGGGTCGCTTCGGGAAATGTTTTTGCCATCACATCCATATGAACGACCCCGTTCAGCACCGGCATGATCACCGTTCCCGGCCCCACGTAAGGCGCAATGGCCGATAACGCATTCGTCAGACCATAGGCCTTGCACGCCACCATAATGATATCCGGCGGTGCCATGGTTTGCCCGGACATAATCGTCTTGACGGGTAAAACCAGATCACCGCAGGGGCTTTCGATCACCAGCCCATTGTCATGCAATTGCTGAAAACGTTTTTCGCGCACCAGAAACGTGACGTCCATCCCGGCGTCCGCCAATCGCCCGCCAAAATATCCGCCAACCCCACCGGCGCCCAGAATCAGAATACGCATGAAAAGCCCCCCATCATCAGATGTCACGCCCGACACATTAACTTTCACAGCCAAAGCGTCAACGTTAAACGGCGGTTTCCAGTTTTTCACCGATTTTTTTGGCCTTCAGGGTTTTTCTGGCGGCGGCGTATTTGTCATCATTCCAGAACATCAGGCAGCCGTTACAGCCCAGACCGCAACAACTGTCAATCCCCTGTAGCGGGGCCCGGCCGGTATGGACCCGGCCTTTCACCGTGGGCCGGGTATCGCCCGGATTTTTGAGCCCGCGTTCCATATCCATGGCCATCAGGTTGCTTTGCAATAAAGCCTGACGATCCTTGGGCAATCTGGCTTCGGTGCGTCCGACGGTCAAAGGCGGCAATAATAGCTGAAGTTTTTCCGTATCTTCATTATGGAACAATGTTTTGCTAATGCGGATGGTGCTTTTTTGCCCGGGGTTGGCCTTATCCGAAACGACAAGCGTTTTGCCATCGACAAATTGATAAAGCCTGAGCCGGATCACATCCAGCTGGCCGGGTGGCAAAAATTCAATGATGTCCCCCGGTCGCAATGGATTGCGCGGGCTGAAAATCATGGCATCCCCGTCCCAGCCTTCGACGATACCGGCGAACAGCCAGCCGCCGACGGTTTCGGTGCGGTCATAATTATGGGCAATATTGCTGATGCGGCCGTCGTGAAAACCCAGTGAATAGCCACGGTTTTGCAAAGAATATATTTCCCGCAAATACGGTTCAGGCGACCAGTTGTCAGGGTCATCGTACCACGCTTTCATGGCCAGACTATAAGACCTGGCCGTGATCGCCGCGTAATACTGGCTTTTGTTGCGGCCTTCAATTTTCAGGCTGTCGATACCCAATTCAAGATAATCATCCAGTTTGCCCATCAGGCACAGATCCTTGGCGTTCATGATGTATGAACCGCGGTCGTCTTCTTCGATTTTCATCAATTCGCCGGGACGGAATTGTTCTTCCAGATAAAAATCAAAATCATCCTTGTTTTCGGGCGTGATGGTGACGTCTTCGCCATTTTTTTTGCGCGCCAGAACTTTATAGCTCCAGCGGCAACTTTGCGCGCAGTTGCCCTGATTGGCCCCGCGTTCGGCCAGATAATTGGACAACAGACAACGCCCGGAATAGGTCATGCACATGGCACCGTGAACGAACGTTTCCAGTTTGATATCCGGGCATTTGCTACGGATTTCAGTGAGTTCGGCAAAACTGACTTCGCGGGCCAGCACGCACAATTCGGCACCCTGTTTGGCCCAGCTGTTGACCGTCAACCATGAACAGGCGTTGGCTTGTGTGGAAATGTGCAGTTTCAGTTCCGGCGCATGTTCTTTCAGATAATAAAACACGCCCGTATCGGAAACGATGACCCCGTCCGGGGCCACTTTGCGCACGGTTTTTACAAACTCCGGCAGTTTTTCAATATCCCGGTTATGGGTAAACAAATTCAGGGTCAGATAAATCCGGGCGCCGTGATCATGGGCAAAGCGCACGCCTTCCAATAAATCCTGCAACGAAAATTCCGACCGTGTGCGCAGCGACATATCCGGCGTTCCCGCATAGACCGCATCCGCGCCATACAAAACGGCCGTTTTCAGTTTCGCCAACGATCCGGCCGGCATCAACAGTTCGGCACGGTGCTCAGGCGGGCGCCGGTATAATGCTGGGTTCATTTCAGGTTCTGACATAATTTGACTGTATCACGGATTGCGGTTTATGGAATTTGTAAAATTTTATGGGTTTGCAGGCTGAGCCGCCACCGGGGATGGCGCAAACAATAATCAACGGTTTTCCGAACCGCATCCGGTTCAAGATCACTGTCCAAGGGCTGTAAAAAGTGATGGCTGAATTGCCACGAATGAAACCGGGCCGGATCCAGTTCGGCCTGCGGATAAACCAGTTTCAATTCGTCGCCTTGCCGGACCACGATATCCGAATTTCCTTTCGGGCTGACTGAAACCCAGTCAATATTTTCCGGCACCGGCAAAGTGCCGTTGGTTTCAACCGCGATTTTAAAACCGCATGCGTGCAGGGCGTCAAGCAACGGCGCATCGACCTGCAACAACGGCTCGCCGCCTGTTAAGATAACAAATTTATGATTGTCCACATCCGGCCACACCGCGTTCACTACCGCCGCCAGCGTTTCGGCGTCTTTAAAATTGCCGCCACCCGGGCCATCCGTTCCAACAAAATCCGTATCACAAAAATTACAAACTGCGGCCATGCGGTCCTGTTCACGGCCCGACCACAGGTTACAGCCGGAAAATCTTAAAAACACAGCGGGTTTCCCAGTGTTTTGGCCCTCACCCTGAAGACTGTAAAATATTTCTTTTACGCTGTAAGTCATGTTTCTAGGCTGTTTTTATATCCGTCAAAGCCGTTACGACGCAATTCACAGGCCGGGCACGTGCCACAGCCATAGCCCCAATGGTGGCGTTTTTCCCGGTTGCCCAGATAACAGCTATGGGTTTTTTCAATGATCAAATCAACGAATATTGTCCCGCCCAGTTGTTGGGCCATCTGCCAGGTTTGCTGTTTATCAATCCACATCAACGGGGTGTGAAGGACAAACCGTTCTTCCATGGCCAAATTCAATGTCACCTGCAACGCCTTGATGGTATCATCCCGGCAATCGGGATAGCCGGAATAATCCGTTTCACACACACCGGTGACAAGATGTTTGGCCCCGCGCCGGTATGAAAGGGCGGCGGCAAAGGTCAAAAACAATATATTTCGCCCCGGCACGAACGTTGTCGGCAAACCGTTATCACCCATTTTAATTTCCACATCCCGGGTTAACGATGTGGCGCTGACCTTGCCCAAGGCATCCATGTCAATGACATGGTCCGGACCCAGACGGGCGGCCCATTCGGGAAAATTCTGTTTCAATTCATGGATCACGGACTGGCGGCAATCCATTTCAATAATGTGGCGTTGACCGTAATTGAAACCAACGGTTTCCACATGCTGAAACCGTTTTAAGGCCCACGCCAGACAAACCGTCGAGTCCTGCCCGCCGGAAAACAACACCATTGCCGTTTGATTTTGTTTCGTCATAGCATTCACTTTAATTGAACCCGTCAGGGGCGGTAGCTCGCCCACGTTTTCGGCGTCTCGCTGATACGCACTTCCCTGACGTCCGGCCAGCGTTCGTGGCACCAGTCATAGAGCCACTTGGCCAGATTTTCAGACGTGGTCTGATCATGACCGAGAACATCGTTCAAATGGCGGTGATCACAGGTTTCGTTGATAAACGCTTTCAGCGCATCCAGTTCCCGGTAATCACGGACGAAGCCAATATCATCCAGTTCCGGGGCTTCGAGCACAATTTCAACGACATAATTATGCCCATGCAGACGCGCACAGGGATGATCATGCGCAAGCCCGCCAATAAAGTGGGACGCGGAAAAATCAAAACGTTTGCTGATGGTGTACACGGGCCCTGTCACTTCCATTCCGTCCATAGAAACGAGACCTATAGACCATTAAACGGGGGATGCAAGCAAGGTTTGATATGTCATGTGCGATCATGGATCACCCCCGGGCCTTTTATACTAGGCGGCATGTTCCTTGCCCTTGCCGCCCGCCTTGCTTACCTGCAACGGTGACAACCCTTTATCCATATTCTGTTCGGCCTGACCTTCCCAATCAAACTGGTAGTCACGGGTTAAAGGCACGGCGTCCCGTTTTTTGGCAATCTGCATCTGGAAAACCAGATGATCACCATACACAAAAGCCGCCTCGCTCAGGCCCAGATAAAATTCCCACATCCGGCAGAAACGTTCGTCAAACATGTCACGCACCTTGTCCCGGTTGGCCTGAAACCGGGCCTGCCAGTTATTCAGTGTTTTGGCGTAATGCAGCCTGAGAATTTCAATATCGGTGACCCACAGGCCGCAATCTTCGGTCGCCGCCAGAACTTCGGACAGTGACGGAGAATAGCCGCCCGGAAAAATATATTTCCGTATCCACGCGCAAGTTGACGACGGACCATCCTTGCGACCGATGGAATGGAGCAGGCAAACCCCGTCATCGGTCAACAACTCCCGGACCTTGGTGAAAAATTCCCTGTAATGATGAACGCCCACATGTTCAAACATGCCGACCGAGACAATGCGGTCAAACTTGCCCGTTTGCAGACGGTAATCCAGCAGCTTGAAATCAACGGCTTTTTCCATGCCGGTGTCCGCCGCCCGTTTGCGGGACATGCGCAATTGTTCTTCGGACAGGGTCAATCCGGTGACATGCCCGGCTCCGGCATTTGCCAAAAACAGCGCCATCCCGCCCCAGCCCGATCCGATATCAAGGATCCGCTGACCGGGCTCAAGCAACAATTTCGACGCAATATGCAATTTCTTATTGGTCTGCGCCGTTTCCAGATCATCGTCCGGATTTTTGAAATAGGCACAGGAATATTGCAGGTCATCATCCAGAAACATGCGGTACAGTTTATTTGAAATGTCATAATGATGGGCAACGTTGTCTTTGGAGCGACCAACGGGGTTGTATTGCTGCAGAAAGCGCAACATGCGGCATATTTTGTCGTATGTATGATAAAGCGGCAGACTTTCGGCCTCGGACAGATTTTTTGTCACGATACACAGAAATTCCATCATCGTGCCCTGTTCGATGGTCAGGGTGCCGTCCATATAGGCTTCGCCAAGATACAGACACGGGTTCAGAAACAGTTTGGTTTCAAGGGAACGTTTGTGCAGCCTGACCGTGACTTCGGGTTCGTGACCGTCTCCGAAGGTGCGGCTTTTTCCGTTGGCTCCGACAACCGTCAGGGTGCCTTTCTGAACCAGTTTTCCAAGTAGCAAAGACAGAAGCATGTCCCCTCCCCCGATTAATTACCGACTACACAACCTGATTTGAACGAGCCTGGAAAAAATTATAGATCGGCGCGAAAAAAATGGCAACATACCAGCCATATGCAAAACTTTCGACTATTCCGATCAGAAAACTTCCCCAGCTTAGCCAGCTAAACCCCGGAAACAAAGGCGCCCAGACCCGGTTCATGGCATACGCCGGAAAGACCAGATCAAAAATGACACAAAGCACAAAAGTGATGGCAGTAAACGACCCAAGGCTGTTGCCCAGAACCTTTATCCGTATTTTGCCGGGGCCGCCTGCCGAAAAGGAAGATGCATTTGTGTGAATAGTTGATGCGTTATCAGACATGTCAAACTCCTTTTATTTAATAGAAGCTGTTCAATTTTCAGAATCAATTCCCGACGCCGCAAATTTTTCAGGGTTACTTTCGAATTCTTCACGACATTCGTTCGAACAGAAAAAATAAACCAGACCATTGTAAAGACTGGTTTTTGAACGATTCGTTGACACCGTTCGATGGCACACGGGATCAACATCTTTTTCCGGGACAGGGTCCCGGTCCTTGGAATCGGCCACCAGGGCCAATGACTGCTCCGCCCCCGGCTGATGGCTGTGTTGTTTGCCCGGCCCTTCATCCTTCCCATGGGCTTTCCCATGAGACCCATGACCCGACATATGGGACCCGCAGCCGAACTTCATCATCAAAAAGAACAATCCCCCCAACACTATAATTTGTAAAATTGCATCCATGGGCCTTCCTTATGCAATGTTGTCCGCACGTTAATGACATACGAAACCTGATCGTCCAGAAACCGGATGCTAGCCCATATACGTAACCAAAGTTTTTCAGGAAAACGCTTATTTGTGACAAATTCTGTCAGCAACATACATTTCGCAAAGCCCGGAAAGGATGCTTTGAGTTTTCAGTCAAATGTCTTCGGAGATCATTTTAATGGCACCGCAAGGGCATTAAGCGGCGCACATGCCACAGCCTTTGCAGTAATCATACTTGAATTCAAAGCGCTTGCCCGGCCCCAGCTTTGTGATCGCATTGTCCGGGCATAATCCGGAACACCTGCTGCTTGATGATTAGCTTGCCCTGACTTTTAAACCATGGCCCCCGGATAGATGCCTCTGAAACATCCTACGTTGCGGACCTGAAAAGGCGTTGATGAAAGATAGCATTGCCTTGCAGGCCGGACATCGTTTTCGCCAGCGCCAAAACAGCCAGATCAATAACCGGTTCAACCACAATAACCAGCAAGTAGACCCCACTGAACGATGCGATCTGAACAACGTTTTCAGGTACAAACCCGTGACCATAAAATGCCCAGAACGCAACCCAAGTTACAATTCCGGCCTGATAAGCCGTCGACAGGGCCAACGCTTGCCCGTATTGAATATCCTTGTAAGCGGTTTTTTGCCGGATCACTTTACCGGCAACAACACGCATCCCGAAAAGCGGCACCAGTAACGTCGTGATATTCATGGCGTATTGCGGTAAATCCGATGGTGCAAAAAACAGGCTTTGTACCAGCAACCCTGCCATCAGACCGATTGCCGCCGGACCGGCACCAAAAATCAGAAACAGGGTCGAACCCAATATCAGATGGACTTCCGAAACACCGACCGGAAAATGCGGCAAAATTTCAAAAAATGAGAAAACCAGCAACGTTGAGGCCGCAGAACGGGCCATAAACGGTGTGATTTTACCGTCCTGTTTCACCGAATTATAGCCCAGTTTTACGGCTACCCCGAGGCAGCCTGCGGCGGTTACGTAACTCAAAGCCAGTTTGGCACCTGTGACGACGCCCGGTTCAATATGCATGATAATCTTCCTTTAAATTCAAGCGCACGCACCCGTGCGCGTTAAAAAAATCGTCCGGAAAGGTTCGCAAAAGAATGGCAATGATCGCAATCAAACACCATCGAGCCCTCCGCAACGACACGGTCAAAACGATGGCAGGTCTCCTGACTTCGCGGGTCAAAGTGCGTCATGTTTTGCCTTCCCGGTTTCCCAGTGGCTGTCACAGTCCAAAGGACTGTGAAAACATCTCACTCGCCGCTCACAGTTGCGGGGGCAGTCACGGCCAAAGATTCCCTGTTGGGTCAATCCATTCCGTGTTCCCTGTTCGTCCCCGGGCTTTTTCGCCCTTGACGGGGAACCATCATGGATAAAAATATTCCTTTGCCACCAACAGGGCAAGCCTGATTTACGGGTTTCAGGAAAAAATATTGGCTTAAATATCTTCGGGGATCATTTTAATGGAACCGCAGGGGCATTCTGAAACGCACATGCCGCAGCCCTTGCAGTAATCATACTTGAATTCAAAGCGCTTGCCCGGCCCCAGCTTTGTGATCGCATTGTCCGGGCAAATTCCGTAACAGTTGTCGCATTCAAAACAGTTGCCGCAACTGAGGCAACGGCGGGCTTCAAACAGGGCGTTTTCCGTGGTCAAACCTTTCAGCACTTCATCAAATCCGCTTTGCCTGCGGACAATATCCAGTGCGGGCTGTACCGTTTGCGGGGCATCGTCATAATACCACGTATTCAGGTTTTCGAACGTTGCCGGATCATTTTTTTCCAGGGCTTGATAAACGTCCCCACGGAGCCAGGCGTCGATGTGCCGGGCGGCTTTTTTACCGTGACCGACCGCCACGGTGACCGTCCGTTCGGACGGCACCATATCGCCACCGGCAAACAAGCCCTTGCGTCCGGTCATCATCTGCCGGTTGACCGAAACGACGCCGTCTTTGGCAATTTCAACACCCTTGACGCGCTCCAGAAATGCCGTATCGGCATCCTGACCAAGGGCCAGTATCAAGGTATCGGCTTCCAGCGTTTCAAAAACACCGGTCGGTTGCGGACGGCCATTTTCATCAATTGTCATTTTTTCCACGGTAAATGTGGTCTCGTCGATCTGTTTGATGGTCCTCAGCCAATGGATCATGACGCCTTCTTCTTCGGCCTCGGTGGCTTCAAAATCGTGGGCCGGCATTTCCTTTCTCGAACGCCGGTAAACGATCATGGTTTCATCGGCACCCAGCCGTTTGGCGGTGCGGGCCGCATCCATCGCCGTGTTGCCGCCGCCATAAACAATTACCCGGCGGCCCAATTGCGGTGGCTCGTCGCCGGTTTCCATATCATGCAACACCGTCGCCGCATCCAGAATTTTGCCCGCCCCCTGGGCCGGTATTTCGGTACGTTTGGCCAAATGGGCGCCAACGGCGGTAAAAACCGCATCAAATTTTTCTTTTGAGAAAACGGCTTCGATGTCATCGACTTTACAATTCAGCTGTAAATCAATGCCGGTATTGAGAATACGTTCGATTTCATAGTCGAGAACGTCCCGGGGCAAACGGTATTTGGGAATACCGAACCGCATCATGCCACCGGCCATGGGACCGGCTTCGCGGATGGTGACTTTATGTCCAAGGCGCGTCAAATGATAGGCGGCCGACAAACCGCTGGGTCCGGCACCGACCACCAGCACCCGTTTGCCCGACGGCTCGGCGTCAAATTCCGGTTTCCAGCCTTTTTCCCACGCTTCGCGGCCAAGAAAGCGTTCAATGGCATGAATACCGACGGCTTCGTCAAGCTGGGCCCGGTTGCACGCCGTTTCGCACGGATGATAACAGACCCGGCCCATGACGCCGGGCATGGGATTGTCGGCCATCAATTGCTGCCAGGCTTTGAAATAATTGCCTTCTTCGGCATGATAGAGCCATTGCTGGATGTTTTCGCCCGCCGGACAGGCGTGATTGCAGGGCGGCAACCGGTCAACATAAAGCGGACGTTCCGTGCGCCACGATCCGGTCTGGTTGGCAAGGCTGGTGCCGGGGTCAAGGGAAATGGCAAAGGGTAGCGTCTTTATCATTTGGCACCTGCTTCCGGAGCGCGGTCTCCAAGCAAATTAAAGCGCGCTATATTGGCATCGGCCATGCGCTGTATGGCATCAATGCGCTGATTATCAATTTCACCATCTTTGCCTTTTTTAAACAGATGGGCAAAACGGCGCTGTAATTTCAGATACTCTGTCACCGGTACCTGGCGGCGAATTTTATGGGATGCGGTCACTTCGCCGTGCTCGGCTTCAAACAACGGGAACAAACCGCTTTCCACAGCCATTCGGGCCACATGAATGGTGGCGTTCGACGCCGATCCCCAGCCCAGCGGACACGGCACCATGATATGGATATAGCGTGCACCCCTGAAGCCCATGGCCTTGACGACTTTGTTTTCCAGATCATGCAGATCGGCGACGCTGGCGGTAGCCACATAAGGAATATTGTGGGCCATGGCGATCAGTGGCACATTCTTGCCGGTGCCGAAAACATTGCCGGGGGCGTCACCAATCGCCTGGGTGGTTGCCGTCCGTGCCGCGGGCGGGGTCGCGCTCGAACGCTGTACGCCGGTGTTCATGTAGGCTTCGTTGTCGTAACAGATGTATAAAACATCATCATTGCGCTCGAACATGCCCGACAGACAGCCAAAACCAATATCCGTGGTGCCGCCGTCACCGCCCTGGGCAACAACACGCACATCTTTCCGTCCCTTGACGCGGAAAGCCGCCGCCACCCCCGTGGCCACCGCAGGGGCGTTGCCAAACAACGAATGCAGCCACGGAATTTGCCACGATGTTTCCGGATAGGGCGTGGTAAAAACTTCCAGACAGCCGGTAGCGTTGACCGCAACCAGCTTCCCGTCCGTGACGCGCATGGCGGTATCAAGGGCATAGCGTGCACCCAGGGCTTCGCCACAACCCTGACAGGCCCGGTGCCCCGACGTGATGGCATTGGCCCGTTCCATGCTGGACTGTACGGTGCGTTTGGTTTCATCCAGCAAGCGGTTGCCGATGGTGTGGGTGCCGGTCTGATAAAACTTGACCCGTTGCTGTCCGCTGTGATCGGTCATGTGTCCGCCTCCGCTCTGTTTGCCGCTGCCGGGCGGCATGGATTGATACGGCGCAAAACATTTTCCGCCGTCGGGCCGGATTTCCGGGTCATCCGGGCGCGGACAATTTCATGTTCGACAGCGGCGTGATCCAGATCGAGAAACTGGATATCCGGCAGACGCCCTTCGGCGGCCACTTCAAAAACTTCCTTGAGCGACTGTTTGGTGATCACGCGCCCGCCCAGTCCGGCAATAACCGTGTGCACGGGAACCGGTTTATCGGCCAGCGCCATGCGCACGTTGGAGGCGACAATGCCGCCCATTCCGGGGGCCAGACTTTTTTCAACGACAATCACCCGTTGCGCCCGCCCAAGGGCTTCGCCCAATTGTTTCAGCGGGAACGGCCTGAACGAACAGATGCTGACCGACCCGATGGCCGCCCCTTCACCACGCATCTCATCAATGACATCCTTGATGGTGCCGTTGACCGAGCCCAAAGCCACCACCACCGTTTCCGCCCCTTCGGTTTTATAGGAATGGATCAGTCCGCCGCTTTTACGGCCAAAAACATTTTCAAAAACGTCACCGATTTTCGGTATCAGATCCAGCGCCTGTAACTGTACATCGTGGGCCAGATAGCGCACTTCCATAAAGGCGTCCGGACCGACCATGGCCCCGATGGAATAAGGCTCGGCCGGATCCAGCACCTGTACCGGCTCGAAAGCCGGCAAAAAGGCATCGACTTCCTGTTGCGATGGCACATCAATGCGTTCATAGGCGTGGGTCAGGATAAACCCGTCCATACAGACCATCACCGGACAGCTCAGTTCTTCGGCCAGACGAAAGGCCTGAATATGCAAATCGACGGCTTCCTGATTGGTTTCCGCAAACAACTGGATCCAGCCGGAATCCTTCATCGACATGGAGTCCGTATGATCATTCCAGATATTGATCGGCGCCCCGATGGCCCGGTTACCGATGGTCATGACAATCGGCAACCCCAGACCGGCGGCGTTGTAAACGGCTTCGGCCATGTACAGCAATCCCTGACTGGCCGTTGCCGTATAGGTGCGCGCGCCTGCGGCCGAGGCGCCGATGGCGACGCTCAAGGCCGCGAATTCGCTTTCAACATTGATGAATTCACAACTTTCAAGCTGGCCTGATTTGACCCTGGCTCCGACCCCTTCGACGATATGGGTTTGCGGGGTGATGGGATAGGCGCACACGACTTCGGGGCGACACAGGGCCACCGCTTCGGCAACGGCATCGGAACCTTCAACCTGTTTCAGCATGGCTAACCTCCCTGAATGCGGCGCGGGCGGCGGCGGCGTTGGCGTCACCGACGGAGCCTTTGAATTTTTCCATGATCGCCTCTGTCACCGAATTCAGTTCAATTTCAGACGAAAGGGCTGCGAACCCGCCCAGCAAGGCCGCGTTCGGCAACGGCCTGCCAACGTGTTTCAATGCCAATTCCGACGCCCCGACAACAGCCACATGTCCAGCCGGAAAGGTGGCAACAAAATCGGCAACGCCTAAATCCTGGACGTTGCGCCTGGAATTGATCAAAATATAGCCGCCCTCTTTCAGACCGCTGAAGACGTCCACCGAATGCAATAATGTGGGGTCCTGAATGATAACGGCGTCCGGCTGCTGCACCGGTTCACGCAGACGAATTTCCCGGTCATCCAGCCGGCAAAACGACACCACCGGCGCGCCCATCCGTTCCGAACCAAAACTGGGAAATGCCTGGGCATGGCGGCCCTCGTTAAAAGCGGCGACAGACAATAATTCAGCCGCCGTTACCACACCCTGACCACCGCGGCCATGTATGCGAATTTGATACACCCGCAACTCCTTTACGTCTTTTACATCTTTTCAACCTGCCTGAAAGAGCCATGGTAGCATAATATTGATGATACGCCTTGATTCAGATCATGGAACCGTGGATTTAAGCAGATGCCCGCAAACACCGAATGGGAATCCCGCCAAAACAAACCCCGTATTGGATGGAAATGGATGGACAAATGGATGGGTCTCATTTTCTCAAACTGGAATGAGATTTAGCTGACAGAGAACCACATCAAACAGCTTCACCGCGACCTTCTGAAATATTCAGGCAAGGATGAACGTCATTGTGGCGAATACAAGACCCTGCCCAACCATGTCGAAGCTTTTGACGCCGACAGGAAAAATCTGGGCGTTGTGTTTCAAACGGCATCTCCTTTTGATACACCGCGCCTGATGGCGGAACTGATCGAATGGGCAGGGACAAACCTCGATTCCCGGGAAATCCATCCGCTTCTTGCAATTGCTGTTTTCATTGTCTTGTTTCTTGAAATCTACCCTTTTCAGGACGGAAACGGCCGCATATCAAGAATTCTGACAACGCTGCTGTTGTTGCGGGCGGGCTATTCCTACGTGCCCTACGGTTCTCTGGAAAGCATTATTGAACAAAGCAAGGACGCCTATTATCTGGCGCTCAGACAGACTCAAGGCACCATCCGTACCGGGCAGCCAGACTGGCAACCATGGATCAGTTATTTTTTGCAGGCCCTCAAACAACACAAGGATCATCTGCAAAGCAAGATTGAGCGTGAGCGGCTCATTCTCGGAAACCTGCCTGAATTGTCGGTTCAAATTCTGGATTTGGCACGGGAACACGGGCGCATATCCGTTGCCGGTGCCGCCAAAGCGACAGGGGCCAATCGTCATACCGTAAAAGATCATATTCGCTCATTGACCAACAACAACCATCTAAAACGTCATGGTGCCGGTCGGGGAACCTGGTATTCCCTGCTGTAAATCCGGCAGAACCCAAGAAACCAATAACGGGAACATGAATGTGTCTCATGCCCCCGTTATTATTGCTTACAAAAAGGGTGGTGGGCCCGGCTGGACTCGAACCAGCAACCAGACCGTTATGAGCGGCCGGCTCTAACCAATTGAGCTACGGGCCCTTGATTTTCAGCAAGGGTCAATAATCGAGGAAGCTGCGCAGTTTGCGCGAGCGGGATGGATGTTTCAGTTTACGCAAAGCCTTGGCTTCGATCTGGCGGATACGTTCGCGGGTGACCGAGAACTGCTGCCCGACTTCTTCGAGCGTATGGTCGGTATTGACGCCAATGCCGAAACGCATGCGCAAAACCCGTTCTTCGCGCGCCGTCAGGCTGGCCAGAACCCGCGTTGTGGTTTCGCGTAAATTGGCCTGAATGGCGGCGTCCAATGGCTGCACCGCGTTTTTATCCTCGATGAAATCACCCAGGTGGCTGTCTTCTTCATCCCCGATCGGCGTTTCCAGCGAAATCGGTTCCTTGGCGATTTTAAGAACTTTTCGCACTTTTTCCAAAGGCATCGAAAGTTTGATGGACAGTTCCTCGGGCGTCGGTTCGCGGCCGATTTCATGCAGCATCTGCCTGGATGTGCGCACCAGTTTGTTGATGGTTTCGATCATATGCACCGGAATACGGATGGTCCGCGCCTGATCGGCGATGGAGCGCGTAATCGCCTGTCTGATCCACCATGTGGCATAGGTTGAAAATTTGTAACCGCGGCGGTATTCGAATTTATCCACCGCCTTCATCAGACCGATGTTGCCTTCCTGAATCAAATCCAGAAACTGCAGACCGCGGTTGGTGTATTTTTTGGCAATGGAAATCACCAGCCGGAGGTTGGCTTCGATCATTTCCTTCTTCGCTTTGGCGGCTTCGCGTTCGCCTTTTTGCACGGTCGAGACAATACGCCGGAATTCGGTCACCGGAAGCCCGGCTTCCTGTGAAATTTCACCGATTTTTTCGCGCAAGGTGACGATGTCTTCGCCATAGCGGGTGCGGAACCGCTCCCACCCCTTGCCGGGCAGGGCAGCAATGGTTTCCATCCAGTCCGGATCGTGTTCCGAGCCGCGGTAACGTTCCAGAAAATCATCGCGTTTGACTTTCGATGCCGTCGCCATCCGCAACAGTTTGCCTTCGGTCCCCAGCAACAAGCGGTTCAATTCATAAAGCTGTTCCATGAGTTGTTCGATGCGGTTGTTGTTCAAATGAACATCTTCCATCAACCCGACCAGTTCATGACGCAATTTTTCAAAGCGTTTTTCCTGGGCCGGTTTAACCGTATCACCATTCTGGATAACGTCCAGCCGGGCCATTTGAACTTTGTGCAGTTTTTTATAGGTCTTGGCGATTTGCTCGAATGTTTCCAGAACTTCGGGCGTCAGCTTTTCTTCCAATGCGGCAATCGACAGGCTTGGCGCATCGTCTTCGTCTTCGCCCTGATCATCTTTGTCGGCGTTTTCCCCATCGGCGGCATCGTCATCATTATCAGCGCCGGTTTTTTGCGCAAGATCAGGATCTGTGTCCGGAGCGGTTTCCAAGGCGTCGCCGTCTTCGATCGCATCATCGCCAAGCACACCTTCTGCGCCTGTCTTGTCATCGTCTTCATCTTCGTCTTCGACGTCTTCGCCCAATTGCTGGCTGTTCGGTCCACCGCCGTTGGTGGCTTCCAGATCAATAATATCACGCAGCAGCATTTCTTCACTCAGCAAGGCATCATGCCAGCCAACAATAGCGCGGATCGTCAACGGATTTTCACAAATCCCGCCGATCATCATTTCCCGGCCCGCTTCAATGCGTTTGGCAATGGCAATTTCACCTTCGCGCGACAACAATTCCACCGAACCCATTTCACGCAAATACATGCGCACCGGATCGTCGGTGCGGCCAAGGTCTGTTTCGCTGACGTTACCGGCCTGCGCCGCTTCTTCTTCGGCTTCATCGGCCTTGACCTGGGCGGCGGCATCTTCGCTTTCTTCGTTTTCGATAATATTGATGCCCGCTTGCGACAACGAAGACATGGTGTCTTCGATCTGTTCCGAAGAGACCTGATCGGGCGGCAAGGCGGCATTCAATTCGTCATAGGTGACGTAGCCCAGCTCTTTGCCTTTGGCGATCATTTTTTTTACGGCCGCACCCATGGTGTCGAGCAATGGTCCATCGCCGCCTTCGGTCGAGGCGGGGGTGGCTTCCTGGGTATTCGTTGCTGCTTTAGCCAACTGATAACCTGCTTTTTCTGTTGAATTTCAAATTCGGTTTCATTGTTGCGCCGCTACATTCAGGCAACGCTTTATTTATATCCTTTGACAACAGAACCCTAATCCGGCTCAAGGTCACTGTCTTCGTCCTGTTCAGCAAATTCCGCGCGCTTTAACGCCTGTAAACGCAGCCATCCCTGTTCGTCGGTGGCGGTGTCGGAAAAATGCCGTTCTGCTTCTTCTATTTCTGCCTGCACGTCTTTACTTCTTAGTTGCCTGACCGTTTCAATCCAGCCTGCCCGCACACGATCCGGACTGGTTTCCGGTCTGGCGAAAAAGGCGTGACTGTACACGCTTTCCCCGAGCAGCTCATCCAACAGACCGGAAAAACCCTTTTCCCTAAGATGGGTCTTCAACTGTTCGGAATCAAGGATGATATTCCCCGGCAGAGTGTTTAAAACCTCTTGTCGCAGTTTGTCAAGGTCAGGCTCGGAAAAGACCATCAATCCCAGTTCTTCGGCAAAATCATCATGGAACCCTGTATGATTGATCAAAGTGGTCAGCAATATTCTCTGTTTCAAGGCTTCGCTTTCAACTTTGGCCTTGGGTCCGGCGTCCGCAGGCAGCGATATGGACGGCTGCCATTTGGCGATTTTACGGTAACGCCCGCTTTTGCCGGTGCGCGCGCCGTCAAAAGAGCGCCCGCCCGTAACGCCAAGGCGGTCACGGAAGGCATTGATAAAGTGCGAACGCACCGTCGGGTCCTGAATAAGGCGGGTCAGTTTTTGAAACCTGTCCTGCAAGGCGGCTTTGGCTTCCGGTGTCTTTGGCACCTCCCCGCCGGTTTCCTGTCGCCACAGAATTTCCGAGAGCGGCTCGGACTGTTCAAGCTGCGTTTCCATGGCGGCAAGGCCGCCTTTCCGGATCAGACTGTCCGGGTCTTCCCCTGCGGGCAGGGAAGCAAAGCGCAATCCATAGCCCGGTTTCAATAATGGCAAGGCGCGCAAGGCAGCTTTACCGGCGGCATTTTGTCCGGCCTGATCACCATCGAAACACAGTACAGGTTCGGCCACCACCCGCCACAACATGGCGATCTGGTCTTCGGTTATGGCCGTGCCAAGGGGGGCGACGGCATATTCCATCCCGGCCTGAAACAGGGCAATGACATCCATATAGCCTTCGCTCACCAGCAAGCGGTCTTTACGGCGGGCCATTTTTACCGAATGATTGAGGGCATATAAGGTGTGCCCTTTATGAAACAACGGCGTTTCCGGTGAATTCAGATATTTCGGTCCCGTATCACCCAAAGTTCTGGCACCGAAGGCAATAACGCGCCCGCCCCGGTCCTGAATAGGGAACATCAAACGTCCGCGAAAACGGTCATAGGGATCGCGCGCGCTGTCTTCGGGTGCGACCAGCAATCCGGCTTCGAGCATCTGTGTTTTTTTGATCCCCTGCCGGCTCAATGCCGTTGACAGCGCACCGCGACTGTCAGGGGCAAAACCCAGCCTGAATTTTTCAATGGTTGCTTTATCCAGTCCCCGGCGCGTCAGGTAGTCCCGGGCGGCGTGACCTTCGGGTTTTTGCAGCATTTTCTGAAAATAGACCGCCGCCGCTTCGACCACATCATAAAGACCGTGGCGTTTTTTTTGCCGCGCGCGCTCTTCGGGCGTGTCATCAGGGACATCAAGGCCGACCATTTCCGCAAGCCGGGTGACGGCTTCGGGAAAGCTCAAGCCTTCGGTTTCCATCAAAAAGTCAATGGCACTGCCATGGGCCTGACAACCGAAACAATGATAATGATCGTCAAAAACGAAAAATGACGGTGATTTTTCTTTGTGAAACGGGCACAAACCGGTGTAATCACGGCCCTTGCGCGTTAATTTGACGCGTTTGCCAACCACATCGAATACAGACGCTCTGGCCCGTAATTCATCAAGGAATTGGGGTGTGAAGGCCATAAATTGTGTTTACCCATTTATCGCGGCAGAGACGAAAAAACGTAAAAATATCACGCCGGAAAATTTATCCGAGGCGGTCTTTGACCAGAGCCCCGGCTTTGGAAAAGTCCATCGCCCCGTTATGATTTTTTTTCAGGACCCCCATCACTTTTCCCATGTCACGCAATGTTGTCGCGCCCAGCTCATGGATAGCCCCGTCAACAACGGCCGCGATTTCTTCATCGCTCATTTGTTTGGGCAGAAAATCTTCGATCACGGCGATTTCTTCCAGCTCTTTTTGCGCCAGTTCCTGACGTCCGGCCTGTTCATACAAATCAATGCTTTCACGGCGCTGTTTGATCATCGATTGCAATAACCCCAGCGCGTCCTGATCATTGATACCATCCATGTTGCCTTTGGAACGGGCCGCTATATCCCGGTCTTTCAAGGCCGCCATAACCAGACGCAACGTCGATGTCGTCGCTTTGTCATGTTCAAGCATGGATTGTTTCAAACGGTCTTTGATACGCGTTCTGAGCATGTCTCAATCCTGTTGATGTTTCAAGAACGGGGAACGTACCGAAAACCCGTCAAAAAAGCAACTCCGCATGAAAAAATTAACCCTTTGATATAAAAAGATATTTAATAATTTTGGAGTCTTGACCAAAGGGGGGTCTATGGCTTACACACTGCCAACGCCATGTCTTTGGACAGATCTTTACCCGGATCCAGACCCAGGTCAACAACATGAAAAACGAACAGTCGCATTTATCCACCAACGGCTTAACCGCCACGGAGGACGTATTTTCACGGCCCAAACCGGCCCCCAAACCAGAATGGGCAACGGCTTTGCTGGTGCTTGAAAATGGCCAGCTTTTCTGGGGGATTGGCGCCGGTGCCTTTGGCGAGCATGTCGGCGAGGTTTGTTTTAACACCTCAATGACCGGATATCAGGAAATTCTTACCGACCCCAGTTATGCCGGACAAATCATCACTTTTACCTTCCCGCACATCGGCAACGTCGGCACCTGTCCTGAGGACATGGAAACCGGCACCCCCGCCGCACGCGGTGCCATTTTCCGTGAAGCCATCACCGAGCCGGCCAACTGGCGCGCCAAACAGCATTTACAGGATTGGCTGAAAGTTCAAAATCTGACCGCGCTGACCGGGATCGACACCCGGCACCTGACCCGGCTTATTCGCGACGAAGGCCCCAAAACCGGGGTTCTGGTGTACCCCGAAGACGGCATGTTTGATGTTGAAGCCGCCCATTTAAAAGCAAAACAATGGCCCGGCCTGAAAGGCATGGATCTGGCCGCCGACGTCAGTTGCAAGGCGTCCTGTCACTGGGATCAAACAGAATGGCGGCTGCATGGCGGTCACGGCGCACAAACAGAACCGGAATTCAATGTCGTCGCCGTTGATTTTGGTGCCAAGCACAATATCCTGCGCTGTCTGGCATCGTCCGGGTGCCGGGTCACGGTCATGCCCGCCAACGCCACGGCGGACGAAATTCTGGCCCATCAACCGGACGGCGTGTTTTTATCAAACGGTCCCGGCGACCCGGCGGCAACGGGCGTTTATGCGGTGCCGATGGTAAAAGGCATTCTGAAAGCGGGGATACCGTTATTCGGGATTTGTCTGGGGCATCAAATTCTGGCACTGGCACTGGGTGCGAAAACCGTCAAAATGCCCATGGGCCACAGGGGCGCCAACCAGCCGGTCAAGGACATGGAAACCGGAAAGGTCGAAATCACTTCGCAAAATCATGGTTTTGTCGTCGACAAGGACAGCCTGCCAAAAGGCGTTATCCCGACCCACATTTCACTGTTCGATGGCGTCCTTCAGGGTTTGCGTGTCGATGGCAAGCCTGTATTTTCCGTGCAATACCATCCCGAAGCCTCGCCCGGGCCCATGGACAGCCATTATTTGTTTGACCGTTTTACCAACCTGATGCAGGACCGCTGAGCCATGGCCAAACGCAACGACATCAAATCCATCATGATCATCGGTGCCGGTCCCATTGTTATCGGACAGGCGTGCGAATTTGATTATTCCGGCGCACAGGCATGCAAGGCGTTGCGCGAAGAAGGGTACCGGGTGATCCTGGTCAATTCCAACCCGGCGACCATCATGACCGACCCGTCGATGGCCGATGCCACTTATATCGAGCCGATCACAACGGAAATCCTGACATCCATCATTGAAAAAGAACGCCCCGACGCAGTGCTGCCAACCATGGGCGGGCAAACCGCTCTCAACGCCGCCATCAATCTGGAAGAAGCCGGAATTCTGAAAAAATTCGGCGTTGAAATGATCGGTGCCAATGCCCACGCCATTGCCAAGGCCGAAGACCGCCTGCAATTCCGCGATGCCATGGCTGCTATCGGTCTGGAAACGCCCAAAAGCCACGTCGTCAACACCACCGAAGACGCCTTCCGCGCGCTTGATGATGTCGGTCTGCCGGCAATTATCCGCCCGTCTTTTACACTGGGCGGCATTGGTGGCGGCATTGCCTATAACAAGTCTGAATTCGAACATATCGTTTCAAGCGGGTTGGCCGCGTCCCCGGTGACCGAAGTTCTGGTTGAAGAATCCGTTCTCGGCTGGAAAGAATTCGAAATGGAAGTGGTGCGCGACAAAGCGGACAATTGCATTATCATCTGTTCCATCGAAAACATTGATCCCATGGGCGTGCATACCGGCGACAGCATCACCGTGGCCCCGGCACTGACACTGACCGATAAAGAATACCAGATCATGCGCAACGCCTCGATTGCGGTGCTCAGGGAAATCGGCGTTGAAACCGGCGGCTCCAACGTGCAGTTTGCGGTCAATCCCAAAAACGGGCGGTTGGTGATCATTGAAATGAACCCGCGTGTCAGCCGGTCTTCGGCATTGGCATCAAAAGCAACCGGGTTTCCCATCGCCAAAATCGCCGCCAAACTGGCCGTCGGCTATACGCTGGATGAACTGGACAATGACATTACCGGCGTCACCCCGGCATCGTTCGAGCCGACGATTGATTATGTGGTTACCAAAATTCCCCGTTTCACGTTCGAAAAATTTCCCGACACCGAACCATTGCTGAGCACATCCATGAAATCCGTTGGTGAAGCCATGGCCATTGGCCGCAGTTTCCCGGAAAGCCTGCAAAAAGGCCTGCGCTCCATGGAAACCGGATTAACCGGATTGAATGAAATTGAAATCAGCGGCGCGGTTACCGATGGCGTGGTTGACAAAAACATCGTACTTGCCGCACTGAACGAACGCCGCCCGGAACGCATCCGCTATGTGGCCGAAGCTTTCAGACTGGGCCTGACGGCCGATGAAATTCAGGAAGCCTGTCATTTTGATCCGTGGTTTCTGGATCAGATTGCAACCCTTGTTGAAACGGAAAACCGGATTCGCGAAAACGGTCTGCCGGATGATTATGACGGTCTGCTCGGGCTTAAAAAAATGGGCTTCTGCGATCAACGGCTGGCCGAATTATCGGGCACAGACAGCGAAGACATCGCCTTGAGGCTGAAGCAATTGAACATTGCCCCGGTTTACAAACGGGTTGATACCTGTGCCGGTGAATTCAGCGCGCAAACGTCTTATCTGTATTCCTGTTATGAAGGCAACAGCGCATCAAAACCCGAATGTGAAGCCAGACCGACAGCGGCCAGAAAAGTTGCCATTCTTGGCGGCGGGCCAAACCGCATCGGTCAGGGCATCGAATTTGATTATTGCTGTGTTCATGCGGCCTATGCGTTAAAAGAAGCCGGCTTTGAGACCATCATGGTCAACTGCAACCCGGAAACGGTTTCAACGGATTATGATACCTCGGACCGGCTTTATTTCGAGCCGTTAACCGATGAAGACGTCATTGCCTTATTGAAAAAAGAGCAAAGCAACGGCGCGTTGCTGGGCTGTATTGTGCAGTTGGGCGGACAGACGCCTTTGAAACTAAGTCATGCACTGGAACGGGCCGGTATTCCCATTCTTGGCACCGATCCGGACGCCATTGATCTGGCCGAAGACCGTGAACGCTTTCAGGAATTACTGCAAAAGCTGGATTTGCTGCAACCGGCCAACGGCTTGGCCCGGTCACTGGAAGACGCCCTGAATGTTGCCGAAGACATCGGTTTTCCCCTTGTCATCCGGCCCTCCTATGTATTGGGCGGACGGGCCATGGAAATTGTCCATAATACCGACGGCCTGAAACGCTACATGAAACAGGCGGTGATCGCGTCCGGTAAAAATCCGGTGTTGCTGGACAGCTATTTACAGGACGCCATTGAAATCGACGTTGACGCCCTTTCAGACGGCACGGATGTTTTTGTCGCCGGTATCATGCAGCACATCGAAGAAGCGGGGATTCATTCCGGCGACAGCGCCTGTTCATTGCCGCCCTATTCCCTGTCCGAAGACGTTATTGGTGAATTGAAACGCCAAAGCCGGGAGTTGGCACTGGCGCTGGGCGTGGTCGGATTGATGAACGTTCAGTTCGCGCTCAAAGGCGATGATCTTTATATTCTCGAAGTCAACCCGCGGGCCAGCCGCACCGTGCCGTTCGTGGCCAAGGCAACCGGAATTCCCGTGGCCAAGATCGCAGCCCGCATCATGGCCGGTGAAAAACTGTCATCGTTTGATTTATCCGATCAATCCCGGGCCGGGCACATCGCCGTCAAGGAAGCCGTGTTCCCGTTCACCCGTTTTCCGGGGGTGGATATTCTGCTCGGGCCGGAAATGAAGTCAACCGGCGAAGTGATGGGACTTGATCACAGTTTCGGCCGCGCCTTTGCCAAAGCCCAATTGGGGGCGGGGAACAATCTGCCGCTGCGGGGGTGCGCGTTTGTTTCCGTCAAGAACGGCGACAAAAACAAGGTTTTGTCAACGGCGCAAAAACTGAAACAACTGGGTTTCACATTGATCGCAACCGACGGCACACAAAAATTTTTAAGCGAGGCCGGGCTTGACGTCACCCGTATCAACAAAGTCATGCAAGGGCGGCCCCATTGCGAAGACGCCATTATTGATGGCGATGTGCAATTGGTGATCAACACCACCGCCGGCGCGCAAGCCATCACCGACAGCTTTTCCATCCGCAGGTCGTCTCTGGTCAATGGCATTCCCTATTTCACGACCATGGCCGGGGCCAAGGCCGCCGTTGACGCCATCGATGCCTTGCAAGGGGACGGACTTGAAGTTTCACCCTTGCAGGACTATTTCCATACAACGTTTTAGACTTGAACCAAAAAGTAATCTGGATTTTAATTGCCGTAGCTTTTTTGTTCGCATGCCTGTGTAATAATTATCAAAGAAAAGGTCCGGCCCCAAAAATGGCCGGAAAATACCATGGAAAAGATACCCATGACCCGCGCGGGGCTTGATACCCTCGAAGCCGAGCTGAAAAATCTTAAAAATAACGAACGGCCCGCCGTCATCCGCGCCATTGCCGAAGCCCGCGAACACGGTGACCTTTCGGAAAACGCCGAATACCATGCGGCGCGGGAAAAACAGAGCTTCATCGAAGGCCGGGTGCTCGAACTTGAAGGCATCATCAGCCATGCCGAAGTGATCGACACATCGAAATTATCCGGCAGCACCGTTTTGTTTGGCGCCCACGTCGTGCTGGCGGATGAAGACACCGATGAAGAAGTGCGTTATCAGATCGTCGGCAGCCACGAAGCGGATATCAGCAATGGCCTGTTGCCGATCACATCGCCCCTGGCGCGTGCCCTGATCGGCAAGGAAACCGGGGATCAGGTCGAAGTAAAAACCCCGTCCGGTGACCGGGGTTATGAAATCTGTGAAGTTATTTTTCTGTAACCGGTCCCCGGGATTTATTCCCGATATTTATTCTTCGTCTTCAATTTCGATGGGAACGCCCGGCTCGCTTTTGCTGACCCGGATGGAAAGCGATGATTTAACGTGGCTGACATTTTCAGCTGCGGTCAGTTTTGTTGTCAGAAAATGCTGATAAGCGTCCCAATCGGCGGCAACAATTTTAAGCAAAAAATCCGTTTCCCCGGCCAGCATGTGACATTCGCGCACTTCCGGCCATGTTTGCAGGGTTGCCTCGAAATCCTCAAGGTCCTGTTCGGCTTGCGAACGCAAACCCACATTGGCAAACACCGTAACGTTATAGCCCAGTTGCCGGGCCTCGATATCGGCATGATAGCCTTTTATCAGGCCTGCGTCTTCAAGGGCGCGCACCCGCCGCAAGCACGGCGGTGCCGATATCCCGGCCCGAACGGAAAGCTCGACATTGGTGATGCGGCCATTTTCCTGTAAATCGTGCAATATCTGGCGATCAATTTTATCCAGTTTGACCCGAACCGCTGGTTTTTCCGTGCTCACAAGATGGTTTCCTTATATCGAAATGGTGTGTGAAAACGGGCTGCAATCATGACTTTATAATTTAACAGCAATAACGCTATTAAGTATCACCGCCCTGTATTTCACGCGAAATTATATTACAGCGCCCGCCCAGGCAAGAACCATTTTCTTGCTTTTCGATTTTTTTTGTTTTTTTGTTTCTTTCCGCTTCCGCGCGGACAGGTGTTGCCATTCCAAATCAATTTTTCTATTTTAATCCGGCATCCACACAGCCGCTTTCAGCTTTCATCCAGCGGTTTTTTTATACCCTTGACGTTATGAAAGACGGAATATGGCGACGACCAACCACAGTAAAGTCCTTATTATTGGCTCCGGTGCGGCAGGATATACAGCCGCCATCTATGCATCGCGTGCCAATTTATCACCGCATCTGGTTCGGGGCATGCAACCGGGCGGTCAATTAACCATTACCACCGACGTTGAAAATTTCCCCGGTTTCGCCGAACCGATCCAGGGACCGTGGCTGATGGATCAAATGTACGCGCAAGCGGAAAATGTCGGCACCCGGATGTTTGAAGACACCATTGTCGAAGTCGATTGTCAGGCCCGGCCTTTCCGTGCCGTTGGCGATTCCGGTGATATTTACACAGGCGATACATTGATTGTTTCAACCGGTGCCAGTGCACGCTGGCTTGGCCTTGAAAGCGAGCAGAAATTCATGGGTTTTGGCGTTTCTGCCTGTGCCACCTGTGACGGGTTTTTCTACCGGGATAAACATGTGGCCGTCATTGGCGGTGGCAACTCTGCGGTCGAAGAAGCTCTGTTTTTAACCAATTTCGCCTCCAAAGTGACACTTGTTCATCGCCGTAATGAATTACGTTCCGAGAAAATCCTGCAGGACCGGTTGTTTGCCAACGAAAAAGTTGAAATTATCTGGGACCATGTGCTCGAAGACGTTTTAGGCGATGACGACCCCCTTGGCGTCACCGGGATGCGCCTTAAAAATGTTAAGACCGGCGCCGTGCAGGATATCCCGGTTCACGGTGTGTTTATCGCCATCGGTCACACCCCGAACACGGAACTGTTCAAGGGACAGGTTGAACTGGATCAGGACGGCTATATCATCACCCGCCCCGGCACCACCAAAACCAGTATCCCCGGCGTTTTCGCCGCCGGTGATGTGCAGGACCGGATTTACCGTCAGGCCGTAACCGCCGCCGGGACCGGTTGCATGAGCGCTCTTGATGCGGAATCCTTTTTAGCTGAACAGGGCTGATTTAACACTTTCTGAAAGGTACGCGCACCAATGGATTGGGATAAATTACGTATCTTTCATGCTGTCGCCGATGCCGGAAGTTTCACCCACGCCGGCGAAGCCCTTAACCTGAGCCAGTCTGCGGTCAGCCGACAAATCAGCAGCCTTGAAGACAATTTGCGCTCGCCGCTGTTTCATCGCCACGCCCGCGGCCTCAAACTGACCGAACAGGGTGAAATCCTGTATCAGGCCGCCCATGAAATTTTCGCAAAGCTGGCGATGACCGAAGCCCGCCTGACCGAAGCCAAGGAGCACCCCAAAGGACCTTTGAAAATCACCACCACGGTGGCTTTTGGGTCGACCTGGCTGACACCGAGGATGAAAGAATTCGTTACCCTTTATCCCCATATCGATGTGTCGCTGGTGCTGGCCGACAGCGAGCTTGATCTGTCCATGCGTGAGGCCGATGCCGCCATCCGTATGGCCCCGCCGAAACAACCGGGACTGATCCAGCGCCGGCTGACGACGTTTCATCACCACGTTTTCGCCACACCGGAATATTTACAGAAAAATGGCCTGCCGAAATGTGCCGAAGACCTGGATGATCATAAAATCGTCGTTTATGGCGATGATGCCAAACCGCCCGTTGCCAACATGAACTGGCTTTTGGAAACCGGAACGAAACCCGGCCACAAACGCAAGCCAATTTTAAAAGTGAATAGCGTTTACGGTATTTTTCGCGCGGTTGAAAGCGGCCTTGGGCTGGGTGCCTTACCCGATTACCTGAACAAGGAACAAGGCAGTCTGGTGCATATTTTGCCTGAACTTCGTGGCCCCAGTATTGATTTGTTTTTCGTCTATCCCGAAGAATTACGCAACGCCCGGCGCATCGTATTATTACGTGATTTTCTGGTCGATCGCCTGAAGCCGGAAAATTTTTAATTTGACCCCTTTGCTTAACTATTTGTAATTAAACGATTTATAGACGCCTTCATAGCCATGCGTTTTTTGCATAGGTGCACTGCAAAATAAATGCTGGTTAGAATCGCCATATTTTCATATATTCATTGCAGACGATGTTGCAGCGCAACATTTTCTCCTCCCTCCGGACCAAGGTCCGGAACAAGGATCGCCCACATGGCGACTCCTACGTCTCCCAGACGTGAAGCCTCCCTGTTTAGACTCGCCCCGGCCTTGTGCCGGGGTTTTTTTTATCGGGGAAAGCAAAAAGAATAGCCCTTTGAAACCGATGACAGAGCTGAAATCGACCGCGCCAAGGAGTGCAGCCAAAATTGGAGCCGACGCTCGTTTCCCCGGCTCCATGTCCTCTGATGGTAAATCAAAAAAACCGCGAAGCATACGCCCGAAGCGGAGGGGACGATCCCGAAGGCTCCAACAAAAGACAGTATAGCACCAACGATAGTTTCGTCAAAACCGCCGGAAATATTCCGGAACCGGCAACAGAGAACCAACCCCACCCCGCCAGGCGCCGATTCAGAGCGGACCCGGGACTAATCCCCAGAAACTCAGCCCACAAGGGACGACCGGAATCACGTGGCAGGGCTACCCGGAAATCAAAGCCCGAGCCACCCCAAGGGGTCAGAAAACGCGGCTCTTGATGACGTTCTCGCCGTTAATTCGGAGGCTACTATCGGGACCAATCCCCGTTCGCCCGATCCCCAAAAAGGAAACCGCTTTCAGTCAAGGCCGCATTCGCAAAAAGAATAGTTGTTAACAAAGACGTTAGCAACAACAAATAACTGCCAGAATCATGGAACGCAGCCCCCTCCCCGGAAGGGCATGGCGACGATATGCCAAGCCTCGGGGAGATGAGCCCTCCAAAAGTACGAACGCAGTCACCTTGTTTGTGACGAGCGGGAGCCCGAAAGGCCCCTCCTCTGTGAAGGCTGACGAAAGTTTAATGTGTAACTATGCCGTTGTCAAAAAACCAATGCCACCGGGAAATCCAGCTTATTCGATCTCCGGACCCGGGACGGCGAAATAAATTTCGGGGGGGATATAGGTAATGCCCCGAAGGCCAAGCAATTCCCGGTCACCTCGCCCTAAATGTGAAATCGCTTTTTGAACGGCGTTGAACATCTGTTCCCGGTCCATACCAAGAGCCGTGATATAAGGCAGTCCCGGCGTCGGTACCGTCCAGTCAAGAACACGTAAGTTTTGTGTAAAGCCGTCATATTTTTTCATCAGCCGCCACGACACCGCATCAATGGCCGCGATATCCGCCTGACCATGCGCAACCGCTTTGGCCGAAAATACATGTTGCCCCAAACACATGCGGTTTTCAAACCAGAAGCCCATCGGTTTCAGGTGTTCCCGAAAAGCCGCATAACCCGATTGCGAGCCGGTCTGGTTACAGGCGAACACCGCCTTTCTGAAATCCGTCAGATCGTGACGTTGATCACCTTTGCGGACAATGATGGCGCTTCGGTAATAGCCGGGCGGACATCCTTCAACGCCAAAATCAGGCGTTCCGATCAGGGTGACCTTGTCCTTGAGCCGGGTTCGGTAAGGCAGACCACAGCTTTGCGCCAGAACAAGATGCGGATTCAGCCAATGCGAAATTTCATCCCCGTCACCCATATCCAGCGACAGTTTTTCAGGAGCCGGGATACCCGCAGCGGCCAAAAATTTGCGTATCCATTGCCAATATCTATCGTGCGCGCCATCAAGTTCGGGACGGCTGTACATCATCAGACTGGCAATCAAGATATCGATCCTGACATGTGGTTATTTGTGTTTCAGCAACAACACCCGTTTGTTGCCCGTATCGGAAACCCAGACATAACGCCCCGCAACCGTAACGGCACCCGGCGCGTTCAATTGACCGGGACCGGTTCCCGCCTTGCCGTTACCAAAAAATCCCAGCGGCTCGCGGGCGGGACCGAACACCTTGACCTGATGGGCGGCGCTGTCCACTTGCCAGATTTTCCGGTTTTCATCGACAAATTCCCGTTTCGGAAAAACAATGTCTTTTTCGGCCATGCCCAGACGTTGGGCATTGGCGCTGCCATCGCGGTAAACGCCTTCAAAGCGGTAGCGCACCACAGCATTGTTCTGCCCAGAATCCATCACCAGCAACTCGCCTTTTTTACCAAACATAACCTGTGTCGGCGATGTCAGTTCACCGCCGCCAAATTCCGACAACAGTTTCAGGCGACCCGGATCAAAAACCCGGATCACCCCGGCACCCTGATCGGCCATTAACAAATAAAGTCCTTCGGGTGACAATGTCAGTCCCGCAGGCTTGATCAACGTAGCCTTGGAGGTATTGATCAATTCGATCGTCACCGTGTTGGCCGTCTCTTTGGTAAGCGGTTTGCTCCCCGCCCCGAAGGCTGAAACATGTGCGAGAAACAAAATCAATACGGCCGGCAATAAACTTTGTGGTTTTAACAACGTCATGGCTATCCTTGGTTAAGTTCACTTGATCGTGAAACAATTTTGAAAATTTTGATGTTAAACTTTATCATCGTCCAATTAACATCATGATCAAGGAAAAATTATGGCAACACTTTCCCGTCGCAAACTGATCGAAGGCATCGGCGTTGGTATTCCCTTGGCCGCAATTCTGGCAGACCCGTTACTGGCCCGGGCCGCCGCATCGGAACTTGAAAACGTTTCCATATCGACCGCATCCGGCAAAAAAGTCAATGCTGCCATGGCCCGCCCTGATGCCAAAAAAGCCCCGGCGGTTTTGCTGGTCCATGAATGGTGGGGATTAAATGACCAGATCAAATCCGTGGCCCGGGAATTTGCCAATCTGGGCTATCTGGCTCTGGCCATTGATTTATATGACGGCAACGTCACCGCAAACCCGGAACAGGCGCGGGCCTATATGCAGGCCACCAACGGGGATGAAGCCCGTGAAACCGTAGCCGCCTGGGGCAAATGGTTGTTGTCCCACCCAACAGCCACAGGAAAAGCCGGCTCCGTTGGCTGGTGCTTTGGCGGCGGCTGGTCACTGAACGCGGCCCTCGCCAGCCCGCTTGACTGCGCCGTTGTCTATTATGGCCGGGTCGATAAAAAAGCGTCGGAGTTGGCCCCCCTGAAAGGCCCGGTGCTGGGTCATTTCGCCACCCGTGATCAATGGATCAACAAAAAAATGGTCGATGGATTCAGCATGGAGATGAAAAAAGCCGACAAGCCGTTTTTCCCCAACTGGTATGAAGCCGATCACGCCTTTGCCAACCCGACCGGCGCCCGTTATGACCGTAAGGACGCCCAACTGGCATGGCAACGGACCACGGATTTTTTCGCCAAATATTTGCACTAACCGTTACGGTCACAGGGAAATGCGCGGTCTTTCTGCAAAAATGTATGATTATGGACAACGACGTCTTCATCCGTAACCAGCACCACCGGACCGGCTTTCCCAGTCAGGAATATAAACGGGATGGCGGCAAGTTCCGCCATTTCGCTTTGTCTGCTGATATAACTTAAATCATGCCCTAAGGTCTTTTGGCGACGACAACACCACATAGGTTGTTAATGCGTTGACTTGTGGCAATGTGCCTAACACATCGGTGTGAAAGACCTTGTAAGCGGCTATGTCATGAACTTCGATACGTAATAAATATTCTTTGGTGCCTGTGATGTTGTGGCATTCTTTGACTTCCGGGGATCGCAAAATTAAGCGCTGAAAGGTTTCTTGTGATTTTTTCGAATGATCGGATAAACCGACCAGAATATACGATGTGAACCCGGTTCCCATAGCAGAAGGGTCCAGTACCGCGCGGTAGCCTTTGATAACGCCGGAGCGTTCAAGCTCTTGTACCCGGCGTAGACAAGCCGAGGGCGATAAGCCGACTTTATCCGCCAGATCCGTGTTGCTAATACGCCCGTCAAGCACGAGCTCACGCAATATATTGTCGTTAATATTATTTTTTTTCATGATAAATTGCAAAAATACTTTATTTACACACCATAACGCAAGCACATTGTTGGATTGATGCAATATAGTTGTGTTATGAATTATGAACTTGTATCAGCGCTTGCCGCCTTTGCTTTTGTCTCGTCAATTACGCCGGGGCCAAATAATCTTATGTTGATGGCGTCGGGTGCCAATTTTGGTTTCAGGCGCACATTGCCCCACATGGTGGGCATATCCTTAGGCTTTGCTTTTATGGTGATTTTGGTTGGTGCCGGGTTGGTGCAAATTTTTGACCGTTTCCCCGTCACTTATCAGATATTAAAAATATTCAGTATTATTTATCTGGTCTATTTATCATGGAAAATAGCCGCCGCTTCGAAACCTGAAAATAACAACCAAACAAGCAAACCGATGACTTTTTTTGATGCGGCATTGTTTCAGTGGGTTAACCCCAAAGCCTGGGTGATGGCGTTAACCGCTATCAGTGTCTATACCCCGTCCCAGGACATACAGGCTATTTTGTTTGTGGGCATTGTTTTTGCCGTTGTCAATTTTCCGTCTGTCGGCACCTGGGCGATATTAGGCCAACAAATGCAGCGTTTGTTAACCAGCCAAAAACGGCTAAAATTTTTTAATATCTTCATGGCTGCTTTGCTGTTGTCATCATTGTACCCCGTATTTTTCTCCTAAAAACCTTTGTTGAAAATTTAAAAACCTTGATTCTGTACCATGCTACGGACTGTATGGTCGTGCCTGACAGGGTGATGGATTTGAAGTTCGCCACATTATTATGTGGTTAATTTCAAAGCCTGAATCACTGGGTATCCAATGATCCAGTGTCCTCTGTCCCCGAAAATTCAATGATACGAATTTCTGATTCAGGGCACTAGCCGTTACGGTCATAGGGAAACGCGCGGTCTTCCTGCATAAAGGCGTGATTGTGGACAATGACGTCTTCATCCGTGACCAGCACCACCGCATAGGCCGCGTCTTCGAGACTGGTATAAAGCGGCGTGTCCTTATCCAGCTTCAACGCCGTTTGGTGGGATGTTCCGTAAACCGTAGAAAACGGAATGCCCCGCCAGCTGCCGTGACAGGGCCGGTGCAGGTGACCGAAAAAAATATGACGGATGTGATTATATCCACTTAACACACCTGCAAATGCGTCCGGGTTTTCAAGTTTGATACGATCAAGGGCTTCGACGCCCACATTAACCGGGGCATGGTGCATGAAGATGTAAACAGGATCAAAGCTGTCGGCGGCCTGCTTTAACTGGTTATCCAGCCACTTCAGGCGCGTTTCGCATAAAACCCCGGCCGCCGTTCCCGCCTGTAATGTATCAAGGGCGATAATCCGGCCCTTGGGCGTTGCCAGTGTGAAATTGAGAAAGCCGTTTTCGGGACTTAAACAATCTTCAAAAACTTCGGCGAAATGATCGCGGTCATCATGGTTGCCGAGCAAGGGATGCCACGGCATTTTCAACCCGGACAAAACCTTTTTAACATCTTTAAAGGCGTCAATTTCACCCAAATGGGTCAAATCACCGCTGATCATACATAAATCGGCATCGGCAAAATTTTTGTTGATGCTGTCTACCGCCATTTGCAGACGTGCTCGCGGGTCCAATCCGAACAGTTCAGATCCCGCAATTAAATGCGTATCCGTTAAATGTATCCATTTTGCCGTTGCGGTTGTCATTTCAATGGCCAGCTCCGGTTAAGCGTTATCGTCAAAAAGTTCCGTCAGATTTTTCATCATCACCCCGCCCAACTCTTCGGCATCGGCCAAGGTCACGGCGCGGCGGTAATAACGGGTAACGTCATGACCGATGCCGATGGCCGTCAACTCAACGTCGGATTTATTTTCAATATAGTCAATCACATCGCGTAAATGACGTTCAAGGTAGCTGCCTGCGTTGGCGCTAAGCGTGGCGTCATCGACCGGAGCACCATCGGAAATCACCATCAATATGCGCCGCTGTTCCGGACGGGCCAGCAGGCGGGAATGGGCCCATAACAAGGCTTCGCCATCGATGTTTTCTTTGAGCAAGCCTTCGCGCAGCATCAGCCCCAGATGACGACGGGCCCGACGCCACGGCGTATCCGCGCCTTTGTAAACAATGTGACGCAGATCATTCAGCCGCCCGGGATTTTTCGGCTTGCCTTTTTCGACCCAGCTTTCCCGGGATGATCCGCCTTTCCATGAGCGGGTGGTAAAGCCAAGGATTTCCACCTTGACCCCGCACCGTTCCAGCGTCCGCGCCAGGATATCGGCGCTCATGGCGGCGACGGAAATCGGCCGCCCGCGCATGGAACCGGAATTGTCAATCAACAGGGTAACCACGGTATCCCTGAATTCCGTGTCGGTTTCGGTTTTAAAGGACAGGGGGTACATCGGATCGGTCACCACCCGGGACAGGCGTCCGGCGTCAAGAATGCCTTCTTCGAGATCAAAGTCCCAGGACCGGGTTTGCGACGCCATCAATTTTCGCTGCAAGCGGTTGGCCAGTTTGGCAACGACCCCTTGCATGCGGGACAGTTGCTGGTCCAGTTGATGGCGCAGGCGTTCCAGTTCTTCCGGATCACACAGGTCTTCGGCCCCGATCACTTCGTCAAAGGCCGTAGTGAAGGCGCGGTAAACAGAGCCGTCCTGATTATCGCCAATGCCACGCGCCATATCCTGTTCGCTGGGACCGGCGGCCTGATCTTCACCGTCGGCGTCGGCCAGTTGATCCTGTTCCCCGGCCATGGGGTCGGCACCATCGGATTGCTCGGCGTCGCCGCCATCGGCGGAAAAAGGATCATCCATATCGGAGGACATATCCTCACCCGAAGCGCTTTCATCAGAGCCTTCGCCGTCTTCGTCGTTCTGGTTTTCATCATCTTCGGACGAATTCAGGCCGTCATCGTCATTGACCAGATCCAGAGCTTCGATAATACCGCCCATGGCTTCGGCAAAGGATTGCTGGTCCGATTGCAGGCTGTCCAGATTTTCCAGTTGCTGACCGACGCGGCTTTCCAGATTTTCCCGCCAGACACCGAGCAATCCTTTGGCACTGTCCGGAGACGCCACCCCCAACAAACGTTCCCTGACCAGCAAAGCCAAAGCATCCGGCATGGTTTCAGAGGTCATGGTTTCGGTTGAGGCAAAACCGCTGGATTTACATTTTTCATCAAGCCGGTGGGTTAGATTATCGGCAACCCCGACCATGGTTTTTGCGCCCAGACTTTCACAACGCACCTGTTCAACGGCATCAAACACGTGTTTGGCTTCAGCTCCGGACGGGGCATATTGCCGGTGCAACACCGGATCATGGTGGCGCAATTTCAACGCCATCGCGTCGGCGGTCCCGCGCAGACCCGTTAATTCATGACAGCTGATTTGATCAGACGGCAGCGGCAACTGCACAGACAGCCCGGCAACCTGTGGCGGGCCTTGCTGAAATTCGACTTCAAGGTCCCGTTTGCCGGCGATGGCTTTAAACGTCGCTGCCGTCACCCGTTTGACAGCATCGGGGCCATGAGAGTTGTCATCCATCTTGTTCACCGGATTTTATAAATATCCATTACGTTTCCATGGTGGCGGCAACCGATGACGGCAATTCAGCGCCCATGCAACGTTGATACAGTTCCGCCACCAATGGCCGTTCCACTTCGTCACATTTGTTCAGAAACGTGACCCGGAACGCATAATCCACATCCTTGAAAATTTCCGTATTTTCGGCCCACGTAATCACGGTTCTGGGCGACATTACGGTTGATATATCCCCGTTCATAAAGCCTTCGCGGGTCAAATCGGCCAATTCGACCATGGCGTCAATGCGGGCGCGGCCTTCGGCTGTTTTGTATTCCGGAACCTTGGCAAGAACGATTTCGCGTTCTTCGTCGTGGGGCAGGTAATTCAGCGTCGCGACGATGCTCCAGCGGTCCATCTGCCCCTGATTGATCTGCTGAGTGCCGTGATATAGCCCGGTCGCGTCCCCCAAACCAATGGTATTGGTGGTGGCAAACAGGCGGAACCATGGATTGGGGCGAATGACCCGGTTTTGATCGAGCAACGTCATCTTGCCTTCGACCTCGAGCACGCGCTGGATCACAAACATCACATCCGGGCGACCGGCATCGTATTCATCAAACACCAAGGCCACCGGATTTTGCAGCGCCCACGGCAATATGCCTTCACGGAATTCGGTCACCTGTTTGCCGTCTTTCAGAACAATGGCGTCTTTACCGATCAAATCAATGCGGCTGATATGACTGTCCAGATTAACCCGGACACAGGGCCAGTTGAGACGGGCTGCGACCTGTTCAATGTGGGTTGATTTCCCGGTACCGTGATAGCCTTGAACCATCACCCGGCGGTTGTGGGTAAACCCGGCCAGAATGGCCATCGTGGTATCGTGATCAAACCGGTAGGTTTCATCACGCGTCGGGACGTGGTCTTCAGGTGTACTGAAAGCCGGCACTTGCATATCGCTGTCGAGGCCAAAAACTTCACGCACCGAAACCATCAGATCAGGTTCACGGACGATAAGAGAATTTTCATCGACGACCGGGTTTAACGCATTGGATTTTGCCATGAACTGAATTTCCGCAGGATCAAGAGTTATAACAGCCTATCTGCGTAAGCGTTCATTCAAGAACAGTCAAGACGATATCAAATTCCGGAATATTTATTATTCACCCATTGTCAGAAATTCCAGCAAATGCTGATAGGCTTCGGTGATACGCTTAATGGCATCATCGCTGTCAGGTTTGCCGAGATTGGCATCGGGATGATGGCGTTTGACCAGAACCTTATAGCGTTTTTTTATGGTCCCTTCATCCGCCGTCACGTCCAGACCGAAAATTTTAAAGGCTTTTAGCTGAGCTTTGTCAGGTTGGCGTTTTTGCCGCATTTCCTCCGTGCCGACGGAACCGCCAAAAAATGAAAACGGATCGGCGAACGATGGGCCGTGGCCGTGAAAACGGGCCGCTTTGCCGTCCGCGCCTGTATTCTCTGCGCCCGCATTCATCGTCCACGTCGCCCGTTGCCAAACCGTATCGCCGCGCCTGTCGGCTTCGACCTCGGCTTCACTCATGCCGTCATAATAATTCCAGGCCCGGTTATACAAACGGATATGATGCAGACAAAACCAGCCGACACGGGTTAAGTCCCGGCGATCAAGCGGTGCCTTGTATTCGCCTTTTTCCTGACATCCGTCCCATGCACAATCATGAACATCGGCCATCTTTTCCTGACCGGTTGCGGATATTTTGACAAATTGAAACTGTAACGTAGCAGGCATGATATAATCCGATCATTCCGAACCGGGCTGTGACGGCAAATACAGACAGAATTGTGATCCCTTGCCGACTTCGCTGTTAATCTCCAGACGGCCCCCGTGCAATTCAACCAGACGGTCAACAATGGCCAGTCCCAACCCTGCGCCTTCCTGTGTAACAAGGGGGTCATTATTGACCCGGCGGAACGGTACGGTGATATCGCCAATGGCATCTTCGGGGATGCCTTTGCCGGTATCGCTGACCTCAATGACATGATAAATGCCTGAAACCGATATTTTTAACCGCACCTTTTCCCCGTCCAGGGTAAATTTAAAGGCATTGGACAGCAAATTGACAATCATTTGCTTGACCGAGCGCTGATCAGCGCACAACGGCGGCAAATCAGGATCGATCGTGTACTGGAAATCAAGCCGGTCCTGATGCTGGGACGCCCCGGTCAACCGCAAACAGGAGGCAACAACCGTCTCCAGATCGAGCGGTTCCATAAACAATTCGTGACGGCCGGCTTCAATACGTTCAATATCAAGAATATCGTTGACCAGACCCAGTAAATGATGACCGCTGTCATAGATATTGCCGGCGTAATCGGCGTATTTTCTGTTGTCAACGGGGCCAAAAACCTGTTCGTTGATGATCTCTGAAAAGCCGATAATGGCATTCAGAGGCGTGCGCAGTTCATGGCTCATGGTCGCCAGAAATTCCGATTTGGAACGGTTGGCGCGCTCGGCCTCGATCAAGGCCCGTTTACGGTCCTCTTCGGCCAGGTGCTGTTCCGTAACATCGCGCCCCACACCCTGGTATTCGATGACCTTGCCAGCCTCATCAAAAATCGCCCGCTTGGTCCATTGCTGCCAGCGTTTGTTGCCATCCTGATCAATAAAACTGAAATCAAACAATCCGGTCGGCTGATCGGGGGTTAGTTTGTCACAAATGGCCTTCAGGCGTGCAAGGTCTTCATCACTCATACCGTCATAAACGGATTCCAAAAGCAGCTGTTGCCGGGGTTTGTTATGGAAACGGCAATAGGCATCATTGACGAACGTTCTGGAACCATCCGGTTTATAACGCGATATCAACTCCGACTGGTCCTCAACCACGGCGCGATAATAATTCTGCGTGCGGGCAAGGGCGCGTTCGGTTTTTTTATAATCGGTTATGTCGGTGCCAAAAACCCCGATGGAAACCGTCTGTCCGTTTTCATCGGTAATCGGAAAACGAACCGTTAAAAAAATCCGCCGCTGTCCATTTAACGATATTTCATGTTCATGGATCATCGACATTTTTGATGACATGATCTGGGTATCGTATAAGGTAAAGGCATCGGCCACTTCAGGGTCAACAAAATCCACAGGCACCTTGCCAATAAAATCCTGCGGGTGCCGACCCAGCATATGGGCATAGGCTTTGTTGACCAGCAAATAACGGCCATCAATCCCGCGAATGGCAATCAATGCCGGTGAATATTCCAGCAGGCTGTTGAGCAAACGGGCGTTTTCTATGGATTGCCTTTCCACCGTTTTGCGCGCATTGATATCCTGTACCATGCCAAAATATTGCAAAGGTGTGCCGTCGTCTGCGAATTTCACCGACAAACCAACCAGTACCCATTTCCAGGTCTTGTCCGGAAGCATGATCCGGTAATCGGTAAAAACAGGTTCATGGCGTTGCTTGGCCTGTTCATGGGCGGCTTTCATAACCGGCAAATCGTCTTTATGGATCAATGATTTCAGATTTTCATGGGTCGGCTGAAAGTCTTCAGGGGAGCGTTCCATGATGCGGTAGACTTCGTCCGACCAGGTAATGTTCTGTTCACCGATCGTGCGCGACCAGTCGCCGATTTTGGCAACGGCTTGCGCTTCTTTCAGTCTGATTTCACGTTCTTCCAAATTGCGTTTTCGGCGAACGGAACGACGCAACACCGGGGCCAACAACGCCAATCCGGCCAGAAACAGAACGGAAATGGTAAAAGCCACCCATTCCGCCGTCAAATCGACTTTGGTTACATCATCCTGCCAAAGCCGGTATAAAGCAATGGAACGGCGCACCCCCATCAGGAATAAAGCCAAAGCGAGAAAGCCCAGACTTTTCCACCATCCGGTTTTGCCGATCAATCCAATGGCAATTCCGACCGCCGTGAATTGAAACAGAACCGATACACCCAATAAAAGTTCAGCCGCCAAATTGCTCTCTTTTCGTTTTCACAAAAATGGCAGTTATTATGGCAAAGGAAAATTTGATCTGCAAACATTGAAATATTTCAATTCATTACACCTACAGGCAGGGGTTGATAATGACGCTGGAAGTGCCGCCCAGATTAATGGTGGATGACGGCAACACCAACGTATTGCTGGTCCCGGAAGCTAAACTACTGACCGTGAACGTGCCACCGTTCAAGCCCACCGAGCCCGACCCCAGCACCGGGGACAAAGACGGAAATCCGGGACCCGATACCGGGGTCGGAGCCGGACCGGCTGCGGTATCGAAATTTTCCAGCCCGTCCCAGTTGCTGTTTCCGGCGCCGTTGATTTCAACCACAATATCCACACCTTGCAATTGTATGCGTGGCACCGCCATTCGTCCGACCATCAACGGCAACAGATCAACTTCGGCAATCAGACTGTCGGCTTTCAGCATATTGGGTTTGGACCCCCATTTTGCATTTTCAATACGCACGCCCTTGGCCGTAATCCGGGGCGGAAACGACAGATCAAACGTAACCGGACCATCAATTGAAATCCGCCGCCCCATGACCGTCATCACGTGGCGTTGCAAGGCCTGTTTCCAGCCGTCAAGGTCGCTGAGATTGGCATAAGCGATAATCAGCCCGATGGCCGAAGTCAGCACGCCCAGCTTAACGGCCAGTTTAAACAATTTTGTAATCAGTCCCAAAAACATGAAATATACTTTCTCTCAGTTGGATGTGACCCGGAAACTGCGGGCACGCTTTATCGCCCGCCGTGTTGATTTTTGCGGCATCATCCGGGCAATCATTGTTTTGTTTTTCTGCGCTTTTTCCGATCCCAATTGGGCGGCGATTTCAAACCACATCAACGCGGTTTCCGGATCTTTTTCAACGCCTTGACCGCGGAAATACATCACACCCAGTTGATTTTGCGCCGGCACAACACCCTGTTTGGCGGCCTTGGCCATATACCCGGCAGCGATGGCATGATTGTTTTTCTCCGCACCTGACAGCAACAACAAAGCATAATTATAGCGGGCAAAACCGTCGCCTTGATCGGCGGCTTTTTTATACCAGAATGCGGCCCGTTTCCGGTTTTTTTGGGCGCCTCTGCCCGACGCGTACAAAGCGGCCAGATTATATTGTGCCGGAAGATAATTTTTTTCAGCCGCCTTATTGAACCAGACCACGGCTTGCCGATCATTTTTTTCTGTCCCGAGGCCCGTTAAATAACCGATCCCGACGTTATAGGCGGCGTCGGCCAGACCCAGGTTAGCGGCTTCACGGTAGTATTGAAAACCTTCTGCTTCGTCTTTATCAACCCCGATGCCCAGCGTATACATTCTTCCCAGATTATTGACGGCTTCGGGCAATTTCTGATCCGCCGCCAACGCATACCAGAAAACCGCTTTTTCCGGATCGCGGGGGACACCACGACCATATTCATGGATGACGCCCAGATTATACTGGGCTTCGGCCAATTCGCCGTCAGCCAGATCCTGCCACTGATCGATCGCTTTTTGATAGTCGCCATTGCGGTAGGCTTTGACGCCCAGATCAAAAGCGGGAACATAGTCATCTTCTTCACCGTCCGCGCCCGAGCCGCCCGGATTTTCCAGCCCCGGCAATTCATCCAGAATCCCGCCGTCCCTGATGATGTCCTCTGCCGCCTGCACCGCCACCGGAGCGTGAAGCAAAAAGGTGATGAATACCCCGACCGGTACGATTGTGCGAAAAATCCGGAACATATGTTTTCTATAGCCCGGCAAGTATTGAAAAAACGTTATGATATGGTTTTCGTCGCCTATTTTTCCTATCCTGTCGCAACAGGAACAGACGTTAATCCTTGACGGTGAAATATCTTCCCGCATAGGCTCATATCCAGCCGTTTTATTTTCAGGAATCCGAACCATGGCCGATGCGCGCTATTCCATTTTCAGTTTGCTCAGAAATGCCCGCACCTGGCATCAGGACTGGCCCAAGACATGGAACAGCCCGGATCCAAAGCCCGAATATGACGTCATTATCATCGGCGGCGGCGGTCACGGGTTGGCAACGGCCCATTATCTGGCAAAACATCACGGTATCAACAATGTGGCGGTGATTGAAAAAGGCTGGATCGGCGGCGGCAATACCGGGCGCAACACGACCATTATCCGTTCCAACTATCTGTGGGATGAAAGTGCGGCGATTTACGAAAAAGCCCTGCAACTGTACGAAGGACTGACCGAAGAGCTGAATTTCAACATCATGCTGTCACAACGCGGCGTTTTGAATTTGGCCCACAATTTACATGACATACGCGAATTAAAAAGACGCATCAGCGCCAATCAGTTAAACGGCATCGACAGCGAACTGTTAACGCCCGAAGACATTCAACGCATGGTGCCGATTTTAAACATGCGCCCCGGTGCCCGCTTTCCGGTTCTGGGCGCATCGCTGCAACGCCGTGGCGGGGTCGCCCGTCACGATGCCATCGCCTGGGGCTATGCCCGCAGCGCCGATAAGATGGGCGTCGATATCATCCAGAACTGTGAAGTCACCGGGATTTTGCGCGAAAGCAAAACCGGCGCCGTAACCGGTATTGAAACCAGCAAAGGCCAAATCCATGCCCCGAAAATCGCCATTGCCGTCGCCGGGCATTCATCGCAACTGGCCGACATGGCCGGATTCCGTTTGCCGGTTACCAGTTTCCCGTTACAGGCCTTGGTGTCCGAGCCCATGAACCCGATCATTGATTGCGTGGTCATGTCGGCTGCTGTGCATGTCTATGTGTCCCAATCGGACAAGGGTGAACTGGTGCTGGGTGCCGGCGTTGACGGCTACAGCGGGTTCAGCCAGCGCGGCTCGTTAAGCGTCATTGAACACCAGTTAGGGTCACTTTGTGAACTGTTCCCGTTGTTCAGCCGCTGCCGGATGATGCGGCAATGGGGCGGCATCGTTGACACATGTCCGGACGCCAGCCCGATTGTCGGCAAGACCCCGGTCGAGGGTTTGTATATCAACTGTGGCTGGGGCACGGGCGGGTTCAAATCGACCCCGGCATCGGGTCTGGTCTATGCCCACACCATCGCCCATGATGAACCGCATCCCCTGAACGCGCCGTTCACGTTGGAGCGGTTCACCACAGGGTTATTGATTGATGAACACGGCGCCGCCGCCGTGGCCCACTGATTACCGGAGACGACAATGTTATTGATCCCCTGTCCATGGTGCGGCGAACGCGACGAAAAGGAATTTCATTCAGGCGGTGAAGCCCATATCGAAAGACCCAAACATCCGGAAAAACTGGATGACAATGAATGGGCCGATTATCTGTTCATGCGCAAAAACAGCAAGGGTGTGTATCTGGAACGCTGGGTTCACAATCATGGCTGTCGGCGCTGGTTCAATGTGGCCCGCAATACCGCCACCAACGAAATCATCGCCAGTTATAAAATGGGCAGCAAACCGCCGAAAAGGGTCAAATCATGACGGCCCCGTTCAGACGTGCCGAAGGCGGCGGTATTGATCGCGACAAACCCCTGTCGTTCACATTCAACGGTGTCCGTTATCAGGGCTATCAAGGCGATACACTGGCCTCGGCGTTATTGGCAAACGGGGTGCGCATCGTTGGCCGCAGCTTTAAATACCACCGCCCGCGCGGCATTTTTTCCTGTGGCGTCGAAGAACCATCCGCCATTGTCCAGCTTGAAATCGGCCCCCGCACCGTGCCCGATCAGCAAGCCACCCGGGTTCTGCTTTATGACGGGCTGACAGCCACCAGCGTCAATTGCTGGCCCGGTCCGGAATTCGATTTGATGGCCGTCAACAGCTGGTTTCATAGACTGATGCCGTCCGGGTTTTACTACAAAACCTTCATGTGGCCGAAAAAGGGCTGGATGTTTTATGAAAAATTCATCCGCAAAGCCGCCGGACTTGGCACCGCGCCCACCGGCCCCGATCCCGATCACTATGACAAAATCAACAAACATGTGGATGTTCTGGTCGTCGGCGCCGGACCGGCGGGGCTGATGGCAGCGATGACGGCGGCGGAAACCGGGGCGCGGGTTCTGATTTGTGATGAAAACCCAGGCCCGGGCGGGCAGTTGCTGACAGACCGGGATACGATTGACGGTGCGGACGCCGGTCAATGGATCGACAATACACAAAAAAAACTGACCGCCATGGACAATGTCACGGTGTTAGCCAACACCACCGCGTTCGGTCATTATGACGGCAATTTTACCGGCCTGATTGAAACCCGCGAAACCAACCTTTTGCGTACGCCAAAAATTTCCCGGCAACGCATCTGGCGGGTTCGTGCCGGCAAAGTGGTGCTGGCAACCGGGGCCATCGAACGGCCACTGGTGTTCATCGACAATGACCGCCCGGGCGTGATGCTGGCCGGGGCCGTGCGCCGTTATGTAAACCGGTTCGCCGTTACCCCCGGTAAACGGGCGGTGATATTCACCAACAACGATGACGCTTACCGCACGGCGCTTGATCTGAAAACGGCCGGGGCTGAAATCGCCGGTATCATTGATGTCCGTCAAAACCCGGACGGCGATTTACCGACCCGGGCCATGGATGCGGGCATTGATATTTTTGACGGTTCCGTGATCACCAAAGTCACAACCGGCCTAACCGGCAAGACGGTTTCAGCCGTTGACATCCGCACGCTGAATGACAACGGGGATGATGTTACCGGGCCGCCGGAAACGCTGGACTGTGATCTTGTCTGTTCGTCGGGGGGCTGGAATCCGGCCGTGCATTTATATTCCCACAGCGGCGGCAAGTGCGTGTATCAACAGGACGCAGGCATATTCGTCCCCGCCACCCACCCGCAAGATGTCATGACCGCCGGTGCCGTCACGGGTGTGTTTTCATTATCTGACTGTCTTGATGCCGGGGCCGAAGCCGGACGGCAGGCGGCCAAGGCCTGTGGCTTTGAAACCGGCAAAAAAATCGCACTTCCCGAAACCGCCGATGACGACGAACAGCCGTGGCAATTATTATGGACCGTGCCATCGGGCCAACCCATCGGTCAGGGCGGCAAACACTTTGTCGATTTACAGCACGATGTAACGGCAGCGGATATTCATCTCGCCGCCCGCGAAGGCTACGTATCCGTCGAACACACCAAACGCTACACTACATTGGGGATGGCCACCGATCAGGGCAAAACCGGCAACATTGTCGGCATGGCCGTATTGGCCGATGCCCTCGGCGTCAATAATCCGGGCGACGTCGGCACGACAACGTTCAGGCCGCCTTATACGCCGGTGACGTTTGGCGCCTTGGCCGGGCGCAATGTTGGCGATTTGGCCGCCCCCATACGGCGAACCGCCATTCACCAATGGCACGGGCGTGTGAATTGTAAATGGGAAGACGTCGGCGACTGGAAACGGCCGTGGTATTACCCGAAACCGGGCGAAACCATGCAGGATGCCGTTTCCCGTGAATGTCTGGCGGTCAGGAACGCGGTCGGCATACTGGACGCATCCACACTGGGGAAAATTGATATTCAGGGACCGGATGCCCGTGAATTCCTCAACCGTATTTACACCAATGCCTGGTCGAAGCTGGCCCCCGGTCGCTGTCGTTACGGTTTGATGTTAAAAGAAGACGGCATGGTGTTCGATGACGGCGTCACCACATGTCTTTCAGACAATCATTTCCTGATGACAACGACAACAGGCGGAGCCGCGAATGTTCTGAGTTGGCTCGAAGAATGGCGGCAAACGGAATGGCCGGATTTGAAGGTCTATTTCAATTCGGCAACCGAACACTGGGCGACCATTTCATTGACCGGACCGAAATCACGGCAACTGTTGCAGCCGTTTACCAGCGACATTGATTTATCCAAAGACGCCTTTCCGTTCATGTCCATGCAACAAGGCCACGTTGGCGGTATCCCGGCCCGGGTTTTCCGCATCAGTTTCACCGGCGAGCAGACATTTGAAGTCAATATTCCGGCCCGTTTTGCCCTGACATTATGGGAACAGTTCATGACCGCCGGTGAAGTTTATGGCATTACGCCGTTTGGCACGGAAACCATGCATGTGCTGCGCGCCGAAAAAGGTTTTATCATCGTCGGACAGGAAACCGACGGCACGGTCACGCCCTATGATCTGGGCATGGACTGGATTGTATCAAAGAAAAAAGATTTTATCGGCAAGCGTTCATTGCAACGCCCCGATTGTCTGCGTGATGACCGCAAGCAACTGATCGGACTGAAGCCCCTGAACCGTGAGACTGTGCTTGAAGAAGGCGCACAGATCACGCAAGCAAAACCGGATTTCGCGCCGACGCCGGACCATCCCGTTCCCATGATCGGACACGTCACGTCCAGTTATTATTCACCGACGCTGGAACGCGGTTTTGCCTTGGCTTTGATCAAGGGCGGACGGCCAAAGATTGGCGAAACCGTATATATCAATTACGATCACAATGCGGTCCCTGCCGAAATTTGTGACCCGGTTTTTTATGACAAGGACGGGAGCCGTCTTGATGACTGATGCATACCTGCAACAAAGCCCGCTTGCCCATTTGCATTTACAGGCGCGCCCGGAAACCCGTGACAAAGGCTTGGTCAGGCTGAAAGAATTACCGTTTCGCAGCCAGTTTTGCCTGCGCGGCGATGATGGCGACAAAACCTTCAGGGATGGCGTTGAAAGCGTTTTGAAACTGGATGTGCCGGTAGTCGCCAACCGGGTGTCGGGCAAACCTTCGGGCACGCATATTTTGTGGCTTGGTCCCGATGAATGGCTGATCAATTGCGGGCAAAAGACTGTTTTCGACAAACTGTCAAAAGCTGTGAAAAATTGTCATGCAGCCGTTGTTGATGTCAGTGACAGCCGCACCATCCTTGAACTGTCGGGCACCAAAGCGTGCACTGTGCTGATGAAAGGCACGCCTCTGGATGTGGACCCTGCCGTTTTCGGCCCCGGGCAGTGCGCAAGTACGGTGCTGGAACAAGCCCATGTCACCCTGCATCATTGCAGCACCCTTAAAAACGGTTCCAGCCGCTATCACATTTATGTCCACCGCAGCTTCGCCGATTATCTGTGGCGCTGGCTCGAGGACGCCATGGCGGAATATACCTGATCCGTTATTAAAAGGCAGATACGGCTTGAATCAGGGCTTCGCTGGCGGCGGTCAGCATCACGGCGAATGTGCCGTACATGGCATAGACCCGGATTTTCAGAGTTTCGCGGCCACCATAAATGCCATAGGCGTGCATGCATCTGGCAATCACCAACACCACGCCCAGTCCCCACAGCAACATTTTATCCGCACCGTTGATTTCAATGATGGCCATCAAACCCAACGCAAAGGGTGCGGTTTCAATAAAGTTGCCATGGGCACGGATGGCGCGGCCCAGTATTTCATCACCACCGTCATAAAGGCTGACTTTGGCGCGGTACCTGTTGCGGGTAACCCGGATCAAAAGCACCAACAACAGGACGGTCAATATGGCGGCAAACAAAGCGGTTACGGGCAATGGCATTGATTTTGCTCCTTCAGTTATTTTGGGCTGTTATTTCGGGCAGTTAATTTCGGGTTTCATATATTTTCAGAAAACCCGATACAGCACTTTCGACAATTTCTTCGATTTCTTTTTTCTGAATCCTTTTGCGGATACCCAGGGTCATTTGCATATACAGAGGAAATACCAAAGTACCCAAAAACTGCTGTGCCGCCATTTTTGTATTGCCGATATCAAGTTCACCGGCCGCAACCCGTTCATCCAGATAATCCGCCAGATCCGTGATCGACTGACCGGGGCCGATTTCGTAAAACGTCCGGCCCAGTTCGGGAAACCTGGCCGCTTCGCTCATGACCACGCGCATCAGTTCCGCGCCGTCGGGGGCCGTCAATACAGCCAGCAAACGATGGCCTTTGGTCAACAGCATTTCACGTAACGATAAGTGCCCGCGTAAATCCGACGTTAACGGACAACCTTCATTACCGTTAATGCGCTCACAGACCGAAAACATAACGCTGCTGAACAAGGCTTCTTTGCCTTCAAAGTGGCTATAGACCGTGCGTTTGGAAACACCGGCTTCGGCGGCGATGGCATCGACGCTGACGGCACCATATCCCGCATCCAGAAACATCCGCGCCGCCGCCTTGACAATGGCGAGACGTTTCGGGCTATCAAGGTTGGGCGGGGTAAATTCTTTTTTCATAACGTTTTATATATTCAAAAAATTTTATGTTCAAACAATGTTCATGCCGTTTTTTTGTTGATATCACTTTATCGTGACCGGAAAACAAAAACCCGGACAAAAAACTTCTTGACCACAAATCAATATTCCGTATGTATACTACACCGTACAGTTTACTATACTAGCCAGTGTAGTTTACACTAGCAATGATTTCCGTTTTATGCCAGCACAGATCATGGGCAAGCCCGGATGATAACCAAATCAACCGCCCGTCACGGTCACAACAACAGTTAAAGGAACCCGATTTATGAACCAGACAAAGCATACCACCACCGGGAACACATCCCGTTCCAGCGCGTTTGATTTAAAAATTGTCGGCCTCGCCGAAGTTCTGATCCGGTTCCGCTGGATCGTCGTTGCGGTCGTGCTGGTGGCCGCAATGGTCGCCGGAGCAGGCATGAAAAATTTAGGTTTTTCAACAGATTACCGGGTTTTTTTCAGCGCCGACAACCCGCAATTGAACGCCTTTGAAGAATTACAGAAAACCTATATCAAAGACGACAACATCATGATCGTTTTGAAACCCAAAACCGGTGATATCTTTACGCCTGAATACCTTGATCTGATCCGCCGGGTTACGGAACAGGCATGGAAGACACCCTATTCCACCCGGGTCGATTCGTTATCGAATTTCCAGTACAGTTACAGCGCAGGCGATGATCTGGTTGTTCGCGACCTGATCGAAAAAAACCGCCCCCTCAGCCCTCAGGAAATCGCCATCATCCGTGGTCAGGCCGAAACGGAACCGCAGTTGGTCAACAACCTGATTTCACCTGACGGCACCACCACCGGCATCAATATCAATTTGACCATGCCGCAAAAAAGTATGACCGAAGTCCCGGAAGCCATGAATTATGTGCGCAAAATCGCCGATCTGATCCGCGCCGAACATCCCGACATGCGGGTTGCCCTGACCGGGCTGTCGGCGCTGAACAACGCCTTTTCCGAAGCCTCGCAAAATGACATGATGTCGTTGATCCCGATCATGTACGGCGTATTGCTGTTGACCATGGCGTTTTTGTTACGCTCCGTTTCCGGCACCTTTACAACCTTGACCGTCATTGCCCTGTCGGCCATCAGTGCTCTTGGCATATCGGGTTGGCTGGGCGTGTTGCTGACACCGCCATCAGCGACGGCACCAACCATTATTTTGACCATCGCCATTGCCGACAGCATTCATTTACTGATTACCATGCTGAAGGAAATGCGCGGCGGCAAAACCAAATACCAGGCCATCACGGAAAGCCTGCGCATCAATTTCATGCCGGTATTGTTAACCAGCCTGACCACCATCGTCGGCTTTTTGTCCCTGAATTTCAGCGACGCCCCGCCGTTCCGGGATTTGGGCAATATTACGGCCCTCGGCGTTGGCATGGCGTGGCTTTTATCCGTGTTCTTTTTACCGGCATTGATGGCTATTTTACCGGTTCGCGTCAAACCCGGAACGGACCGGCAAAGTGAGGGCATGCGAAAATTTGCAGATTTCATTATTCGCCGTCACCGCACTTTGTTCTGGAGCGTAGGTACGGTTTCGGTAATTTTAATGGCGCTGGCACCACGCATTGAATTCAATGACCGCTTTGTCGAATATTTCGACAAATCCGTTCAGTTCCGGCTGGATACGGATTTTGCCATGGAAAACCTGAGCGGTATTTACCAGATGCAGTTTTCTTTACCCGGCGGTACCAGCGGTTCCATCAGTGATCCAGGGTACCTGAAAAATCTGGAAAATTTTAAAAACTGGCTGGAAAAACAACAAGGCGTGGTTCATGTGGCAGCCCTGTCCAACATCATGTCCCGGTTGAACAAAAACATGCACGGTGATGATGACAAATGGTACCGCCAGCCCGATCAACGCAATCTGGCGGCACAGTATTTATTGCTGTTTGAAATGTCCCTGCCTTACGGCCTTGATCTCAACAACCAGATCAGCGTCGATAAATCAGCAACCCGTTTGATTGTAACGCTGGAAAACATATCCACCAAAGAAGCCCGGGTTCTGCAGAAAAACGCGCAAAACTGGCTTGGTGAAAACTTTACCGTGGCTGCCAGCAGCCAGGCCAGCGGACCGTTTATCATGTTTGCCTATATTTCCAAACGCAACATCGAGGGCATGCTTGTTGGCACGGCAACGGCGTTGATTATTATTTCTGCCATTTTGATGCTGGCACTGAAAAGCATACGCCTCGGGCTGATCAGCCTGATCCCCAACATGATCCCGGCGGTGATGGCATTCGGCGTATGGTCGATTGTGGTCGGCACCGTTGATGTAGCCGCATCCATTGTTGCCGCCACCAGTCTGGGTATCGTCGTCGATGCCACCGTGCATTTTTTAAGCAAATACCTGCGCGCCCGAAAACGCCACGGCGACAGCGTTGAAGACAGTGTCCGTTATGCCTTTTCAACCGTCGGCACGGCATTGTGGGTGACCACCGCCATTCTGGTTGCCGGATTTGGTGTGCTGTCTTTATCCGCGTTTCAGCTTAACAAAGCGCTCGGTGAATTGACCGCCATCACCTTGTTGCTGGCTTTGGTCACCGACTTTGTTCTGCTTCCGGCGATCCTGTTAATTACAGAAAAAAACCGTAAACCATATTTGGAGACATCAAATGATCAAGCTCAGGCTGATACCATTGCTGCGGAATAAACCGCTTTTATTCACCCTGTTGGCTGCCATTGTTGCCACACCGGTGCTGGCCCAGACCGCCATTGACAAGGGCTTTGAAATCGCCCGCGAAATAGAACGCCGCGATGATGGCTTTATCGACAGCAAAGTGACGCTGAAAATGACGCTCAGCAATCGCAACGGTGAAACCAGCAGCCGCGAATTGCGCCTTGCCAGTCTCGAAACGGCCGATAAAAAAAGTGGCGACAAAAGCCTGACCGTGTTTGACCGGCCGCGCGATATTCGCGGCACGGCATTCCTCAGCTTCACCAAGGTTCTGGACCCGGACGACCAATGGCTTTATTTACCGGCCCTGAAACGGGTCAAACGTATTTCATCGGCCAACAAATCCGGACCTTTTGTCGGCTCGGAATTCGCCTATGAAGATCTGGTATCCTTTGAAGTGGGAAAATATGATTTCAAATGGCTGCGTGACGAGCCATGCGGCGATCTGCAGTGTTTTGTGCTCGAACGCACACCCCGCTATGAAAAATCCGGCTATACCCGACAGGTCACATGGGTCGATCAACAGGAATATCGCATCATGCGGGTGGATTATTATGACCGCAAGGCCTCGTTGCTGAAAACCCTTGTTCAATCCGGTTTCAGGCAATACCTCGGTCAATACTGGCGGCCATCGGTGATGGTGATGAAAAATGTACAAACCGGCAAACAGACGCGACTGGAATTTCAGGACTATCAGTTCCGCTCCGGCGTGCGCGAAAACGATTTCACACCCGGACGATTGAAACGTGTGCGCTAGATCGTTTTATTTTCCCTTGGCCCTGTCGGTTTTTCTTGGCGTTAGTTTTACCCATAAATCGGCCCTTGCCGACAGCCATGGAAAATTCGAGCTTTCCGGCTTCATTCAGCTGGAAACCCGGATTTTTTCAGGCTCCCGCTCCTTTGACAATCAGGACCAGTCAACGGTTTCTCCGTCATTGGTGCTGGAGCCGGAGTTTGTCTATGAAATCAACAACGGGGACGACCGTTTTACAGTGACGCCATTTTTGCGCGGCGATATTCATGATGACAACCGCAGCCATTTCGATATCCGCGAAGCGTCATGGCTGCACAGCGCCGATAACTGGGATCTTCAAGTCGGCCTCAGCAAGGTTTTCTGGGGCACCACCGAATCCCGTCATCTGGTGGATATCATCAATCAAACCGACGCCGTTGAAGACCCGGACGGAGAAGACAAACTAGGCCAGCCAATGATCAATGGCAAACTGTTTGGCGATTTCGGCACCGTCAGCCTGTTTGTGTTGCCGGGTTTTCGTGAACGCACCTTTGCCGATGACAACGCCCGTCTGCGCGGCAGTTTACCCATAGAAGGAGACAGCGCCCGTTATCAATCAGGCGCCAAAGACAAACATGTCGATTTTGCTGCCCGCTGGTCCGACAGCATCGGTGATCTGGATATCGGATTGTCCCAATTCATCGGCACCGGTCGCGAACCGCGCATGGTCAAAGCCACATCAACCAGCGGATCACAAGTCTTTCAACCCTATTACGATCAAATCGATCAATTCGGCGTGGACGGACAATACACCCGGGATGCGTGGCTGTGGAAACTGGAAGCCATCACCCGGGGCGGGCAGGGAATGCGTTTTTTCGCATCCGTCACCGGTTTTGAATACACCCTGTTCCAGATTTCAGACACCAAAGCCGACCTTGGTCTGTTGGCCGAATACCTTTATGACGGGCGCGACAGCAACGCGCCGGCCACCAGCGCCAACGATGATATCTTTGTCGCCACCCGGCTGACTCTGAATGACCCCGCCGACACCACAGCTTTGCTGGGGGCCATCATCGACCGCAGAAACGGTGAAACGGCGCTAAGTTTCGAAGCCGAGCGTCGGATTGGTGATCGCTGGAAAGCCGGGGTTGAAGCGCGCTGGTTCATCCATACCCGGAGCAACAGTTTTTTGAACAGCATCCGCAATGATGACTTTATAACGTTCAATTTATCCCGTTTTTTTTAGATTTTCCACGGCCCCTTGCTGATTCCAGCGCACGGCCAGTTGATGAAGACTTTGCAAAGCCTCGCGCAACTCGAAACCCCGTTCCGTCAAAGAATAACTGACTTGCGGTGGCACGGTTGGCTTGTAATCACGATAAACCAGCCCGGCATTTTCCAGCATGCGTAATCTTTCCGTTAACACCTTGGCCGAAATGCCGTCGATTTTGGATTTCAGAACGCCAAAACGAAGCGGGCCTTCGGTCCCCAGCAACCACAGGATATAGGTCGTCCACGGCCCCATAATCAGGCGCAACACCGTATCCATCGGGCATTTTCCGGATACGTGTTCGGTTTCATTTTCCACTGCAATCTGATCCACTCGGGATTCCTTTAAACATTTCTGTTAAGTGCTTTAGTTACTTAAAGGTACCTACTTTACATAGGAAAGTAAAGCCCTTATATGACGGTTATCAATTTGATTTTTCAACACCTTTCCCCATCAGGAGAACACCATGGCAAACATAACCATCATCTATTTCAGCGGCTACGGCCACACCCAAAAACAGGCCGAAGCCGTTGAACAGGGAGCCGCATCGGTCAATGGCAGCACCGTCACCATGATTAAAATTCCCGAAGACGGCACCATTTCCGATGACGTCTGGGACACATTGGCGACAAGTGACGCCATTATTTACGGCAGCCCCACCTACATGGGCGGACCGGCATGGCAGTTCAAAAAATTTGCCGATGAAAGCTCGAAAGCATGGTTCGTTCAAAACTGGAAAGACAAAGTCGCAGGTGGCTTTACCACGTCGGCCTCGTTAAACGGCGACAAAGGTTCGACCATTTCCTATTTTATGACGCTTTCCCAGCAACACAGCCAGATCTGGGTCGGCACCGGGTTGTTGCCGTCCAACACCAAAGCCCATGGTCCCGATGACGTCAACTGGACGGCGGGCATGTCAGGGGCATTGGCTATTGCCCCATCGGACGCCTCCCCGGAGGAAGCGCCGCGCAAGGGGGACCTTGAAACGGCAAAACTGTACGGCGTGCGCATTGCCGAATACGCCGCCAAACTGGCTGGCTAAAATAATTTATCAATATGCGCCGGGCGGGGCACGATGGCTCCGTCCGTTTCATTTCTGTTAAAATTTTTCCACCGAGGGCCGCAATTCGATTTCCCACGTCCATGCGCTTTTATGCTGCCCGGCAATGGCAAAATAAGTATCGGCAATGGCGTCCGGATCAAGGGTGATCTCCGGATTGTCAAACGGCGCACCGCGACCAGGATTGAAGATCATGCCGTCGATGACAAAATGCGCCACATGGATATTTTGCGGCCCCAATTCGCGCGCCAGACTTTGGCACAAACCGCGCAAGGCAAATTTGCCCATGGCGAACGCCGCCGATTTGGCATAGCCCTTGATACCTGCGGAGGCCCCTGTGAACAACAGCGTTCCCTGACCCTTGTCCAGCATGGGCTTGACCGCGGCTTGCGCCACCAGCATGGCGGCAAAGGCATTGACCATCAACGCCTGACGGGCCTGTTCCGTATCCAGTTCAACAAACGGGGATGGCACCCGAAGACCGGCATTGTAAATAACCACATCGGGAATCCGCCCGGCTTTATCAAGGGCTTTAAAAAGCCCGGCAACACTATCCTGATCTGTGGCATCACAACCAAACGCCTGCGCCCCGGTTTCACGGCAAAGATCATCCAGTTTTTCCGTATGCCGGGCGGCGAGGGCGACATTGCAACCTTCCGAGTTGAATTTTTTCGCCAGTGATGCCGACAGCCCCGGCCCGGCACCGACAATTAAAACATTTCCGCCCATAGAATTTATCCCTGTTGATGATCTTCGATCTGATCCCGAAGTTTCGGATATTTAACGCCCAGAGTCAAAGCGCGCACAACCATAAAAATCATCAACGCCAGCCACAAACCGTTATTGCCCATAATGGGCACCAACAGGGCGAGGGCAACCAGAAACACGAACAATGACACCGCCATGGCGTTGCGCATATCCCGCGTCCATGTGGCGCCGATAAAAACGCCGTCCAGTTGAAAGCTCCAGACCGACAGGATGGGCGAAATAACGACCCAGAGCAAATAATCCCCGGCCCCCGTACGCACGCCCGCGTCCACACTGAGAAGCCTTATGATCCCGTCACCGAAAATCCAGAACAGGGCGGCAAAGCCCACGGAAAATGCCAACGCCCACCATGTGGTTGCCAAAACGGCCTTGTGAAAGCGTTGCCTGTCCCGTTTGCCAAGGGCGTCCCCGGCCAGAACTTCAACCGCGTTGGCAAAAGCATCCAGCCCGTACGCCATAAACGTCTGGAACAACAGCAACACGGAATTCACCGCCAGCACCAGATCGCTGATGCGGGCGCTGACCGCACTGACCGCGACGAAAGCGGCCTGTAACAACATCGAGCGGATAAAAATATCGCCATTGATGCGCCCCATGCGCAGCATAACCGAGGCGGCAAATATGCCTTTGATTTTCCAGTGCGCTTTCAGGGTGGCGGCTTTTCCGATAACCAGCCACAGGCCCAGCACCATGGCCGCCGTTTCCGATATCAGGGTGGCGATGGCGACGCCTTCAACACCCCAGCCCAAACCTGAAACGAACCACAAATCCAGCACAATATTGGCACCGTTCAGGACAATTTGCGTGATCAACGCCGATTTGGCGTCATGAACGCCAAAAAACCAGCCCAGCATGACAAAATTCATCAACGATGGCACCGCCCCCCAGACGCGGACCCGATAATAGCTTTCAAACAGGACGCGGACGTCTTCGCCAGGTGCTATGATGGCGTTGGCCGCAAGCATCAAAGGCATTTGCAGCACCACAATCAATACACCCAGAACAACGGCAAACAATGACCCGCGCACAAACCATGCCACAACCTCGTCATTGTGACCGGACCCCAAAGATTGCGCCACCAGCCCCGTTGTTCCCATACGCAAGAAATTAAGTCCGGCATACAAGACGCTGAAGACCAGCGCGCCGACGGCCACGGCGGCAATCGGTTCCGGCCCCGGCAACTGTCCGACAACACCGGTATCCACCGCCCCCAACAACGGCACCGAGACGTTAGAGACAATAATGGGACCGGCCAGCAGCCAGATTTTTTTATGCAGGGACAGGGACATGTTGCGGGCTTATTTCTGGCGCCGCCTTGACTTTCTTCGTCCCGGCGGCCGGGTTGTCGGGGTTTTGTTATCCGGCAGTTTAACCACCTTTGCAAGTTCCGGAAAGCCGTCATGTTTATGCGGGAAGGCCATGGCATCGACAAAGTGCTGCTGGAACCAGGGTTCGATTGCGGTTTCGATTTTTTCTGTTGTCGTAACAACCTGTTCCAGTTCAGAGCGTGCGCTCCGGCTTAATAATAACATTCTGGCACCCATCCCGGCGGCATTCCCGGCCGAGGTGATGTTTTCAGGCAAACAATCCGGAACCAACCCCAGCACCATGGCGTAAACGGGATCAATGAAATTACCGAAACCACCGGCAAGGGTGATACGGTCAACCCGGGAAATCCCGGATTTATCCATCAACAGTCTGACACCGGCGTACAGGGCCGCTTTCGCCAGTTGCACGGCACGAACATCGTTCTGGGTAATGACAATGGGCTGATCACCGTGGACAAGGACGTAACGGTGCGTCCGCCCGTCGGCTTCGATAACGGATTGCGTCCGTTCTGTCGGCGGCACAATGACGCCGTCTTGATCCATCAGGCCGGACAAAAACATTTCGGCGATAACCTCGATAATGCCGGAGCCGCAAATGCCCGTCACCGGGATCGTTTCACAGGCCGCGGCAAACCCCGGATCGTCCGACCAGACATCACAGCCAATTATTTTATAGCGTGCCTGAAACGTATCCCTATCAATGCGCACCCGTTCGATGGCACCGTTGCTGGCGCGCTGTCCGCATTCAAGTTCGCCGCCTTCGAAGGCCGGGCCCGTCGGCGACGATGCCGCCCATAAATGTTTGCTGTTGCCCAACACAATTTCCGCATTGGTGCCCACATCAACGATCAATGACAGATCATCCGAGGCATAGGGTTTCTCCGCCAAAATCACCGCCGCCGCATCGGCCCCGACGTGTCCGGCAATAGCAGGCGGAATATAAACTCGGGGCCCGCCTGACACTGCCTTCAGGCCCAAATCCCCGGCCTTCAGACGATGGGCCGATGTCGTCGCCAATGCAAACGGCGCCGTTCCCAGATCAAACGGATCCAGTCCCAAAAACAGATGTGTCATTACCGGATTGCCGACCAGAGACAGCGCCACTATATTTTCCGCGTCAACGGCGGCCTGAAGGCAAACATCATTTATCAAATCATCGATGGCCTGACGCACGGCGGCGGTGAGTTGATCAAGGCCACCTTCGTTCATCATCGTGTAGCTGATCCGGCTCATAACGTCTTCGCCATAACGGATTTGCGGATTCATAACCCCTTGTTCAGCCAGTACATTCCCGGTTTCAAGATCGTTCAAGGTGGCGGCAATGGTGGTTGAGCCGATATCAAAAGCCATGCCGTACATGCGGTCGTGAAATCCGGCCCATGTTTTAATGATTGTTTGCTGTTGATGGACGGCAACCGTGATTTCCCCGTTCCCTTTGCGCAGGTTTTTTTGCAAGCCTTTCAAAGCCTCGCCATCCATGACAAGAGCGGGCGGCAAATCCCACTGGTCATGCAGGACCGCTTGCAAACGCTCCAGATCCCCCATCGGGTTTTCAAGTGACGCCGCTTCAAGGCCAACAAAATACGCCCGGATTACCGGGTCAATATCCACCATGCGGCCATCGGATTGTTTGCCGACAACCTGTTTGTGGAGCTGGCTTTCCGGCGGCACATCAATAACCACGTCGCCTTTGATCAGACTGTGACAGGAAAGCCGCATGTCTTGATCCAGACCACTCCTTAGGCGGTAGCGTTGTTCGGGTTCGGTGACAGGGTTCAGGTTTTCCTGTTTTGAAACGATCCCGAATTTTGCAAAATCACCGGTGACAAACCGGACCTTGCAGCGCCCGCAAATGCCGCGACCGCCACAAATGCTGTCCACATCGACGCCCAATGCGCGGGCGCATTGCAACACCGGAGTGCCGGTTTTGAACGCACCCGATTTTCCGGACGGCATAAAAACGACGGTGTGTTTTTCAGCGGCCATCTTTATCCGTTTCGGCGGCGGCGGCTTTGTCGGCGGCCACGGCCATCGCTGCCGGTACTGTCCGGGTCCCTGAATTTTTCAATCCAGTTGGCACAGTGCGCATCATGCCCCATCACCACATTGGCCCCCATCACGCTATGCATTTCCGGATCATGCAATGGATTGGTAATGGCCGAGGTCATCCCGGCACCAATGGCCATGGATAAAAAAGACGCGTTCATGCCATGGCGATTGGGCAAACCGAAACTGAAATTGGACGCGCCACACGTGGTGTTGACTTTTAATTCTTCACGCAAACGGCGGATCAGGCCAAGAACCTGCCGCCCGGCATCGTTGATGGCCCCGACCGGCATCACCAATGGATCAACCACAACATCACAGGCCGGAATGCCAAAATCGGCCGCCCGTTCAACAATTTTTTCAGCCACCTGAAAACGTACGTCCGGGTCTTCGGAGATGCCGGTTTCATCATTGGAAATGGCAACCACGGCAGCACCATGTTTGGCCACAAGCGGCAACACCACCTGAAGACGATCTTCTTCGCCGGTGACGGAATTGACCAGCGCCTTGCCTTGATAAACGTCAAGACCTGCGGCCAGCGCATCGACGATGGAGCTGTCAATGGATAACGGCACATCAACCGTATCCTGCACCAGCTTGATGCTTTCCTGTAATATTTTTGGCTCGTCCGCCAGCGGGATACCGGCGTTGACATCAAGCATCTGCGCACCGGCGGCAACTTGCGCCAAGGCGTCCGACACCACACGGCTGTAATCGCCCGCGGCCATTTCTTCGGCCAGCTTTTTCCGCCCGGTCGGGTTGATGCGTTCGCCAATGACCACAAACGGGCGGTCAAAGCCAATGACAACTTCCTGTTTGTGGGAACTAATTACCGTTTCGGTCATAATAGAATACTTCCTTCATAAAAAGTTACAGGCTTTCCACACCTGCAATGACATCGGCCTTGTTTTCCGCCGCTTCGATGACCGCCACATCCCCCGGCACCGGTTCCTTGCGCCATGGTTGGCGACCTTTCAAAATGCCTGAACGGTGAACAATATCCGCCACCAATTCTTCCTGCCGGTAGGCCATCACATGAACCCCGGCGACACCTTTGATTTCACGCACACGCTGCATGGTTTCAATACAAATATCGCGGCCCATCTGTTTCGGGTTTTTGGCCTTTTCCAGCCTTGCTATCAAATCATCGGGAATATGAATGCCGGGGACATTTTTTCTTATCCAGCGCGCCGATTTGGCCGATGCCAACGGACCGACCCCGATCAGGATAAAACACTTTTCATGCAATCCCATATCCCGCACCGCCGCCATATATTTTTCCAGCACCGGCACATCGAAACAATACTGGCTCTGTACAAAATCCGCCCCGGCCTTGATCTTTTTCGCCAACCGAATGGGTCTGTAATCAACCGGTTCGGCAAAAGGATTGATGGCAGCGCCCAAAAACACCTGTGGCGGCGTTGTCAACGGGCGGCCCGATAACATTTTTCCGTCATCGCGCATGATGCGGATGGTTGACAGCAATGACATGCAATCAAAATCAAAAACCGGCTTCGCCCCCGGATGATCCCCGGCGCCAACACCGTCCCCGGTCAGACACAGAATATTGTTAACACCCATGGCCGCCGCGCCCAGCACGTCCCCCTGAATGGCAATACGGTTGCGGTCCCGGCAACTGATCTGCATCACAGGGGCAAACCCGACCCGGGTCAACAACGCACAAATGCCAACGCTCGACATGTGACAGTTGGCACCGGAGCCGTCGGTGGCGTTGATACCATCCACCCAGCCATCGAACACCTGTCCGCGTTCAAACACATCGTTGGGATCGGCGCTGTCGGGCGGATTCAATTCCGCCGTCACCGCAAATTCACCGCGTCGCAACACCCGTTCCAGCCGCCCACGGGATTTGTGTCCGGGAAAGACAACGCTGAAATCTTCATCGTCAAGCGGCAAAGACGGGGTCATCATTGTTTTGTTTCCTCTGAACCGGGCGATTGTGAACGCATCCAGCGCAGCCACGCCGATGTGCCTATGTATCGGCGGTCAACGGCAGGCAGGACCTGATCCAGATTACGGCCATACGTCATGCGCTGGCTCCCGGCCCAGGCTTCGACCCAGACACAGGGCATATCCGGCTCCACCTCGCAATGGCCATCGCTGCGGACACCGCCACAAGGGCCGTTTCTTATATTTTTCGGGCAGTTCATGGAACATGTCATCCCGGTGTTTTTAAGCTCGCACTGACCGCACATCTGACAATCAAACAGCACGCCCTTGACCTGTTTTTCAAGGAACGCCACGGGCCTTTCCAGACGGCTGTACCCGATCAGGCGTAGTACCGGGGCAAGCCGGATCAGAACATTGGAAAAAAGCAGATAAATCTTTTCAAGGCCGCCTGCGTGGCGCGCCGACCAGTGCCTTAGGGAAAACGCCGCCATGTCAACCCCCGGCCCCGCTGTGACGTTCCAGAAACCCGGCCAGATCGCCGTATCCGGTAAAGCGTTTATGATATTCCAGACCCAACCGGGTCGCCGCTTTTTGCGCCTTTATATCCAATGCTTCGTCTTCGGTTTGCGCCAGATAAACCAGCCGGTTATAGGCGCCAAAATAATCCGGCAACAATTCAGGGTGTCTGTCCAGTGCCAGCCCTTTGATAATCAGGCTGTCAAAAAACCGGACCAGATAATCGGTTAAAAAAAACGACCCGATTTCATCATCCACCATGATGTCGAAATCTTTGGTTGTGGCGTAAAATTCATAACAATGGGCACCGGGCAGGCGTTCGATGCCCTCTGCCTCCAGCACTTGGTCCAGTTCACCACCGGTTCCGCAATCACCATAGCCAACCACAATTTTACCGTATTTTCCGCTTTTTTTAGCGGCGCTGATTTTTTCCTGCATCCGTGACGGTATCCATTGCGGACGGTTATGCAGGTTGGCCGGCAAACAGGTCACATCGAAGCGGTCCCAGCCGTTGATTTCAATCAACCAAGATATTTCCCGCGCCAACGCCCCACAGGCAATGATCAGGGTTTTTTCGGGGGCCGTCATGATGGCACCTTGGTCCACGGGCGCCGGTTCAGGACGCCGCCATTCGGGCGACCGCTGATCCTTGCCGATGGGCCATGAATTCTTTGGCCGCTTCGACGGCCATCGCCGCATCCCGGCAATAGGCATCGGCACCAACGCTTTCAGCAAAGGTTTCGTTCAGGGGCGCGCCGCCAACCAAAACGCCGTAATCATTGCGAATGCCTTTTTCAACCATGGCATCGATCACCACTTTCATATAAGGCATGGTGGTGGTCAACAGTGCCGACATGCCCAGCAAATCAGGCTGGTGTTCGTCAATGGCTTCCAGATATTTTTCAACCGGGACATTGATGCCGATATCAATAACTTCAAACCCGGCCCCTTCCATCATCATGGTGACCAGATTTTTACCGATATCATGGATGTCGCCCTTGACCGTACCGATAACGATTTTGCCCATTTTTGGCGCGCCGGTTTCCGCCAACAGGGGCCGCAATACAGCCATGCCCGCTTTCATGGCATTCGCCGCCAGCAAAACTTCCGGCACAAACAAAATACCATCCCTGAAATCCTTGCCGACAATGGCCATCCCCGCCACCAGTGATTTTGTCAAAACATCATAGGGTTGCCAGCCACGGCCCAAGAGAATTTCCGTCCCCTCGACGATTTCAGCGGCCAGACCATCATACAAATCGTCAAACATCTGCTCGACGAGTTCATCATCATTTAAATCGGCAAGCACGATATCCGCTTGATCGTTTTCATGTTCAGCCATTACCGGGCACTCCTTACTGGAACAGGGTCTATTCATTCCTAGTTAAATCCTGTTTTCTGAAACCACTGTCGTTTTCAAGACCTTCACTTTTCCGCAAACGACATGTTTCAGGCACGTATCCTTTTATTTTCCGGATCGAACGGACTTTCCGGCAAAATTTCAATGGCGTGCATGGTCCCCAGAATATTGATCTCGAGCCCGGTTCCCGTGTCCGCCAGATCCGGGCGCACATAGCCCAGCCCCAGACTTTTATCCAGCCGCCAGCCATAATCACCGGCCGTTGCCCGGCCCACCAGTTCACCGTTCAGATAAATTGGCTCGTTACCCAAAGCGTCGGCATCGGTAATGTCCTTGACTTCAAAGGTGACAAATTTATTTTCAAAACCTTGTTGCTGCCAGCGAAGCAGAGCATCCCGGCCGATGAAATCACCTTTGTCCGGATGAACAAAGCGCTCCAGCCCGGTTTCAAGGGCAGCGTATTCAATGGACATTTCTGTCCCCACCAGACGGTATGATTTTTCAAGACGCAAACTGTCCATGGCGCGAATGCCGAACGGTTTCAGCCCCAATGGTTGACCGGCTGCCATCAATTCATCAAAAATATGGTTCTGGTATTCCAGATCGTGATGAATTTCCCAGCCCAGTTCACCGACAAAATTCACCCGCATACAGCGCACCTTGGCCATGCCCACATCAATGGTTTGTCCCGACAGCCACGGAAAAGCGGCATTGGAAAAATCCGCGTCCGACACGCTTTCCATCAACGCCCGCGCATTCGGCCCTGCGACGACCAAAACACCGATGCGGTTGGTGAGTTTATCAAACCTGACAGACCCATCCGTGGGCATCTGTTTTTCCAGATAATCAAAATCAAACCGTTCCATGGCCCCTGCGGACACCAGATAAAAATCATCCACTCCGTCACGCATAATGGTAAATTCGGACCGCACCCCGCCGTCTTTATTCAAGGCATGGCATAAACCGACCCGGCCCATTTTTTTAGGCAAGCGGTTGGCGACGATGCGGTCCAGAAACGCTTCCGCACCGGGTCCGGATATGCGGCATTTGGCAAACGCCGTCATATCCAGCAGCCCCACATTATTATGCACGTTCAGGCATTCCTGACCCACGTGTTGATGATAATCCGAACGCCGGAACGACCAGTCATCCACTTTCGATGTCCCCTTGGGCGCGAACCAGTTGGGCCGTTCCCAGCCGAATTTCTGTCCGAACACGGCACCCAAATCTTTCATGCGGTCGTAACATGGGCTTTGCCGCAAAGGCCGGGCCGCCGGGCGTTCTTCGTCGCGGTAATGAATGACAAAAACGTGGGCATAGGCTTCTTCGTTTTTGCGTTTCAAATAGGATTTTGAACAGTAATCACCAAACCGTCTTGGTTCCACACCGAGCATGTCGATGCTTGGCGCACCATCAACCATCCAGTTGGCAAGCTGCCATCCGGCCCCGCCGGCGGCGGTGATGCCGAAACTGTGGCCTTCGTTAAGCCAGAAATTTTTCAATCCCCACGCCGGACCGACGATCGGGTTGCCATCCGGCGTATAACAAATAGCACCGTTATAGACTTCCTTGACACCGACTTCGCCAAACGCCGGAACCCGGTTGATGGCGGCCTCGATATGGGGTTCCAGCCGGTCCAGATCTTCCTGAAACAATTCATACTCGCTGTCTTTGCCGGGTCCGTCCAGATAACAACAAGGCGCGCCTTTTTCGTAAGGGCCCAGCAACAACCCGCCGGCTTCTTCGCGCATGTACCATGATCCGTCCGATTCCCTGAGCACACCCATTTCAGGCTCCCCTGCCTTGTGACGAGCCAGAATTTCCGGATGCGGTTCGGTAACAATAAATTGGTGTTCCACCGGAATGACCGGGATATCCAGACCAACCATGGCCCCGGTGTTGCGGGCAAAATTTCCGGTCGCGGAGACCACATGATCACAGGTGATGTCGCCTTTATCCGTTTCCACGACCCAGCGCCCGTCCGATAAATTCCTTATCGCCAATACGGCGGTATAGCGGTAAATTTCAGCCCCCATCGCCCTGGCACCCGTGGCCAGGGCCTGCGTTAAATCGGCGGGCTGGATATAGCCGTCTTCTTTATGCTGGATCGCACCGACCAGACCATCTGTATTGCACAAGGGCCAGATTTCCCTGACCTGATCGGGGCTTAGAAAATCCACATCGACACCAATGGTTTCGGCGATACCGGCATAGTGATGGTATTCATCCATGCGGTTTTGGTTCATGGCAAGGCGGATATTGCTGACTTTTTTAAAGCCGACAGATTTACCCGTTTCCTGCTCAAGGTCCTGATAGAATTTGACGGAATATTTATGGATTTGCCCGACCGAATAGCTCAGATTAAACAACGGAAGCAACCCGGCGGCGTGCCAGGTGGACCCGGACGTCAACTCCTTGCGTTCAACCAGCACGACATCGTCCCAGCCTTTTTTTGCCAAATGATAAAGTGTGCTGACACCTACCACACCACCACCAACAACCACCACACGCGCATTCGTTTTCATGGGTTTTAAACCTTTTCCGGAATTTATCATTATGGGCCTGATTTTCATCCCGATGATCGCTGCCAGCTAACGAAACCACGACAAAAGATGTTCATCAACCGTCATCGGTATCGTTAAAGACGCACCAAAGCCAGAAAATGACGGACCCGGATTAGAACCGTTCAAATCGGGCCGTAAACTGACCCTGTTTTTTTCAATCCGGAGACCGCCATGCCTGATCCTCAATCCAGACCCGCCCGACGCGGCCGCCATGCAAGGCGCGATGCCCGCAACCGGACAGCGGCCATATCAAAACCCTTTATCCGCCGCAACATCCCGTTGATGGAATTATGCCATGACGAGGCGCTGGACATTATCGAGGCCAACGCCGAAACCATTTTACAGGAAACCGGCATTGAATTTAAAGACGACGGCGAAAGCCTGAAATTATTCAAAGACGCCGGGTGTGATATCACAGGCGAACGGGTCCGGTTTGACAAAGGCCTGGCACGGCAATTGATATCAACGGCGCCTTCAGAATTTACACAGCATGCCCGCAACCCGGCCAGAAACGTTCAAATCGGTGGCAGCAATCTGGTCATCGCCCCCGTTTACGGGCCGCCCTTTGTCCGTGATCTCGAAGGCGGACGGCGTTACGGCACCATCGAAGATTTCAGAAATTTCGTCAAATTGGCCTATATGGCACCGTCCCTGCACCATTCCGGCGGAACGGTATGCGAGCCGGTGGATTTACCGGTCAACAAACGTCATTTCGATATGGTCTATGCCCATATGAAATATTCCGATAAACCGTTCATGGGTTCGGTCACCGCCCCGGAACGGGCCGAAGACACCGTCAACATGTGCAGGATTTTATTCGGGCGGGATTTCGTTGACAATAACACGGTCGTCACCAGCCTGATCAACGCCAATTCGCCGATGGTGTTTGACGCCACCATGCTGGGCGCGCTCAGAACCTATGCCGCGGCCAATCAGGCCACCATCGTATCGCCGTTTATCATGGCCGGTGCCATGGCCCCGACATCGGTATTGGGAATTCTGGCACAGGCACTGGCCGAAGCCATGGCCGGAATGACGTTAACCCAATTGGTGAAACCGGGCACGCCTGTAATTTTCGGGCTGTTTGCAACGGCGCTTTCCATGCAATCGGGGGCACCGACGTTCGGCACGCCGGAACCCACGCTGATCATATCCGCAGCCGCCCAACTGGCGCGGCGATTGAATGTGCCGTTCCGTTCCGGTGGATCTTTGACGGGGGCCAAAACACCCGACGCACAGGCGGCTTATGAAAGCGCACAAACGTTGTGGCCCGCAGTCATGTCCGGGGTCAATTTCCTGTTGCACGGCGCCGGCTGGCTCGAAGGCGGACTTGTGTCATCTTATGAAAAATTCATCATGGATGTGGATCAATTGGGGATGATGGACGTACTTTGTGACGGCTATGACAGCAGCGAAAACGGACAAGCCATGGACGCCATCCGCGAAGTCGGCCCGGGCGGCCATTATCTGGGATGCGCCCACACCCAGGCCAATTTCGAAACGGCGTTTTACCGTTCCGACATTGCCGATAATAACTCGTACGAACAATGGCTGGCCGAAGGCGAATTAACGACCGAGCAACGGGCATCAACGCGGTACAAGGAGATGCTGGCAAGCTACGTTGCGCCCGAACTGGACAGGGCAAAAGACGAAGAATTACTGGCTTTTATCAAAACCCGCAAAGACAGCTTCCCGGATTCCAACACCTGATAAAAGTCAATGGGCATCGTCCCAGTTATCCGCCACCCCGGTATCAACGATCAACGGTACGTCTAGCGTTGCCGCCGCTTCCATCACTGATTTAACGGTGTCGGTGGTAGCGTCCAGTTGAGCGTCCGGGACATCGAAAATCAGTTCATCGTGAACTTGCAATAACATTTTTGCATGCAGATTTTCTGATTTTAAAGCATCCGGAATGCGGATCATGGCACGTTTGATGATATCCGCCGCCCCACCCTGTATCGGCGCGTTGATGGCCGCGCGTTCAGCCAGATTGCGCACATTGGGATTTTTATCATTGATGCCGCGTACATGGCATTTGCGCCCCATAAAGGTGGTGACATAACCATATTTGCGCGCCTGTTCCTTGGTCGTTTCCATGTAATCACGAATACCCGGATATTTTTCGAAATAGGCATCGATGTAATCTTTGGCCTCGCCATTGGAAATACCCAGTTGCCGGGCCAGACCAAAGGCGGAAATGCCGTAGATAATGCCGAAATTGATGGCTTTGGCATTGCGCCGGACCATGGGGTCCATGCCTTCGACTGGAACACCGAACACTTGTGATGCGGTCATGGCGTGAACATCAAGGCCTTTGGCAAAGGCGTCTTTCAGGGCATCGATCCCGGCGACGTGGGCCAAAAGCCTGAGTTCAATCTGTGAATAATCGGCGCTTAGTAATTTGCAGTTTTCAGATGCGATAAAGGCGCGGCGGATTTTTCGTCCCTCGTCGGTGCGCACCGGAATATTCTGTAAATTGGGATCGCTTGAGGCCAGCCGTCCGGTTGAAGTTCCGGCCTGCATATAGGACGTGTGCACGCGTTTTGTTTTGCTGTTGATCTGTTTGATCAGTGCGTCCGTATAGGTACTTTTCAGTTTTGCCAGCTTGCGCCAGCCCAGCACTTTTTCCGGTAACGGATGACCGTCCGCCGCCAGTTTTTCCAGAATATCGGCGCCCGTGGCATAGGCCCCGGTTTTGCCTTTCTTGCCGCCGGGGATTGCCAGATCATCAAACAGGACCTCGCCCAGCTGTTTGGGGGAAGCGATGTTAAAGGACCGTCCGGCAAGCGTGTGAATTTCCATTTCCAGATCCGACAAACGGGCGGCGAAATCGTCGCTCAGACGTTTCAGTTCAACCGCATCGACGCGGATGCCAAGACGTTCCATATCCCGCAACACCGTCACCAATGGGCGGTCGAGTTTTTCATAAACCCGGACCATGTGCTGGCGCACCAGTTCAGGTTTTAAAACAGTATGGAGAGAAAGCGTGATGTCGGCGTCTTCGGCGGCGTAATCAAGCGCATTGCCCAGATCAACCCGGTCAAAAGTAATTTGCGATTTACCCGAACCGACGACGTCCTTGAATTTGATGGTATCGCGGCCCAGTTTGAGGCGCGCCAGTTCATCCATACCATGGCCGTGCAGCCCACCTTCAAGCACGTAGGACAACAACATGGTGTCGTCAAAGGAAACAATATCCAAACCATAACGGGCCAGAACATGCATATCATATTTAAGATTTTGTCCGACCTTCAACACGCCCGGATTTTCCAGCAACGGTTTCAATGCCGAAAGCGCCCCGTCCATGGCGATCTGTTGCGGTTGATCGGTTTCAACGGGGGCGTCCAGCAAATCCAGCGTGCCCTGTTCGGCGTTGTTTTTGTGCGCCAGCGGAATATAACAGGCCCGGCCCGGGGTTATGCACATCGACACCCCGACCAGTTCCGCCGTCAAAGCATCCAGCGATGTGGTTTCCGTATCAATGGCAACGATCCCGGCTTGTTCCGCATCCCGGATCCACATATTCAGATCATCAATGGTTTGCACCAGTGAATAGTTTTTTTCGGCGGAGTTGGTTTCAGGCACCCCGTTCGCTGATTCAAGTTTCGCCGCCACCGTGGTTTTGAGCGAACGAAACCCCTGTTCATCGAGAAAATTCAGTAACGTTTGCGGATCCGGTTCACGAATGGCAAAAGAGGAAAGATCATGTTCGACCGGCACATCGTCTTTGAGCGTCACAAGCTGCCGTGAAATACGCGCCATATCCGCCTGTTCCAACAGGTTCTGCCGCCGTTTCGGCTGTTTGATTTCACCGGCCCGCTTAAGCAACGTATCCAGGTCACCGTATTCATTGATCAACAGAGCAGCCGTTTTCACTCCGATGCCCTGCACGCCCGGCACATTATCGGACGCGTCCCCGGCCAGGGCTTGGACATCGATCACCCTGTCCGGACCGACACCGAATTTTTCTATCACTTCCGGCACCCGGATAATGCGGTTTTTCATGGCATCCATCATGGTGATGCGGCCATCAACCAGTTGCATCAAATCCTTGTCCGAAGAAACGATGGTCACTTCAGCATCCTGTTCTGCCGCCTGCCTTGCATAGGTTGCGATCAAATCATCGGCTTCATAGCCGTCCATATCGACGGCCGGAACGTTCAAGGCCCGGGTCGCTTCACGCACCAGTTGGAATTGCGGGATCAGTTCTTCAGGAGGAGCGTCGCGGTTGGCTTTGTATTCCGGGTAAATGTCGCTGCGGAATGTTTTGCGGGCGCGGTCAAAAATAACCGCGATATGATCGGCGTCGGTATCATTGATCAGCTTCATCAGCATTTTGGTGAAGCCAAAAACCGCGTTCACCGGCGTGCCATCCGCCCGCGTCATTGGCGGAAGCCCGTGAAAGGCACGGAAAATAAACCCCGATCCGTCAATCAGAAAAACATGGGCAGGATTGGTCATCGACTTAATGGGCCGCCGGAGCGTTCCGGGCATCATCGGCTAGAACAAAATGGCGGGAACAATAAGGGCAGGTGACATCACCGTTATCTGTAATTTCAAGAAATACGTTGGGGTGTCCCAACGCACCACCGCCGCCATCACAGCTGACCGTGGTTTGATGAACCGTCACGGACGGCTGTTCTTGTTGTTGATTTGCCACAATGTACCTCGTTTTCAAATGAAAAACCTGTAAAGGGATGATACCCGATGAAGTCAGACAATCAACCATCATCGTGATTGCCAGCGCAACCGTTAAACATTATGAATAAACCATGACTGAAAATGACAAAACAAAACGTCCGGAATTCGCACTGGAAACGGTGGATTTACGGAAAACCTATGCCGCTTCCGGAAAAAACGCCCCCAAAGAAGCCCTGAAAGGCATCAACCTGCAAATTCCACATGGCTCGTTTTTTGCCCTGCTTGGCCCCAATGGTGCCGGAAAATCAACGTTGATCAACATTCTCGCAGGACTGGTCAACAAAACAGCCGGTACGGCCCGCATCTGGGGATATGACATTGACAAGGATATGCGCGCTGCGCGCCGCTCCATCGGTGTGGTGCCACAGGAACTGAACATTGATCCTTATTTCACGCCCCGGGAAATGCTCGATTTACAGGCCGGATTATACGGTGTCCCCAAATCCGAAAGGCGGACCGACGCCATACTCGAAGCCGTCGGACTTGCTGATAAAGCCAACGCCTATGCCCGTTCCCTGTCGGGCGGTATGCGCAGACGCCTGCTGGTCGGCAAAGCCATGGTCCACAACCCCAAAGTCCTGATCCTTGATGAACCCTCGGCCGGGGTCGATGTGGATTTGCGCCGTCAATTATGGTCCCACGTCAAAGCCATGAACAAGGCCGGGACCACGGTTTTGTTAACCACCCATTATCTGGAAGAAGCCGAAAACCTGTGTGACCGCATCGCCATTATCAACCATGGCCAGTTGATCGCCAACGAGCCAACCCGAACCCTGCTCGGTCGGCTTGACAGCAAACAGTTAATAATCACGGCGCAACAGGAGATAACGCATATTCCAGCCGCGCTTTCCCGCTTTAACCCGACCCTTGACGGCAACCGTCAACTGACGTTCAATTACAAACCGAGCCAGACAGGCAGCGGCGAAATACTGGATTGTCTGAGAACAAGCGGCATTACCATTGTTGACTTAACCACCCGGGAAGCCGAACTGGAAGATATATTCATTTCCATGACCCACGATCAGAACAGTGGACAGCGGTTATGACGACTTTCATCCGGCGTGGGCTTCCATCCCTTGCCCTTTTGTTTTTTCTGAGCGCCTGCGCACCGATGATCTATACCCCGACCATGACCCATGCCACCCAGCCCCGTATTGCTGACGATCAATTTATCACAGCCGACAATCAGATTTTGCCGCTTCGCATCTGGCAACCCCTGTCGTCGCCGCCAAAAGCGGTCGTTCTCGCAGTCCATGGTTTTAACGATTATTCCAATTTTTTCGATGATGCCGCCACATATCTCGGTCAACGGGGTATTTTATCCTATGCCTATGACCAGCGCGGGTTTGGCCGGGCACCGGGGCGGGGACTGTGGTCCGGCGAAGACGTCATGGTTTCCGATTTGATCGCCCTGCAAAAGGTTCTGAAAAAACGGCATCCCGGAATTCCGTTTTACCTGTTGGGCGAAAGCATGGGCGGGGCCGTGGTAATGCTGGCCATGGCGTCAGACACGCCGCCTGATGTCAATGGTGTGATTTTATCCGCACCTGCGGTGTGGGCCCGGAAAACCATGCCGTGGTATCAGCGCGCCGCGTTATGGATCGGGGCTCATACCTTGCCGTGGCTGACCCTGACCGGGGAAAATCTGAATATCTGGCCTTCGGACAATGTAGAAATGTTGCTGGCCCTTGGCCGTGATCCCCTGATCATTAAAAAAACCCGTATTGATGCCATGTACGGGTTAACCAACCTGATGGACAAAGCCTTGGCCAGCGCGCCCCGGTTACGCACTCCGGCATTGATCCTGTACGGGGCGAAAGATCGGATTATCCCCAAAAAACCAACCCGTATCATGCTTCGCACCCTGCCCGCCGACAGATCCGCAATGCGCCGCATCGCGGTTTATGAAAACGGCTATCATATGTTGATGCGCGATCTTCAGGCCGAAACCGTATGGCGGGATATGGCATTCTGGATTGATGACAAAAATTTACCCCTGCCGTCGAGGGCAGAAAAAAATCCGGGCCCATTGCTGGCAAAGGAGATACCATGAAACTGACGCCTTACTGGTGGGACGCAGCGCCGCGCCCGGAAAATGACCCCCCATCCCTTCCCGCACGCTCTGATGTGGTTATTGTCGGCGCCGGATATACCGGGTTGACGGCAGCGATAACGCTGGCCCGCGCCGGGCTTTCGGTTGCCGTACTTGATCGTTTAAGACCCGGCGAAGGGGCGTCAAGCCGCAATGGCGGTATCTGTTCCGGCAATCTCAAACTGTCTTTTTCCGAACTGATTAAAAAGTTCGGTCTTGAGCACGCCAAATCCCTGTTTCAGGAAGGCATCAACGCCCGGCTGGCTCTGGCCGAATTGATCACATCTGAAAACATCGATTGCGATTACGATCACAGTGGCCGTTTCACCGGGGCCAACCTTGAAAAAAATTATGACGGCCTTGGCTTTGAAGCCGACCTGATGAACAAACATCTGGATCTGGGCGTGGAAATGGTCAAGAAACCGGATCAGCATCAACACATCGGCACCGATTTTTATCAGGGCGGTCAGGTCCGCAAGGATATTTACGGCCTCCATCCCGGCAAATTTGTCAACGGATTATATGACCGCGCCCGTGAAGCCGGGGCAGAAATCCTTTTCCCCGTCTCTGTCAAATCCATCAAACGGGGCGCGTCCGGTTTTTGCATCAACACCGATACCGGCGACATCCGGGCCAATCATGTTGTGGTGGCAACCAATGGCTACACAACCCATGCCACACCGTGGTTCAACCGCCGCATCATCCCCATCCCCAGCCAGATCATCGCAACGGAACCTTTGCCGCCGGAGACCATGGCCCGCCTGATGCCCGGCCATCATATGTACAGCGACACCCGAAACCTTTATAATTATTACCGCCCGTCACCCGATGGCATGCGGATCATTTTTGGCGGCCGCCGCGGCGCCGATACCCATGATCCAAAGCAGAAAACCCGTCATCTGAAAAACAATCTGAAGGAAATCTTTCCGGAGTTGAAAGACGTTGCCATCACCCATTCGTGGCACGGTTTTACCGGATATTCTTTTGACATGATGCCGCATTTAACCACCCACAAAGGGGTTCACTACGTCGGTGCTTTTTGTGGCTCGGGCGTGGTCTGGGCGCCGTGGGTCGGTAAAATGGCGGCACGGAACATTTTAAAAACCGCAGGCCTTGATCAGGGCACATATCCCGAAAGCCATTTTTCCACAGCTTCGTTCCCGACCCGGCCATTGTATTTTGGCAAGCCGTGGTTCCTGCCTTTGGTTATCAAATGGTACGGTATCAAGGACTTGTTGGGAAAAGGACGTCATAGCGGATAATTTTTTCCGGTTTTTGATCTGGATCATGGAAATAACCAAAACATGATGCCAGTTTATAAAAATTCTAAATTACTGACAAAAGCGGCGGACTATGGTAAAGACGGAATCTAAATAAGCATAAATGATTTTCAAACGGTTGTTTTTAGCCTCTGCCGCGCTGAATAACACCCACCTGTTTTTCCGGAGACCGACACGATGAATGTGATCAGACCTTTTACAAGCACGGTTGAACGACTGCGCTCCGCAGGCTTGCGCCCGACCCGGCAACGTTTGGCCCTGGCAAAAGCGCTGTTTGAAAACGGTGACCGCCATGTCACCGCCGAAATCCTTCATGGCGAAACCCAGGCCAAAGGCATTCGGGTGTCGCTGGCTACCATTTACAACACCTTGCATCAATTTACCGAGGCCGGACTGTTGCGCGAAATTGTCGTTGATGCCCAACGTTGTTATTTCGACACCAACACGTCCGAACATCACCATTATTACCATGAAAAATCCGGTATGCTTGAAGACATGGACATCGCATCCGACATGCTGGCCGCCATCCCGACACCCAAGGGAAAAAAAATAAAACAGGTCGATATTATCGTTCGCACAGAAGATTAAATAAAATCAATAGTTTGTATAGTTTTTTAGAATAAATATAAACTATTGACACGGCCTCGATTTAGGGCCATATTCTGATCCATGCAAATGGTTTGCGAATGTATCCGGACAGGCCTTGTGGTCGCCTGAAACATTTTGTTATCGGAAATATTTTTTCACCCTCAACTTCCAAGGAGTTAGATAAAATGAGTGGACTTAAAGGCAGTAAAACAGAACAAAATCTGAAAGACGCATTTTCCGGCGAATCACAGGCCAACCGCCGCTATCTTTATTTCGCGCAAAAAGCCGACATCGAAGGTTATAACGATATCGCCACCGTGTTCCGTTCCACCGCCGAAGGCGAAACCGGCCACGCCCATGGTCACCTTGAATACCTCGAAGAAGTCGGTGATCCGGCAACGGGTGAACCGATCGGCGCAACCGACGATAATTTAAAAGCCGCCATCGCCGGTGAAACCCATGAATACACCGACATGTATCCGGGCATGGCAAAATCCGCCCGCGAAGAAGGCTTTGACGAAATTGCCGACTGGTTTGAAACCCTGGCCAAAGCTGAAAAATCCCATGCCGGACGTTTCCAGAAAGCGCTCGACAGCATGGATTAAGGCCACCCGGTTTTAAAGATATTGCGGGGGGCCGGATGATTTTGGCTCCCCGTTTTTTATGATGCGTTACGATGTGATACAAGGATTATAACCATGCGTGAAGGAAGTCTCGACGCCCCGACCCGCCATCCGGTGCCATGGCAGGACGAAGCCTTTTATGACCGCAAAGCACTGGATCAGGAATTGCACCGGGTCTTTGATATTTGCCACGGTTGCCGGCGCTGCTTTAACCTGTGCGACAGTTTTCCGAAACTGTTTGATCTGATAGATGAGTCCGAAACCGGTGAACTTGACAGCGTTGACAGCAAGGATTTTCAGCCCGTGCTGGATGCCTGCACATTGTGTGACATGTGCTTTATGACCAAGTGTCCCTATGTTCCGCCGCATGAATTCAATCTTGATTTCCCGCATCTGATTTTACGCGCCCGCGCTGTTGAAGCCCGCGAAGGACGTGTGCCACTGGCCCACCGGGAAATCTCGAAAACAGACCGCAATGGTAAAATTGCCGGAAAAATCGCCCCCTTGGCCAACTGGTCAAACAAATGCGGCAATCATTTAACCCGGCCATTGATGGAAAAAACCGTGGGCATTGACCGTGCAGCCAAGTTGCCGGAATTCCACAGCAAAACCTTTATGAAACGGGCGACGTCCCATCCCGAGCCTGTGAATAAGGAAGCCCCGGCATTTGGCCGCAAGGCGGTAATTTACGCCACCTGTTTCGCCAATTACAACAACCCCGATATCGGCACGGCCGCCTTGCAGGTTCTGGGCAAAAACGGCGTCACCATCACGCCGTCGTATCCCGGATGTTGCGGTATGCCGTCACTGGAACAGGGTGATCTTGAAAAAGTGGCCAACAGTGCCAAAAAAGTTGCCGCCGAACTGGTGCCTCTGATTGACCAGGGCCACGATATTATTGCCCTTGTGCCATCGTGCGCGTTGATGCTGAAATTCGAGTGGCCTTTGTTGTTGCCGGATGACGCCAATATCAAAAAACTCAGCGAAGCCACCTATGATATTTCCGAATACATTATGGACATCGCCAAAAACGAAGGCATGGCGGACGGCATGACACCATTGACCGGTGCCATCGCCGCCCATATTGCCTGTCATGCCCGGGCGCAAAACATGGGGCAAAAAGCCGCCCAGTTGTTACGTCTGATTCCCGAAGCCGAGGTCACGGTCATAGAACGCTGTTCCGGTCACGGTGGATCATGGGGGATTTTCAAGGGCAATTTCCAGACCGCCCTTAAAGTCGGCAAACCCGTCGCCCGTCAGGCCAAAAAAATAAACCCGGCCCACGTTGTTTCCGAATGCCCCCTTGCCCGCGACCATATTTTGCAGGGCATGGATAAACTGGACGGGGAACATACCGAAACATCCACCGCCCAACACCCCATTCAACTGCTCGCCCGTTCCTATGGATTTTAAACAATGACTTTCAAGACCGAAATTACAGCCAATGACATCCTGTCCCTTGACGACTATGCCAAGGTCCGCAAACAGCAGAAACAGGCCGTTAAAGAAATCAAGCAAAACCGCCGCGTCGCCGTCGGCCCCGATGCCACATTTTATTTTGAAAACTACGATACCATGCTGTATCAAATTCATGAAATGCTGTTCATCGAAAAAGGCGGCGATGCGCAATTAAGCGATGAACTGGATGCCTATAACCCGCTTGTCCCCAAGGGGCAGGAATTGGTCGCCACCATGATGTTTGAAATTGATGACCCGGTTCGGCGCACAGCATTTCTGAATAAAATGGGCGGCGTTGAAAACCATATTTTTTTGGGCGTTGCTGGTGAAAAAATTCAGGCCGTTGCCGAAGATGATGTCGAACGCACCAACAGCGACGGCAAGGCGTCCTCGATCCAGTTTCTGCATTTTCCCCTGACCACTCAGCAAATTGCCGCCTTCAAAAACCCGGAAAGCCAAATTACCCTGTCCATCGAACATGATAATTACGGACATGTTGCTATTTTGAATAACGCCACCCGGGCGGCTTTGGCCAAAGATTTTTCAGAAATCTAGTGTGATGGATTTGAAGTTCGCCACATCAATATGTGGCTAATTTCAAAGTCTGAATCACACGTTATCCAATGATCTAGTGTCCGTGCCCACGTTCTTGGGACGGGGTGCGACGGTAACGTTCGCGGTAGCATTTTGAAAAATGTGACGCCGAGACAAATCCCGATGCCAAAGCCACGTCCAGTATGGTCATACTGGATTGCAACAATAAATACCGCGCCCGGCTGAGACGAAGGTCGAGATAATATTTGGTTGGAACGTAATTCAGGTATTTACGGAACAACCGTTCAAGTTGCCGGGTTGACAGGCCGATGGATTTGGCCAGATCCGCACAGTTCATCGGCTCTTCCAGATTGTCTTCCATCAAGGCGATGGCTTCGATCAATTTCGGGTGGGCGACACCGATGCGGTTCCTGAGTTCCATTCGCTGGCCTTCATGGCCTTCACGAATGCGGTGATGGATCAACTGATCGGACACCATTGTCGCCACTTCGTTACCGGCCTGAAGCCCGATCAAGGTCAGCATCATGTCCATCGCCGCCGTGCCGCCCGCCGATGTGGCCCGGGTATTGTCTATTTCATAAAGCTCCTGTGTCACGTCCAGTTCGGGAAATTCTTCTCTGAAAGCGGTCAGGTTTTCCCAATGCAGGGTGCATTGATGGCCGTCCAGCAATCCGGCCTCGGCCAACACGTAGGCCCCGGTGCAAACAGCCCCCATTTCCATGCCGTGGGAAGCCATCCGCCTGAGTCGGCTTAACAGGGACTTATCGACATATTTACGCACGTTCAACCCGCCGCAGATAAAAATGGCATCCAGCGGTCCGCATTCATCAAGCCGTCCCTCAACAGCTACCCCGACGCCATTGCTGGCAATGGTCGCCGTTCCATCCATGGAATAGATTGTATTCTGATAAATGTCTTTTTCCGTAACCCGGTTAGCCAGCCGCAATGGTTCAATGGCCGCCGCAAATGCGATCATGGAAAATTCCGGGATCAGCAAAAAACCAACCCGGCGTGTTTTGTTCATACCAAAATCATCAAACATCCGTCACGTCCCTGTGTGCGAAAAATCTGGCTTTAAATCTTGGTTAAACGAAGGTTAGGCTTTTGCAAAGCAAATTTATGCTTTTTCAAAATCAGCAAGAAATTTCTCGATCGTTTGCCGCAGTTTATCATACATACCCGACAGATCTGTTGATGACGATTTAACCCCCAAAGCCAACTCGCCAGTCCGTTCCGACGATGTTTTGACGTCACCGATATTTTCACGGACATCGTCCGTTGACACCCGGGCCTGTTCAATATTGCGTGCAATTTCCTGTGTTGCGGCCCCTTGTTGTTCAACGGCGGCCCCGACGGCCGTTGAGACTTCGTTCAATTCTTTGATCGTTGACGTGATTTCAGCAATGGACGTCACTGCCTTGGCCGTAGCATCCTGCACATTTGTCACCTGTGCGCCAATATCATCTGTGGCTTTCGTAGTTTGTCCGGCCAATGATTTCACTTCGGATGCGACAACGGCAAAGCCTTTACCGGCTTCCCCGGCCCGGGCGGCCTCGATTGTTGCATTCAATGCCAACAAGTTTGTCTGTTCGGCAATATCATTGATCAATTCAATGACACCGCCGATTTCGCGGGCAACGGCAGAAAGCTCGTTAAAAATGGCTTCGGTCATTTCAGCCTCGGTTGAAGCCTTTTCCGCAACTTCGTTGGCATGGCGCATTTGCTGGCTGATTTCGGTGATCGCCCCCGATAATTCTTCGGCCGCAGAGGCCACCATTTGCACATTTTCCGCAGTATTTTGTGATGACCCAAGAACCGTTTCCGCCTGCCGGGTTCCGCTTTCGGCCATACCCGACATTTCCACCGAAGACGTCATCATGTTTTCAACAGCGACAACGACTTTTTCAAGCATATCGGAAACAGCCGCATTGAAATTTTTGGTCAACCCGTTACGGGTCCGAGCCGTCGCGGTCCGGGCCTGTTGTTCCTGTTGTTCTTTGGCGGCCATTTCATCCATTTTAACCAAAGTTGTCTGAAACTGCTTGACGGCTTTGGTGATCGCACCGATTTCATCAGCGCGCCCGTGGTCGTTGACTTTCACATTGTGGTTGCCTTCGTTCAAAGCTTCCAGCACCGTCACGATATCGCTCAACGGACGGAAATTCCGCCGCAGGTAAATTATAAAGACAAAGATCAAACCGATCAGAAAAGCGACCAGAGCACCATACATGATCCATTTCAACAAAACCTGTGCGTTGTAGGCATCGGTAATGTCTTTTGCCGTTACCAGACTGCCCAGCACCTGACCCGACAGGCCCACAACGGGCTGGCTTATACGTTCATAATTTTTATCACCAATTAATACATCGGCACGGGATACACTGCCGGGTGTGGGCAAGTCGTCTTTAAGACGTTGCCATAATTCCGAGCTTGTTCCGCCCGACAACTTTCCCGAACTATTAACAATAAAAATATCCATGCCCGTGCCTGATTTATAGTCACGCAAAGCATCGTCAAGGGTTTTGGAAAAAACACCGACCCCCAATAATTTACCCCTGGACACCAACGGCATGGCCGCCGATATGACAATCCGGCCAAAATCATCAACAATCAGACCACCAGACAATTTTTTGTTTTTAATGGCTTCTGTGACCGTCGCCTGCGACGTCACCCCGGAAAACGGTTTCGGCAAGGACGATAAAACCGTGCCCTTGCTATCTGTAATCTGCAAAAAATCGATGGCTTTGCCGGTACTAAGGCGGTTGTAGGTAGCGACGATTTCTTCTTTCAGTTTTTCCTGATCACCTTTTTTCAGGGCTTTTTTCAATACCCGGCTCCGGGTCAACGATGAAAAATCCGGAATAAAGCGTTCCCGCACGGAAATCACATTTTTTTCAAATAATTTACGCTGCATGGTCACAGCGGTTTCTGTTCTTTGTCTTTCAACATTGGCAAGGGTGAACTGATCAACGACAATAATACTGGCCGCAACCAGAAAAATGGCGCCAAAAGTCCCAACAAGAATACGCGTCCGTAACAACATATTTATTCCCCAACCATTGCCAAACCCAACCCGGCCAGCGTTGTTCCATCAGACAACACTTTTAACAAACAACACTGGCCAAATCGGTTAACCGTTCAAAAACAAGGCTATTCCGTTGGATAACCCGCTGCTTTCCAGGCCGGATATCCGTCCCGGAAATAATAAACATTGGAAAATCCCCAGCCGACGGCTTTGACCGAGGCTTTCGAAGAACGCATACACTTTTCACCATTGCAATATATCACCATGGCATCGCCTTTTTGGGCGATTTTCGAAAGAGCCGCTTCGGTAAAGGCTTTTTTCGAATCGAGATGCTCGGCTTCGGGTACCCGGCCCGCATCCCAGTCGGAATCTTTGCGCACATCCACAAACATGACACCATCATCGAATAATTTTTTCGCTTCCGCCGCCGTCACTGTTTTTGCCCCCGGAATCGATGTGGGCGACACTGCCTGTGCAGATACCGGCAAAGCCATTAAAACCATAACCACGGCAGAAAATACAATTTTATAAAACTGTTTCATGAAAAACTCCTGTCAATAAAAACCATAAAAAATATAGCCCTCACTGACAGGCAGCTAAAGTTTCCAAATGTTTCCAAATATGTCCGTATGTTTCACAACAACATATAAAATTGTTATATTAGCATCTGGCTTGCCGTCAAAATACCACGGACGCAATGCGCTCAACCCGGGGACATGCCACGCAAGCGTTCGCTGCGACGTCGCAACAGTTCAACGACCGCCAGCATGATTACGGAAAAACAGATCAACACCGTTGCCACGGCCAGAATGGTCGGGCTGATCTGTTCACGGATACCCGCCCACATTTGCCGGGGGATGGTTTGTTGTTCCACACTTCCGACAAACAGCACAACGACCACTTCATCGAACGATGTGACAAAGGCAAACAACGCCCCTGAAATCACACCCGGCAAAATCAGCGGCATGATGATTTTGAAAAAGACCCTGGTCGGATGGGCCCCCAACATGGCGCCGGCCCGGGTTAATGAATGATCAAACCCCGACAGGGTCGCCGTCACCGTGATCACCACAAATGGCGTTCCCAGCACCGTATGCGCCAGAATAATGCCAAGATAGGACCCGGTCATTTGTATATATTCATTCATTTGCGCGTAAAAAAAGAAAATTCCCGCCGCCGTGATAATCAACGGCACGATCATCGGCGATATGAGCAGCCCCATAAACACTGATTTATAGGGCATTTCCGGACGGCTAAGCCCCAATGCGGCAAGGGTTCCCAAAACCGTTGCCAGAATGGTTGCCGAAAATGCAATAAACAGAGAGTTCCAGATCGCCGAACGCCACACTTCGCTGCTAAGGAATTCGTTATACCAGCGCATGGAATAGGCGACAGGATCAAAAGACAGCATCGCCTTTGAAAAGGTGAAATAGGGTTCCGCATTGAATGAAAGCGGAATGATCACCAAAATCGGTGCGATTAAAAACAAAAACACAAAAGCACAGATGGCGATAAACAAATAGTGCCAGATGCGTTCTTCGATGCCTGCGTGATCCGGTAATCCAATCATTGTTTTTATCCAAATTTCAGGCGTTCAACGCCGATAATTTTATTGTAAATCCAGAACAGAATGATGACCCCGGTCAATAACAGCGTACCCAATGCTGCGGCCAATCCCCAGTTCAATGATTTCTGCATATGGAAGGCAATGATGTTGGAAATCATCTGCCCGTCCTGCCCGCCAACCAGCGCAGGCGTGATATAGTAGCCAACAGCCAGAATAAACACCAATAAACTACCCGCCGCAATTCCCGGCACGGTATTCGGCAAATAGATCCGCCGGTAAGCCAGAAACCGGTGCGCCCCCATGGACTGGGCCGCACGCATATAGCTCGGCGATATGGTTTTCATAACGCTGTATAACGGCAACACCATGAACGGCAACAATATCTGGGTCATGGCAATGACCGTACCTTGCGCATTGAATATCAGCTGTATCCGGTTTGCGTCATCTATGATACCGATCCACACCATTATGTCATTCAGCACCCCTTGCGTTTGCAATAATACAATCCACGATGTGGTCCGGACCAATAACGATGTCCAGAACGGCAATAGAACTAAAATCATCAATAAATTTGAATACCGGAGCGGTAAATTAGCCAGCAAATAGGCAATGGGAAAACCCAGCAGAAGGGTGGCGAAGGTCACAGTAACGCTCATCCATAATGTGCGCTCGAACAGCGTCACATAAATTTGCCGCTCTTCGCTGGTATCAACGATATCACCATTGACATCTACTTTTTTGTCAATGGCATTGAGATAGAACAAGGATGTTGTCGTTGGTGCCAATCGCTTGATCGTGGCCCATGTATTGCGTTCCCCCCAGGCATCGTTAATGGCGATGATCTGGTCTTTATAGGGCGGGCCTTTGATTTTTTTGACCTTGCGTCCGGTCCGGGTAATGACGCTGCGAATACCTGATTGTTCAAAATTAAGGCGGGTTGCCAAACGGCCAATGGTGCGTTTTTCCCGGGCCACTTTCAAATCGGCGGCGAGCGCCTTGAACGTAGCTTCATCAGGGATGCCTTTGCCGTCCCAGCGGTCCAGTTCCTTGACCGTAAGGGGCATGTTTTCGGCAATCAATGGATTTTCAACAGAACGGAACAGCATCAGGCCGATGGGATACAGAAAATCAAAAAATATAAAGATAAAAAGCGGCATCACCAACAACAGGGCCTTGATTTTTTTTCTGCGCTCGGCCCGTGCCAAAGCAGCTTTTAACGGCAAGCCATCGGCCGTTGTCAATGGGGCTTCGGCTGATATGGTGGTTGCAGTATCCGACATTTTCAGGCCTTTATCCGTCGCTTGAATAACGTTACATAAAAGTTTCAAAAATAAAATTCATTAAAAATATTGGAGCCAGAGGCAACGCCAAAAGCGTTGCCTCTGATCCAAAAGGTGTTACTTCGTCAACCAGGCATTGAAGCGTTCGTTCAATTCATCTGATTTATCAGCCCAGAATTCAAAATCGTTCTGAATGGCTGTTTTAAAGTTGGCCGGTGCGGTCGGCATATGCGGACCCATATCAACACCGGCAGTGGCGTGTTTACCCAGCATCGGGATCGATGAATTCCGTGCCGGACCATAGGAAATATATTTGGCCTGGTCGGCAAGACGTTGCGTGTCCGTTGAAAAAGCAATGAATTTCAAGGCTTCGGCCTTGTTTTTCGAGCCTTTGGGGATAACCCAGAGATCAAGGTCAAAAACCTGTCCGTCCCAGACAATCGTGAACGGTTTCTTTTCTTCCACCTGAGCATTGAAAATCCGGCCATTGTAGGCGGTCGTCATCACAACTTCACCATCGGCCAACAATTGTGGCGGCTGGGCACCGGCTTCCCACCAGACAACGCTGTCTTTGATGCTGTCCATTTTTTTAAACGCCCGGTCAACACCGGCTTTGGTGTTCAATACTTTGTAGACGTCTTTGTTGGAAACACCGTCGGCGATCAAAGCCATTTCCAGATTGGCTTTGGGCAATTTACGCATACCGCGTTTTCCGGGGAATTTTTTCACATTGAAAAAATCGGCCATGGTGGTCGGTTTGGCACCTGGGAACTTGGTGTTGTCATAGGCGTAAATCGTTGACCAGACAATGGTCGGAACGGCGCATTCGGTAACAGAACCGGGGATGAAATCTTTCATGGCCGGCGTGCCATCGGGGGCCGGCGGCAAGATGGATGGGTCAATCGGTTCCAGCAAACCTTCGTCACAGCCACGAACGGCGTCAGACATTTCCACGTCAACCAGATCCCATTTTACGTTTTTGGCTTCGACCTGTGCTTTGACTTCAGCCAATCCGCCGGAATAGTTTTCAGACAAAATCTGAATACCGGTTTTTTTGGAGAACGGCTTATGATAGGCTTCAACCTGACTTTTGGTGTAAGCCCCACCCCACGAAACAACGGTCAGCTTGCTTGCAGCCTGGGCCTGAGAAGCGATTCCCATTCCCAGAACCAGCGCACCAGCCGCCGCCAGCGTGGTTATTTTCATACCTTTAATCATGTTTTTCTTACTCCCGAGTTTATTTAAAAACATACATCTTTGTTATACAAAGCCCGAATTTCAAAAGCATAAATACGCCCGTTCTGATTCTGGCTTCATTTTTTTCGGAAACGACGTCAGACGCTTCCTATTGCGTGCGCCTCGCCCGGTTATCAGGCATCAAGCGCGCGGCAATCCTCCATCATCCAGCCAAACGTCACTTCTTCACCTTCTTTCAAAGAAGCGTGTTTGGATGAATTCGGTATTTTCACAATAAAATCATCTTGTCCACAAACACTGGCCCGGGTGCGGATATGGTCCCCCAGATAAATCAGCTCTTCGACCTTGGCGTTGAAATGGTTCGGGAACTTGTCTTTATCCGGCCCAACTTCAACCCGTTCCGGTCGAATGGATAATGTGGTGCGGCTGCCAACATCGTCAACATTGACCTTAAGCGCATTAATTTCAACCCCGCCATCGGTCAAAACCGTACAGGACTGTCCGTTCACGGATTTGACTTCACCGGTCATCGTATTGTTTTCACCGATAAACTGGGCGACAAAACAATTATCCGGGCGTTCATACAAATCATCCGGCGGGGCCAGTTGTTGAATAACACCGTCATTGAAAACGGCAATGCGATTGGACATGGTTAACGCTTCGGACTGGTCATGGGTAACATAGACAACGGTCACGCCCAACCGTTCATGAATATGTTTGATTTCATACTGCATTTGTTCGCGGAGCTGTTTATCAAGTGCGCCCAATGGCTCGTCCATCAACACCAGTTCCGGATCAAACACCAAAGCCCGGGCAACGGCAACACGTTGTTGCTGACCACCCGATAATTGGGCCGGACGGCGATCGCCAAAATCGCCCAGTTGGACCATATCGAGGGCTTTTTTCACCCGTTCTTCGATTTCGGCTTTGCCCATCCTGCGCACTTCCAGCGGAAAAGCCAGATTTTCAGCCACCGTCATATGGGGAAATAAAGCATAATTCTGAAACACCATACCGATGCCGCGTTTGTGCGGGGGTACATGGTTAATGGGTCGGCCATTTAAAGTGATCTCACCGTGCGTTGCCGGCTCAAACCCCGCCAACATCATCAAACATGTCGTTTTCCCGGATCCGGACGGCCCGAGCATGGTCAGAAACTCGCCCTTGGCCACATCAAGGTTCAAGTCTTTAACGACCAGAATTTCCCCATCATAACTTTTTTGTACACCTTGAAAACGAACAAGCGGGTCCCTTATATCGCTCATATCTATCCTGCACCCCTGTCTGGGTTATGTTTATTTATTGCCAACGAACCGTTCGGTTTGCAGCATTTTTTATAACCGGTCTTTTTTATCCGGCTTTATCCAGCGTATCGTCCACGAACAGGCTAGCATGAATTTACAACAAATCAAATCCGCATTGCATGTCCTCAATATAATCTAAAGGATAGTCGCAGGGTTTGTACAATAAATATTCTGAAAACGATGGTTTTTTGTCATTTTCCGCCGATTGGTGCTGCCGTTCAACCCCATTACGCAACCTTTAGCTGATTTCTCCAACCGGGATAAATCTGATCGGCATCGCTTTGGAAACTTTCAAAAGCGCGGGCAAACTCTTTGTGACCCTTGGCAAATTCCACAGGGTCGGCCCCTTGTTTCCAGCACTGTTCCGCTTGCCGCAAAGACGTGGCGCCGGCAACCGCACCATCAATGTGACCAAACGACCCGCCACCGGCGGTCAGAACCAGATTGGAATGACCCAGGTTTTCAAAAAAACCCGGAATCCGGAGCGCGTTCATACCCCCTGAAATGATTGGTGTCGTTGGATTCATGCCCAGCCATTCCTGATGGTAATATGGCCCGTCCGCACTGTCGCGTTCAATCATATAAGCCATATCCGTATCGGTTTTTTCACCTTCCATTTTACCATACCCCATGGTTCCGGTATGAATACCGGATGCACCCTGAAGACGGGCCATTTTCGACAATACAAAAGCCGTGTATCCGCGTTTGGCCTGTGGCGATGTAACCGCTCCGTGACCGGCTCTGTGATAATGCAGATACTGGTTCGGGAATGTACGCCTCGCAGTTGTAATTGCCTGTGGCCCGGTAACGTAGCCATCGACCAGAAAGGCCACATGGTCGGCATTTTCGGCAAAGGTTTCCAGAATGAATTCACCGCGGGCGATCATTTCATGGTAATCATCCGCCGTAATATTGGCCGAAAACAATTTTGCTTCTCCGGTTTCATCCTGTGCCCTTTTCATGGCATCGGCGACCAGGGGAATGGTTTCTTTCAACGGTGCAAACGGTTGATTCCCTTGCGGTTCATCGTTTTTGATGAAATCACCGCCAAGCCAGAACTGATAACAGGCCTCGGCAAAAGGTTGCGGCCGCAACCCCAGTTTCGGCTTGATAATGGTGCCGACAATAAAGCCACCATCGACCACCGGGCGCCCCAGCACCCGCCACAAATCGGCGATGGTCGTTGACGGCCCGTCAAACAGGCGCAGATACCCATCGGGTACATAAAAATCATGCATTTTGGCATACTCGACATCGCCCATACCCTGATTATTGCCAATGGTCAGGGTTAAAAATGATGCAATCATCGCCCGTCCGTCAATAATATTGCGGTCAAACAAATCCACCGGATAGGCAATTTTCATCAATTCCCTGTCGGCATCAATTTCATATACAAGCGCATCGACACCGCGGGTAAAATTATCGGTGGTCGATACTTCAACATTGGTACCGGTGGATGATTCGGCGGCGAAATGGGCCGCCGTCGCCAAATAATCACCGTCTCCTTTGGGCTTCATGATATAGGCGCAAAGGACGTGCTGGCCTTCACGGATCAGATCTTCTTCTTTCAGGCTTAAATCGGCATATCTGTTTGACTGGTCCATTTTTATAGCTCCTGTTTTGTTAAATGAATTTCAGTTACTTGATTTTCGGATCGAGCGCGCCGGAGGCGTAGCGGGCGGCCATGTCTTCGAGCGGGATGGCGGTGATTTTGGATGCCTGTCCGGCCGCGCCAAAGCGCTCAAACCTGTCGAGGCAGACCGCT